>Ga0075479_10001139_pt1 | contig 11957 bp, 6 predicted proteins | sample DEB08_DNA_8_FD_76341 | JGI IMG/M metagenome (GOLD analysis project Ga0075479, IMG submission 76341) | Aqueous microbial communities from the Delaware River and Bay under freshwater to marine salinity gradient to study organic matter... | ecosystem: Environmental > Aquatic > Marine > Coastal ... | reverse complement strand
CAGTCTTAGCGACGCAGTGGGTTGCTGGCGTCGGTGGCGGGGTTTGGCAGCGGCTCGGTGGTGGAATCAACACCAGGAGCCGTGTCAGCAGGTTCGGGCGACTCATTTGAACGCTCAATCCCTTCATCGGCAGGCTTAGGGTCCGGAGCGACCACCTCCTCCACATCGGCCGTGGAGAGCTGGGAAAAGCTCCAGCCACCCACCGCCTGCTCAAGCCCCGCGAGGGCTTGCCTGAGATCGGCCTCGAGCCGATGCCGCCCCAGCTCGTACCGCAGTACCTGCCGCCAGTTGTCAAGCAGCTGCAGGAAGTCCACATCGCCGACGTTGTAGGCTTCGATCGACACCTCGAGCGTCTGCCGAGCCTTGGGCAGGATGTCTGTGTCGAACAGCCGCAGCATCTCCTCGCGGCTTGCGGCAGTGCTCACGAGTTCCGTCACCTCCTCAAGCGTTGCCGCACGAAGCGAGTCATACCGCCGGGCCGACGCCATCGCTCCCGCCTCCGCCGACCGCACCTGGGCATCGAGCCGCCGACGGTAGATCGGCAGATTCACACCCGCAGTGAGCAACACGGCATCCTGCCCGTTTGAGCTTGGAGCCAAGCCCGCATCAGCCACGTCGATCCAGGCGAAGCCCAGTGTTACATCCGGGCGGTAGTCGAGCCGTGCGAGCTCCACCGCTCGGCGATCGCGTGTTACACGAGCCAGGGCCTCATGAAGTTCAGGGCGGGCGGCCACAGCTTGGCCTTGGAGCGTTGTCAGATCCTCACCAAGCGCTGCAGGTGAGAGCTCAGCCTCTGCCTCCATCCGGGTCTGCGGAGACACATTCAGCAGCCGAGCGAGCCGTGCCTGCTCTGTGACTTTCCGCTGCCGCAGATCGATCAGGCTGTTGTCGATTCCTGAGATCTCAAGATCAGCCCGCAAGACATCCTGAAGGCTCGCCTGCCCGGTCTGATACCGCGTGTCGGCCACGGTGCGGAGCTGGAGCAGCAACGCCCGCTCTTCTTCAGTGACTTCGATCGCCCGCTGCACATAGAAGAGCTCGTAGTAGACCTTCTTCACGCCCGTTGCCGTCGCCAGCGTGGCCGCCACCAGTTCCGCCCTCGCCGAGTTGACCTCCGCCTGAGCGACCGCCCCGCGGGCATCGAGTTTGCCAAACCAGGGAAACTTCTGATTGGCATTGAGGATGAACTGAAACTCACCAGCCGCGGTCTGCACGGGAGCCGGCTGGGCCACCGTGGTGAGATTCGGGTCAGGAAGACTGGCGGCAACCGTCACCTGAGAACTCCTTGCCGCCACCTCCTGTCGCGCCGCCTGCACATCTGGATTGTTGGCTAAGGCAACGTCGACATACTCCTCGACTGCATGCGGTCCTTCGAGAGCTGGATCCGCAAGCAGCATCTCACTCGCTGCCGCATCATGCACCGCCACAACATGCTCACCCGGCATCGGCAGTTCACCAGCCAGATGAGCAATATCGCCACCACCCCAGCGGTCACTGCGACAGCCGCAAGCTACTGCAAACAGGATGCACAGACTGAGCCAGCCACCCAGCCTGCGGGCTGCGTCGGTTGCAGTTTCATCGGACTGAACACATCGGTGGCACATCGCTGATCACAGCAAGGCCGCACGGCCTTTAGTCTTTTGCCTTCTTTGCGAGCGTCTCGGCGTAGAACGAATCGACGAGATCGAGATGAGCTTCCGGTGCCTTTGCCATCTTGTCGAAACAGGGCGGGCAGCAGACAAACACCACACGTCCATCCACGATCTTCCAGCTGGCATCCTCAGGCAGTGGATTCTTCATCACCGGGCAGCGTTGCTGAGCCGTGAACGTGTTGGCATGAATCGTGGCCCAGTGCTCCGGATTGATCTGTTTGTTGAGGCAGGCTTTGCAGCAAAGGAAGAGCTCCTGCTTCTGCTCGCCAACCACCACCCGCACCGGCGGACCGTGCTCGCCAAGTGCCACACCAGAGACCGGACAGATCTTTTGGACGGCAGCATGCAGCTGCTCCTGCTCAGTGGGCTCTTCGGCATGCAGCGATCCAGTGGCCGCAAGCACACCGATCACCATCGACAGCATCAGAAAAAAACGTTTCATGGGAGATTCTCCGAGAGAAACCTGGCATCCATTCAGGAAACAGACACCTCCACCAGTCCGCCCGGCGGAGGAAGATAGGAACTTGAGGCAAACGGCTCAAGGCTGGTCTGGGGCGGCGTGGCGTCCCCCACAGGCAGGCCGCGGTGAACGCGGAGTTCGAGATACCCGCAGTAAATCGTGGGCACGACGAAGGTCGTAAACGGCTCGATGAGCATCCCGCCAAACACGGGCCAGGCCATGGCCCGCGCTACGTCGCTCCCGCGGCCCGTCGAGAGCAACACCGGCAGCAGTGCCGCCAGCGTGGTGATGGTGGTCATCACGCAGGGTCGAATCCGCTTGAGCCCTGCCTGATAGACCTCCTCGCGAAGCTCAGGGATCGTCATCAGCCCGCGGCCACGCAGCCGCTCATGAATGAAGCTCGCCATCACGATGCCGTCGTCAGCAGCAAGCCCCGCCAGCGCAATGAAGCCCACCCAGACAGCGGTATTGAGCTCAATGCCGTTGAGAGCGATGGCGATCATGCCGCCAGCACATGCGATCGGGATTCCGGAGAAGACCACCAGCGACACGGGCAGACTGCGGAAGTGCAGGTAGTGCAACAGAAGGTTAATCAGAAACACCGAAGGCAGAATCCACATCAGCCGCTGGTTCGCTTCCACCTGGTTTTGAAACGATCCCACCAGCTCAAGTTCAAAGCTGCCCTCCGGCAAGCCGAGGCTGCCGTCATCCCGCGCTGCATCGAGACTGTCTTCAACCGCCGCAACAGTCTCCAATGCCCCGTTCCCCGCAGGGCTAAACATCACATGCGCAACGAGCCGTGAGTTTTCACTGCTGATCGCGCCCGGCCCCCAGGTCGTGGTCACACTCGCAAGCCGCTCCAGAGGCACCACCTCTCCCGTCGGCGTCACCACAGGAACCCGAGGGAGCTCCTCAATCTGCTCGCGGACATTCCGAGCGAAGCGAACCTGAATCGGATAGCGTTCGCGACCTTCCACAGTCGTGGTGACGGCGAGCCCCCCGAGCCCCGCAGCCACAACCTCATTGACCATTCTCGTAGTCATGCCGTAGCGAGCGGCCTCTTCACGATCGACCTCAAACTCACAGTACGGCTTGCCCATCACGATGTCGGGATTCACCGAGCCCGCATTCACCGCCGGCGTTCGTCGGAGCACCTCCGCCACAGCAAGGCTCGCCTCCGAGAGCCCTTCGAGTGAGTCACCGTAGATCCTCACAGCCATTGAAGCCTTGATCCCTGCCTGCAGCATCACGACACGGCCTTCAATCGGCTGCAGCGGCGAGGCCGGTGTCACGCCCGGCAGCGTGGCCACGGCGTTGATCTCACTCCAGATGTCTGTCGCGGTGACCCCCGGACGCCACGTCTCGCGCGGCGTGAGCATCACATAGGTCTCGATCATGGCCGCGGGCGCAGGATCGAGGGCCGAATCGATCCGGCCGATCTTGCCAAGCACATTGGCCACCTCGGGGATCTCACGAATCAACGCGTCCTGCGTCTGCAATACCTCCATCGCCTGGTTAAAACTCGCGGCCGGATAGAGGCTCGGCATGTAGAACCAACTGCCTTCATCAAGGGCAATCCAGTCGTCGCTCGGCAGACCAGTGAACGTGTGCTTGGCATCTACATAGCCGGGCACATCGTTGAGCTCGGCGCCGCACCACCTCGCCAGCCGCTCCACAGGTGTGAGGACAGTAGGCAGGCCTATCCAAGCCCCCATTCCAAGCACGACGATCATCGCAGGCAGGGAAAGCATCACCGCTTTGTGATGCAGCGCGAGCCTGAGCCGCCCCGCATAGAGCCAGCGAGTCAGACGGCTGGCGGGGTTTGCATCCATCGGTGTGAGCCGTTCGCTCGCAAGCCGCCAGCCGAACAGACTGCCAGCAGCCCCAACCGCCACTGCGACAGGTACTCGCGGCCAGCCGTGGCTCACCAGCCAGTCTCCCCAGACAACCCCCGCTACCATGGCTGCAGCCAGCCCAAGCAGACTGCCAGCGACCAGCCCTCGCAGCGGCGACCTGCTGGGATTTCGTAGAAACGTCCGCGCGAGTGCTGGCACCACCGTCACCGCCACGATCAGGCTCGCGAGGAGCGCAAAGGTCTTTGTCCACGCCAGGGGGGTGAAGAGCTTTGCATCCCGGCCTGTCAGAAAAAACACCGGGAGGAAGCTGACAACCGTCGTTGCCACCGCTGTCATCACTGCCGGCACCACCTCGCTGGCCGCTCGCCGGATCACTGTGAGCCGCTGTTCTAAGGAGACACCGGCTTCGCTGGCTTCCGCCCGCCGCTCAAACTCCGCCAGCGCGTCGTAGACGTTCTCCAGCACAATGATGCCCATATCGACCATCGTGCCGATCGCAATCGCGATACCCGCGAGTGACATGATGTTGGCATCGACGCCAAAAAGCTTCATCGCCGCAAAGGCCATCAGCACCGCCAATGGAAGCGTCACCGCAATGACCAGACTCGACTGTAGGTGCAGGAGGAACAGCACCACGACCACGATCGTGATCGCCGTCTCCTCAGCAAGCGCTTCGCTGAGAGTGTGAATCGTCTCATCGATCAAGCCGGTGCGGTCATAGATCGGCACGATTCGAAGGCCATCGAGTTCTGGTTCGAGGGAATCGATCTTCTCTTTGACCCGCTGGATCACATCACGGGGATTTGCCCCATACCGCATGATCACCACACCGCCAACGGCTTCACGACCGTTGAGATCGAGGGCACCACGGCGAAAGGCGGGCCCTTCCTGCACGGTTGCCAGATCGCGAACGCGGAGCGGAATGCCGTCGCGAGTGGTAATGACCGTCTGTTCAATCTGCTCACGCGTCTCGGCAGCCGTTCGCTCAGAACCGATAAAGCCACGGCCGCGAACAATGAACTCCATCCCACCGGTCTCAACGGTCTTCGCACCAACATCAATGTTGGCATCGCGAACCGCTCCGATCACCGTTGAGAGCGGCACGCCGTGATACCGCAGCTCGTCCGGATCCACCTCCACCTGGTATTCCCGCACGTAGCCACCAATGGAGGCAACCTCCGCGACGCCCTCAACAGATTCCAGGGCGTAGCGGATGAAGAAATCCTGACGCGACCGCAGCTCTGCAAGGTCTGTCGGCCCGTCTGGCTCGAGCACGTAGAGCAGCACCTGCCCCAGCGCCGTTGCATCGGGAGCAAGCTGCGGCACAACGCCCTCGGGAAGCGTTCCCGACACCGTTGAGAGCTGCTCAGCAACACGGGAACGAGCCCAGTAGAAGTCAACGCTGTCCGCAAACGTCACCTGTACGAAGCTGAAGCCAAACATGCTGCGGCCGCGAACACTCTTCGCACCAGGTACCGCCTGAAACGCAACGGACAGCGGATAGGTGACCTGATCCTCCATGTCCTTCGGCGAACGGCCTGGCCACTCGGTCAGGATGATCACCTGGTTTTCACCGACGTCCGGGATCGCATCGAGGGGTACCGTCTGCGTGGCATGCCAGCCGTAGGCCGCGATCCCCACCGCAGCCAGCAGCACGATCAGTCGTTCGCGAAGACAGAACCTGAGCACGGCATCGATCACGGCTGAACCTCCTTCAGCAGAGGCAGCTCTGGCGGCGGGAGAGCGGGAACCGGGGGTGGCTCGGGAGCAGACCGTACAGGCAAGGCAAGCGGCTTGGGCTGCTCATCCGTTGGCACCACGCCATCCTCAGGAACGGCAAGCCGCATCGGCCCACGTGGCAGAGGAGGCACTCCTCGCATCGGCTGTGACGTGACACCTGAATCCGCCGGGCTCTCGTCGTCATCGACCACAAGCGTCATCGGGCCGATTGGCGGCAGTGTTGTGAGCAATGGCTGCACCGCTGCAGCGGGAGGCTGCCACCGCTCAGGATCGATCAGCGATGGGTTGCCCAGAAGCTGCATCTGCGAGTCGATCAGGAAGTTGCCACGCCGGGCCACCTGTTCGCCGGCAGTGAGCCCATCCCGCACCACAACTTCATCGTTGACGGTCGCGCCGAGCGATACTGGACGCAACTCAAATCGACCAGGCTCAGTCTCCACGTAGACCACGCTGTTCGATCCTGCCATCAGCACAGCATCGCGGGGAATGACGATCACTTCTGGAATCACGGCAGGATCGTCGGTGAAGCCGAGCGACGACGCAGGCACAAGCGGAACGCCACAGATCGGACAGCTGCCCGGAGCGTCTGCAATCACCTGAGGATGCCGCGGACTGATCCAGCGGCCGGCGAGATCAGGATCGTAGCGGCTCCCGTGTTCCCCAAGCTGCAGCTGAATCGTGGCTTTGGCATAGTCGCCAAGCCGTAGCCGGCCATCGGTGTTGGGCATCACCACTCGCACTCCCACCGTCTGCGTCTGCGGGTTCACCACGGGGTCGATGAACGACACCCGGCCTGCAAACACCTCTCCGGGGAGCGACTGCACCTCAGCCTCGACCCGCGCACCGTAGTGCACCAGGGCAGCATCCTCAGGAAACAGATCGAGGATGAGCCACAGTGACGAGAGGTCAGCGAGCTGAGAGATCACATCACCTTCGCGAACATACTGCCCCTCGACGGCCATCTTGCCGACCACCGTGCCACTGATGGGAGCCATCAGCTTCAGCCGACTGTCTGCCACGCCAGCCTCCTCAAGAGCATCGATCTGGGGAGCAGTGACTCCCATCTCAATCAGCCGCTGACGACTGCTGGCATACAGCTTGGCGTTGGCCTCCGCCACACGCGGAAGCGACGAGCCGCCACCATCAACGAGTGCCTTGCGGGCTAACAGCAGCTCCGTTTGGGCGGAGTAGAGCGAGGGGGAGTAGACCACGGCCAGCGTGTCGCCGGCAGTCACGTTCACTCCTGTGTAGTCGGCGAAGAGCCGCTCAATTCGGCCATCGACATAGGACGTCAACGACTTCATGCCGCCTTCGTCATGATCGAGTCGGCCCACGCTGCGAACCTGCTGCATTCGCGGAAGGGCCTTCGCCGTCACCGTCTCGATGCCAGCCACGCGGCGGGCTGCTGCCTCGATCGTGACCGAGCGACCATCGCCATGACTGCCTCCGGCTGCGGCCGGCACCAGCTCCATGCCACACACAGGGCAACGGCCCGGCGCGGGACTTGGCGGCGTGCACATCATCGGACAGATGTAGGAGCTGGCAGTGGCCTCGCCCCCCGTGGCGGTCGAGGCCTCGCCAGTCCCACCGCTCAGCCAGCCAAGCCGCTGCGCCACGCCAAGGGTGATAAAGCCTGCAACAAGAAAGCCAAGAAACAGCAGTGGCTGCAGGACAAGTTTGAGCCACCAGCCGGCGTTCGCCATTCGACTTGGGCGGGGCAATGCAGCCACAGACGACAGTTTGGATTCGGATGCCATGACAGGCCTCGTGCACGCGTCGGGACACCGCGGCCGCAAGCCACCACAGGAATGGCTCGACCAACCGCGTCATCAGGAAAGCAACAGCCACAGAGAGGTGCCGCAGGGGGCTCACGCAGCAGACAACAGCACTCGGCTAGTACCCGCTACCAAACCGCGCAGCATCACACAGGGAGCTACCGCACTACGTCCGCCAGCAGCAGAGCGTGGCCAGCTGCACTAAGACTGGCAGCGGCAGAGGAGCAGCGGCCAACGACACGCTGCCTGAGGTGATGAAAGCATGAAGCTCGCCACTCGCACACACATTTTCATCAGCAACACCCACACAGATTTCACCATCTGCTGGTGGGGCAGGGAGGCCCATGGGCATCGCCCGCTCCAGCGGCACCTGTTGCTGGGTCGTACACGTGCACAGCGGAGAGTCGGCGGAACAGTCGGAGTCGGCGGGTGTCATGCACGCTGCCATGAATGTCGCCTGCTGAGGCTCGCCGCCACCACAGCATGCCAGTTTCTCGGCAACCGGCTCCTCGGGCCGCTTGGCGGCCTGGCAACAGCACTCACCATCAACGCCGCAACAGGAAGGAGTGACCACAGTCAGCGTGACCTGCGGGCCGCCAACCGATGGCTGTTCACCGCGTCCGTCTGAGGTGAGTCCAGGCAGACCACCCCCAGCCGCTGCAAGGAGGGCAGCGATGACGGTCCAGACGACGGTTTTTCTCAATGGATGCACGTTCGGGCCTGTTCGTTGATCACCCGCTGATCTTCTAAAAGTTTCGAAACGACGGCCGGGAAAAGCAAGGCGAATCGAACTTCTCCTCACGTCCAAGCCGTAGCCGTGTTCACTTTCAGGCGACAATATCGAGAACTGGCGTTCCGTAGACGTCGGTCAGCCGTTCATCGCGGCCCTGGTGAAACCAGGTCAGGCGGGTGTGATCGAGTCCCATCAGGTGCAGGATGGTGGCGTGGATGTCATGCACATGCACCCGGTTATCCACGGCTGCAAAGCCAAACTCATCAGTCGCTCCGTAGGCTGTGCCTCCCTTCACGCCACCGCCAGCCATCCACATCGTGAAGCCGTACGGGTTGTGGTTGCGGCCGGGCTTGCCCGTGCCTTCACTAAACGGCATCCGCCCAAACTCACCTCCCCAGACGACGAGCGTGCTCTCAAGCAGCCCTCGCTGCTCCAAATCTGTCAGCAACGCCGCAATCGGCTGGTCCGTCTCGCCGGCATGCTGACCATGATTCTTCTCGACGCTCTCATGGGCATCCCAGGTCTCCTCCAGATGCCCGCCGCCGGAATAGAGCTGCACAAAACGCACGCCACGCTCAACGAGACGCCGAGCGATCAGGCAGTTTCTCCCAAACTCGGCAGTCGGCTCTTGGTCGACACCGTATGCGGCCCGCATGGCAGCCGTTTCTTGGGAGAGGTCGACGGCGTCGGGAGCCTCCGCCTGCATGCGAAAGGCGAGTTCGTAGCTTGCCGCACGGGCGGCCAGTTCCTCACCACCAGGCCTCGCTCGCATGTGCTCTTCATTGAGCTTGGCCAGCAGATCGAGCTGCTGCCGCTGCCCGGCACGGCCAAGCGGCTCTGGAGATGCGAGATCGAGAATCGGATTGCCGGTCGGCCGGAAGAGCGTGCCCTGATAGCCGGCGGGCATAAAACCGCTCGACCAGTTCGGCTGGCCTCCAATCGGCCCACCCCGCTTATCGAGCATCACCACATAGCCTGGCATGTCCTGGTTTTCGGTACCCAGGCCATACACCACCCAGCTGCCCAGCGACGGCCGTCCGATGATCGGCTTGCCGGTGTTCATCTGCACAAGCGCGGAGCCATGAGCATGAGTGTCGGTGTGACACGATCGAATCACGGCCAGCTTGTCGGCATGCCGCTTGAGGTGAGGGAAGAAGCCGGAGATCGGCAGACCGCTTTCACCGCACCGCTCAAAGGGACGACAGGCTGGTGTCAGTAGCCCCATCGCCCGACCACCAGAGTTGATGAACTCTTTCTCAGGCGGCAGAGGCATGCCCGCATACTTCTCCAGCGCCGGCTTGGGATCAAAGGTATCGACCTGGCTCGGCGCTCCGTTCATCAGCAAGAAGATGCAGCTGGTGACCTTCGTCGGCAGATGTGGCGGCTTCGCCGTGAACGAGTTCACTGGCTCGGCGGCGGTGGCTCGCTGGAAACCATCCCGCTGCAACAGCCCTGCCAACGCCACGCCGGCAAACCCGCCACCCATCTCCCAGATCGCTTCGCGTCGCGAGAGCCCACAGGGATAGCCGTTTCTCACCTGCATGCGGTGCCTCACTCAGTCGATAAACAGAAACTCATTGGTATTAAAGAGCACGAGGCACAACGACTGCCAGGCAACAGACGGTTCGCCGGTCGCTGAGTCGCTCGCCAGCTGCAGGTAGGCCTCAGAAGCCGCTCGTTCAGGCTCCGTGGGCGGTCGCCCAACAGCCCGCCACCAGGCCCGCGTCAGCCGCTCACGATCATCAGCCACGGCCTGATGGGCTTCGGTGGGCGACTCCTCGTGCAGGCTGGCAGCAAAGGCGGCTGCCCGCTCGCCAACCCATTGGTTGTTGAGCAGCGTCAGCGCCTGCGTCGGCACGATCGACACGTCGCGACGGCCTGTTGGCATCGTCGTGTCACACTGATCAAAGGTCGTCATCATCGGCACGATCAGGCCACGTTTCGAAAACATGTAGAGGCTGCGTCGCATGCAGTCCTCTGGCGGTGACGGCGTGTAGGCTCCTCCCTTCATCGAGAGGCCCTCGAGTGCCTCACTCGAGATCGGCTGCCGAAAACTCTCCCCACCAAGACGGCGATCGAGTTCGCCACTTACCGCCAGCATGGCATCCCTCAGGCTCTCCGCATCCAGCCGTCGACGGCGAGCATGTGAAAGCAGGTGATTGTCTGGGTCGGCCATGTGCACGGCCGCTGGATCGGGGTGGACCGAGGCCCGACGGTAGGCGTCGCTCGTGACCATCAGCCGGTGGAGTCGCTTGAGGTGCCAGCCACCACGGATCAGGTCCCTGGCGAGCCAGTCGAGGAGTGCCGGGTGCGTGGGCAGGGGGCCGTTGAAGCCGAGATTGTCAGGGTCGCGACAGAGGCCTTCGCCGAAGTGATGCTGCCAGAGCCGGTTCACAATCACCCGCGGCGTGAGTGGATTGTCGTCTGAGGCGATCCAGGCGGCGAGCTGCCGGCGACGGCCGGTCGTGTTCGCGTCGGCTGCTGGAGGAGCGAACTGATGAAAGGATGCCGGGACGCCAGAGAACGTGCCCGCTGCCACCTCCTGGCGTGGCCGGTGCGGATCACCGCTGGCCAGCAGACGCAGCGGCTCAGGAGTGGTCGTGATGTCGGTCCATCCCAGCACGGCATAGCCCAGCTCTTCAGCTGAGGGGCCACCCATCAACGCCCGATCGCGAGCGGTTATCGGACCTGGCCAAAACGCCGCCGCCATGCGGTAGTAGTCTTCCTGCAAGACCGCATCGAACTTGTGGTCGTGGCAGCGGGCACACTTAAAGGTCAGGCCGAGGAAGGCCGTGCTCGTCACATGCACCAGGTCTTCGAGTCGCTCATAGCGGTAGCCGAGGTCGTCATTGGGCTCGTCATCCCAGGTGCCGACACGCAGAAAACCGGTCGCCACCACACTCGCTTCATCGCGGTCGGCCACCTCATCTCCGGCGAGTTGATCGGTGAGAAACTCGTCGAAGGGCAGGTCGCTGTTGAAGGCCTGCACCACCCAGTCGCGATACCGCCACGCTCCCGGCTTTTCCGCATCCCGTTCGTAGCCGTTGGTCTCTGCGAAGCGAGCCACATCAAGCCAGTGCCTCGCCTGTCGCTCTCCAAAATGAGGCGAGGCGAGGAGCCGATCGACCTGCCGCTCGTAGGCATCAGGCGAAGCATCTGCGAGAAACGCCTCCATCTCAGCAGGCGAGGGGGGCAGACCGATCAGATCAAAGGAGAGCCGCCGCAGCAGCGTCCGACGGTCCGCCTCTGGCGCAGCCGCAAGGCTGACCTCAGCGAGCCGCGGATTGAGAAACCGATCAATCGGATTGGCTGCGTCACCAGCGGGTGGCGGTTGTTCCGCAAGCGGCTGCAGGCTCCACCAGTCACGGCCGGCCCGCAGCTCGTTGGTCTGCTCATAGAGATCGAGCACTCGCCCCTCAGGCCATGGAGCACCCGCCGCCACCCAGCCACGCAAGGCGGCGAGTTCCTCAGCAGGGAGGGCCTGCGAGGCCCCATTTTTCTCCGGCGGCATCTCACCTGCAGCAACCCGCTCCAGAAGAAAACTCGACGCCACCTCATGCGGCACGATGACCGGCCCACTCGCACCACCGGCGGCAAGCCCGGCCGCAGTCGTCAGGTCGAGCTCGCCCTCCGCGTCACTCCCTGCATGGCACTCCACGCACCGTCGGACCAGAACACCTGCGACAGTCGCCTCAAAATCGACAGCCGCACCACTCTCCTCGCGGCGTGCAGCCTCCGCAG
>Ga0075479_10001135_pt1 | contig 11976 bp, 9 predicted proteins | sample DEB08_DNA_8_FD_76341 | JGI IMG/M metagenome (GOLD analysis project Ga0075479, IMG submission 76341) | Aqueous microbial communities from the Delaware River and Bay under freshwater to marine salinity gradient to study organic matter... | ecosystem: Environmental > Aquatic > Marine > Coastal ... | reverse complement strand
CTCGTCTTCGTGGACGCCGACACGATCGTGCCCGCGGAGACGCTCGCCCGCGCGGTCGAGGCGATGCGGTCGGGCGCGGTCGGCGGCGGCGCGAACGTCGCGATCGACGAGCCGGCGCCGTGGGCGATCCGCCTGCCGCTTTGGGTGTTCATGACCACCTACCGCCTGCTCGGCTACGCGGCGGGTTGCTTCGTGTTCTGCACTCGTGAGGCGTTCGAGCAGGCGGGCGGCTTCGACGAACGGTTCTACGCGAGCGAGGAGATCGGCCTGACCAAGCGCCTTCGCGAGCTCGGCCGCTTCGAGAAGGTGCGGCCCCCGGTGACGACCTCGGCCCGCAAGGTCAGGCTCTACCGGCCGTGGCCGCTGTTCCGGCAGACGGTCTCGCTCTTGCTGCAAGGCCCTGCGGCCTGGCAGTCGCGGGAAGGCCTCGGCATCTGGTACGACGGCCGGCGGGAGTGATCCGCCGATCGCGATTCAGCCGTCGATCCGCTCGGCGAGATACGTCGCCACGCGGTCGATCGAGATCCGCTCCTGAGAAAGGGTGTCCCGCTCGCGGACGGTGACGGTCTGGTCGGCGAGGGTGTCGCTGTCGATCGTGAAGCAGTAGGGGGCGCCGGCCTCGTCCATGCGGGCGTACCGCTTGCCGATCGACTGCTTGGGATCGAATTCGCAGGCGTACTTCACACGCAGTTCGCGATGCAGCTTCTCGGCGACCTCGGGCATCCCGTCCTTGTTGACGAGCGGGAAGATCCCCGCCTTCACCGGGGCGAGGCGCGGGTGGAACTTCATGACCACCCCGCTCGGGCGGCTGTCGTCGGGGGTGTACGCCTCGCAGAGCACCGCGAGGGTGCCGCGGTCGGCGCCCGCCGAAGGCTCGATGACGTGCGGGAAGTAGCGTTCGTTCCGCTCCTGGTCGAAGTAGCGGGACTTCTCGCCCTTGCCGGTGAACTCCGCGTGGCGCTTGAGATCGAAGTCGCTCCGGTGGGCGACGCCCTCGAGCTCGCCGAAGCCGGGCGCCGTGAAGGGGAAGCGGTACTCGATGTCGCAGGTGCCGGCGCCTTCCTTGGCGTAGTGGGCGAGCTCGTCGCGATCGTGCTCGCGAAGCACGAGGTTCTCGCCGGTCAGGCCGATGGAGCGCCACCAGGCGTGCCGCAGGTCCCGCCAGAACGGATACCACGTCTCCGCCTCGTCGGGCCGGATGAAGAACTCGATCTCCATCTGCTCGAACTCGCGGCTGCGGAAGGTGAAGTTCCGCGGCGTGACCTCGTTGCGGAACGCCTTGCCGATCTGGGCGATGCCGAAGGGCACCCGCACCCGCGTCGAGTCGAGGACGTTCTGGAAGTTGACGAAGATCCCCTGGGCGGTCTCGGGGCGCAGATAGACCTTGCTGTCCTCGTCGCGGATCGCCCCGGCGTGGGACTCGAACATCAGGTTGAACATCCGCGGCTCGGTCAGGCTGCCGGGTTCCTTCGCGTCCGGTCCGAGGACCCGCGAGAGGTCCGTGGCGGCGAGTTGGGTGAACGGTCGGATCGCGTAGTTCGCCGGATCGAACTCCCGCTTCTCGTACTTCGCGAGGCTCTTGCCGGCCTTCTCGCGGCCGGCGTCGTCGCCTTCGAGGAACCCGACCATGCGGCGACTGCCGTCGTCGTCGGCGCCCACGAGCACCATGAGGTGGTCGGCGCGGTAGCGGGCCTTGCTCTCGCGGCAGTCGACCATGGGGTCGTTGAAGCCGCCGACGTGGCCGGAGGCCTCCCAGACCTTCGGGTTGGCGATGATGGTGCTGTCGAGTCCGACGATCGAGAGCGGGCGTCCGTCGGGGCCGTCGGGCGGGCAGGCGACCATGTCGCGCCACCAGGCGTCCTTCAGGTTTCGCTTGAGGGCGGTGCCGAGCGGGCCGTAGTCCCAGAAGCCGTTGATGCCCCCGTAGATCTCCGAACTCTGGAAGACGAAGCCCCGCCGCCGGCAGAGGGCGACGAGATCTTCCATGCGAAACACGGGGGCGGCGGGGGCGTCGGTCATGAGGGGTCTCCGGCGAAGCGGAGATGGTACCCCCGGCGGGGGATCACTCGGGACCCCTCTGAACCGCGCTGGACCGCGCTGGACCGCGCTGGACCGGCGACTCACGCCTCGGGGCGGATCCCGATCAGCGTGAAGAGCTCCATCCGCGCCGCGGCGCTCTTCAGGAACACCCCGTGCAACTTGCTCGTGGTGGTCCACGCGCCGGGCTGCCGCACACCGCGGTAGCACATGCAGAAGTGGCGGGCCTGCACGATGACCGCGACGCCCTGAGGCTGCAGGGCGTCCTGAATGGACCCGGCGATCTGAGCGGTCAGCTTCTCCTGCACCTGAAGGCGCTTCGAGAAGATCTCGACGACGCGAGCGAGCTTGCTGAGCCCGACCACGCGACCGTCGGGGATGTACGCGACGTGGGCCTTGCCGACGAAGGGCACGATGTGGTGTTCGCAGTGACTCTGCAGTTCGATGTCCTGCAGCAGCACCAGCTCGTCGTAGCCCTCGACCTCGCTGAAGGTGCGGGCGAGCGGTTCGAGCGGGTCGGCGTAGTAGCCCGCGAAGTGCTCCTTCCAGGCGCCGACCACGCGACGCGGCGTGTCCTTGAGTCCCTCTCGCTCGGGATCCTCGCCGATGTAGCGAAGCATCCTGCGGACGATGTCGGTGCCTTCGGGATCCTCGTCCGGCCGATCGGGAAGGGCGGTGTCGCTGAGGTCTGACATGGGCCGCGAAGTGTAGTCGCTGGCGAACGACGATCGCGATCAGAGCCACCGATCCCACCACGCGAGGATCTCGCCGAGCCGGTGGATCCGCAGGTCCGGCGGGCCGCTGCGGCTCATGCCGTGACTCGTCGAGGCGGGGTAGCGGACGAAGCGGGTGGGGACGTTCTGGGCGACGAGTGCCGCGTGGACCTGCTCGGACTGCTCGACGTTGCAGCGGAGGTCGCCTTCGCTGTGGATGACGAGCGTCGGCGTGCGCACGCCCTTGAAGTGGGCGATGGGGCTCGACCGCCACAGCGCCTCGGGCCGATCCCACGGCGCCCCGGTCCAGTAGCGGTCGGGGCGGCCGAGGTGGTCGCTGTTGCCCTGCATCGAGACCATGTTGCTGACGCAGCGGTCGGTGATCGCCGCGGGAATCGACGGATCGTGGGCGATCGCCCAGTTGGTCATGTAGCCGCCGTAGCTGCCGCCCATGATGCCGACACGCCCGGCGTCGATGTTGCGTCGCCCCCGGATGAACGAGAGCGTGGCCCGCACGTCCTCCCAGTCCTTGCCGCCCCACGAGCCGCGGATCGCCTCGCAGAAGTCGCGGCCGTATCCCTTGCTGCCCCGCGGATTCGAGAAGAAGACGGTGTATCCGGCTGCCGCGAGGCACTGGAACTCGTGGAAGAAGGTGTGCCCGTACTGGGCGTGCGGCCCGCCGTGGACCTCGAGGATCGCGGGCGTTCGGCGCGAGGCCGGCACGCCGGGCGGGCGCAGTTCCCACACCTGGACCTTCGTGCCGTCGGTGGTCTCGATCCAATGCTCGATCGGCGTTGCGAGATGTCGCGAGGCGATGAACCCGGCGTTCGAGTCGGTCAGCGTCGAGATGCGGATCGACGTTGTTGCGACGTCGCCGACGGCGATCTCGTCGGGCGTGGTCATGTCGCCGACGGCGAGGGCCATTCGGCGACCGTCGTCGGAAAGGTCGCCCATCGAGAGTTCGACGCCCTCGGGACTCGCGAAGCGCGGCGTGGAGCCGTCGATCGGCACCGAGGCGATTCGGCCGGAGCCCTGCCAGCCCACTCGGGCGAACAGGCGCCGCCCGTCTCTGCTCCAGGCGACGCTCGGGGCGAACGACGCTTCGCGGCTGTCCGAGAGCGTGGCCGCGAGCAGGCACCAGTCGGTCGTCGCGAGCAGATCGCGAAACCCGCCGCGACCGTCGGTTCGGCCGACGAACAGACCGAGGTTCCGCGTGGAGTACAGCCCGTCCTCGCGATCCTCGCGACCCGCGAAGGCCAGCATCCGCCCGTCGGGACTGAAGCGGACGGCGGTCTTCGGGCCGATCGGCGCCTTGGCGACCTTGGCCCGTCGTCCGGACGCCACGTCGATCAGCAGCAGGTCGGTCTTCCACGAATCGAGGACCGCGGTGGACGACGTGTGCGCGGTGACGGCGAGGGTGCGGCCGTCGGGCGAGACGTCGAAGGAGAACTCGCCGAGGCGATCGCGGTCGAAGAGCGTGCGGACCGCCCCGGACGAGAGATCGAGATGTTGGATGACGAAGCGGTCCGCCATGAAGTAACCGTCGCCGTCGAGGCGGTACCAGGGATCCTCGACGATGCGCGGCGGATCTGAGCGTCCCTCGCGTTCACGGACCTCACGCGCGGTACGGGTGCGTTCCTCGGCCCGTCGGCGAAACGCGAACAGGATCGAGTCGCCGTTGGGAGACCAGATCGCGTCTCGCAGCGAACCCTCGGGAAGATCGGTCGCCAAGCGGGCTTCGCCGCCTGCAAGGTCGAGCACCGCGACCTGCGGACGGCCGTCCTTCGGCTCGCCTCCGCGGATGAAGGCGATCATCGTGCCGTCTGGCGACCATCGGCCGGCGGAGTCGTTGGTGCCGGAGGTGATCGGTCGAGCGTCCGTCCTGCCGTCGACGTCCACCGTCCAGAGATTGCGGACGACCCGCCACCCCTCGATGCGACTTCGGGTGAAGAGGATGCGTCGGCCGTCGGGCGAGATTCGAGGGTCCGAGACCCCGACGAGTTCGAGCAGGTCCGAGGGTCCGATCGGGCGGCGCCGCGGTGCGGATCGCCCGCGCGAAGGTCGTGTCGGCATCGTCGGAATGTACCATTCCGCCTCGTCGAGTCCCCGCTCAGCGAGAGTCCGCCATGAGCCCCGATGCGTCCGTCGTCACCTCAGATCGCCCCCGCATCGGCGTCGATCTCGGCGGCACCAAGATCGAGGCGGTTCGCCTCGAGCCCGATGGTGAGATCGGAGCGAGGACCCGGGTGCCGACGCCGCAGGGCGACTACGAGGGCACGATCCGAGCGATGGCGGAGGTGGTCGACACCGTCGGACGCGGCCTCGATTCCAAGGCCCCGGTCGGCCTTGCGTTTCCCGGTTCGATCTCGCCACGCACGGGACTGCAGCGCAACTCCAACAGCGTCTGTCTCAACGGCCGTCCGGTGATCGAGGACCTCGAGCGGGCGATCGGGCGGTCGATTCGAGCGGAGAACGACGCCAACTGCTTCGCCCTGTCCGAGGCGTGCGACGGCGCCGCCGCGGGATTCGGAACCGTCTTCGGCGTGATCCTCGGCACCGGCGTCGGCGGGGGCGTGGTCGTCGATGGACGAGTGCTCCGCGGTCGGAACGGCATCGGCGGCGAGTGGGGACATACGCCGCTGCCGCGCCGCGGCGACGGGGAACGCGAAGAGGCGTCGCGTCGGTGCTACTGCGGAGCGATCGACTGTCTCGAGCAGTGGATCGCCGGGCCCGCGGTCGAACGGGAGCACGCCGACCGGACCGGGCGAACGTGGAGATTGCCGGAGATCTCCGACGCCGCGAGCAAGGGCGACGCCGACGCGGCGGGAGCGCTCGATCGTCTGGTCGATCGATTGGCGCGGGGCCTGTCGGTCGTGTGCAACGTGCTCGATCCCGATGCGATCGTGTTGGGCGGCGGCGTGGGGAACCTCGGAATCCTCTACGAACGATTGCCCGAGGCGCTCGCGAAGCGGGTCTTCTCCGACACCTTCGACACCGCGATCCTCAAGCCCTCCCACGGCGACTCGAGCGGCGTTCGTGGCGCCGCCTGGCTCTGGCCGTAGGTCCTGTTTGACGGATCGATCGGGACTTCGAGGCCCGGAGACGACCACCCGCATCGTCGGGCTGCATCGACGATTCGTTGGGGAATCGCCTGCTTCGCCCTCCTCGCGGGAGGGCCCCCTCCGAACCTCTCGGGTCGACGCCGATCCGTCAAACAGGACCTGGGCCGATGCCTCGATTCCGCCGGTCGTGGCGAGATCAACTCGCGACGCGATGCGAGCCGGTTCGAGTCGGACCGAATCGCCCCGGGTCGAGCATCGGATCGTCGAAGGTGCTCCGCCCGGCGCAGACATGCTCGGCGATCATCAAGCCGGTCACCGGTGCGAGCGTCACCCCCATCATGGCATGGCCGGTGGCGACGAGCACGCCCTCGCGGCCGGGAACCCGGCCGATGGCGGGCATCCCGTCGGCGAGACAGGGGCGGTAGCCCGCCCATTCGCCCACGCGGGTCGCCCCGTCGAGACCGTGCAGGCATTCCGAGGCCGCATGGGGCAGATGCTCGAGACGCTCGCGCATCCAGGGCCGATCCAGGCCCGCGAGTTCGAGGGTCCCGGCGAGGCGCAGCCGCCCGTTGAAGGCGGTGATCGCGATGAAGCTCTCGTGGAGGACGGCGCCTCGTGAAGGCATCGGCGCGGCGGACTCGAACTCGACGTGGTAGCCGCGGGCGCCTTCGAGCGGAAGGCGCAGTCCGACGAGCGCCGCGAGGCGATCCGACCATGCACCGGCGGCGAGCACGGTGGTTCCGGCGGCGATCTCTCGCCCGTCGTCGAGGATCGCCCCGTGCACATGTCCTGCGGCGTCCCGACGCAGCGACGTCACCCCGGTCCCAAGTCGAAACTCCACGCCGCGGTGTTCGAGACTCCTGAAGAGCCCGTCGACGAGGCGTCCCGGATCGAGGGTCGTCGCGTGCCGATAGTGGCGGGCGCCTCGGACGCCGTCGCGGTAGGCCGGTTCCCTCGCGCGGAGCGTCGACCCGCTCCACGGCTCCGATGGGAAGCCGAATCGCTCGTGCAGCAGCGCCTCCTCGTCGGCGGCCTTTCGTCCCCGCTCGGTCGAGTAGACGTCGAGCCAGCCGTCGGGCCTCGGATCGCAGCCGCCTGCGACGTCGAGAAGGCGATCGAGGCGCTCACGGCTCGCGTGCCCCAGCCGGGCCAGCACCGCCATCGAGCGCTCGAAGTGATCGGTCCGGCAATGACGATGGAACGAGAGCAGCCATCTCAGGAAGGACGGATCGAGGCGAGGCCGGATCAGCAGCGGACTGCGTCGATCGAGCATCCATCGCAGACCACGCCAGGAGGCGCCAGGGCGGGTCAGGGGAGGATGGCCGAAGCTCGCGAGGCCGGCGTTTCCGCAGGAGGCGCCGCTGCCGGGGCGTTCGCGATCGCAGACGACGACGGGAATCCCCCGCTCGGCGAGTTCGGTCGCCGCCGCGAGGCCGACGACGCCGGCGCCCACGATCAGGACGGTCTCGTCGCGGCGGGTGGTCATGCGGCGGGGCGGCTCCGGCGATTGAGGCTCGGTGCGGACCCCCGTATTGTCGGCGTTCCGCCGCCGCCGATCGCACCCTTGGCACCGCCAACGTCCCGGAGATCCCCGATGCCTCAGCCCGACCGCTCTGCGCCTCCGTCCCTCCGACTCGGCCTCGTCGGCGCCGGCGGCATCGGCGAAGTCCATGCCGACGCGGCACGACGGGCGGGATGGTCGCTCGAGGTCGTCTGCGACGCCGACCGATCCCGCGCCGAGGCCCTGGCCGAGCGTCATGGCGGGCGGGTGGTCGCCGATCTCGACGCGTTGCTCGACGAAGAGGGTGTCGACGCGGTGGCGATCGCGACTCCCAACGCCACGCATCGTCCGCTGGCCGAGGCGGCGCTCGCGGCCGGGCGGCACGTCCTGCTCGAGAAGCCGGCCGGCATGAACGCGGCCGAATGCGACCGACTCGCCGAAGCGGAGGCGTCGAGCGGTCGGATCCTGCAGATCGGACTGGTCTGTCGCCACACTCCCGTCGCCGCCGAGGTGGCCCGGATCGTCGAGTCGGGACGCCTCGGAACGGTGTATCAGGCCAGGGCCAACCTGCATCGTCGGCGGGGGATCCCCGGCCTCGGCGGATGGTTCACCGACAAGTCGATGTCGGGGGGCGGGCCGTTGATCGATCTTGGCGTACACGTCATCGATCTGGTGCTTCACGTGCTGGCGCAGCCGCGTGTCCTGCGGGCAAGCGGCGTCACCTACGCGACGTTCGGTCGCGACATCGGGTCCTACGTGCATCAGGAGATGTGGGGCGGCCCGCCGAGGCCGGGCGGGGTCTTCGACGTCGAGGACCACGCTTCGGCGCTGCTGCGCCTCGAAGGCGGCGCGACCTTCGAGATGAACGTGGCCTGGGCGGCGAACCTCGTGGATGGCGCCGTGCGGGACGGGATCGTCCTGCTTGGCGATCGCGCGGGCCTCTTCTTCGAGCCGCTGGGAAACTCCGTTCGCATCGCCACCGAGGAGGACGGTCGCCTGCTCGACGTGCAGCCGGTGCTCGAGACCGAGGACGGCGGGCAGGCGGCGTGGCGACGGCAGTACGAGACGTTCGCGGCCGCGATCCGCGGCGAGGGACCTCGGGTTGCGCCGGTCGGCGAGTGTCGTCGCACCCAGGCGGCGATCGACGCGATCTATCGCTCGGCCGAGGCGGGCTGCGAGGTCGAGGTGGACGCCTGACGTCCAGATGGCGACCGCACGAACCAAACGACGCCCCGGCGGTCGGGCCGGGGCGTCGAGCGGGTTCGATCCGATCAATGGTGGTCGGCGCGAGGGCCGGGTGCGTCAGCCGGCGGTCTTGGCGGACTCGTACTCCGCGAGGGTCTTCTCGAGGGAGTCCTTCATCCGCCCTGCGGGAGTGACGCCGATCGCCTCCTTCTGGATGCGGATCGCCGTCGCCGCGTCGCCGCTCTCCCAGTAGGCCCGGGCGAGCGTGTCGAGGATCGAGCCGTCCTTGCGTTCGGAAAGCTTCGTGGCCTTCTTCGCGGCGGTCATCGCCATGTCGAGGACGTCGCCCTCGGCCTTGCCGGATTCCAGGATCGACCAGGACATGGCGTTGAGCAGCTGCGGGCTGTCGGTCGTCGCGACGATCTCGCGAGCGTCGCCCATCGCCTCGTCCGCGCGGTCGAGTTCGATGACCATGATCTGCACCCGGCGCATCCGGGTCTCGAGATCGTCGGGATGCTCGGCGATCTGGGCGTCGAGCAGCTCGACGGCCTTGGCGAAGTCGCCGGCGCGGGTCGCCATGAAGAAGGGGCGGCTCCGAGCCGACCATGCGTTCTTGCGGGCCTGCTCCTTCTTCCACTCGACGGCGTAGGCGTCGGTGTCCCAGTTGCCGGCGACGATCTTCGCGAGCGGCTCGTCCATGTTCATGGGATGCCCGATCCACGCCACGCGTCCGTCGCCGTCGACGACGAACGCGGTGGGGATGCCCCGCTGGCCGGCGGCCGTCATGTAGTTGGTGTGGTTGGAGCGGTCGGGGTCGGTGCACACGGTGTACTGGGCCTTCTTCTTCCACTCGTCGGTGCCGAGGAAGGTCGAGACCTTCTCGAGCTCCTCGTCGCTGATGCCGACGATTCGCACGCCCCGGTCGGCGTACTGCTTCTGCAACTCGGTCAGGTGGGGCATGCTGGCCTTGCAAGGTCCGCACCAGGTGGCCCAGAACTCGACGACGGTCGTCTTGCCCGATTCGAAGCCGTCCATCTTCTCTCCACGGACCCAATGGGCGATGTCGAGCGCGGGAGCCTTGTCGCCGATCGAAAGCGACGGTCCCGCGGGCTGCGGCGCCGCCTGCGGGGCCGCGGCGAACACGGCCGATGCGGCGATCAGCGGCAGGGTTGCGGCGAGCTGGTGGTGGATCTGCATGGGTCGGTCTCCCGTCGGGACGGATGGCGAAGGACGCGGCGGTTGCGAGGTTTCGCAACGACGCTCGACTATACCCCCGGCGGCGCCGATCCCAATGGGTACCCTTCCCGCATGTCGCCCGCTTCATCCCCACAACCGCTCCCATCCCACGCCACGCCGATCGACGGCAAGGCCCTCGCTGCGGCCGTCCGCGCGGACGTGACGGCACGAGTCGAGAAGCTCGCGGTGGCCGGCCGGCGGCCTCGCCTCGATGCGGTGCTCGTGGGCGGCGATCGCTCCGCGGAGCTCTATGCGGAAAGCCAGGCCCGCACGTGCGGCAAGGTCGGCATCGAGTACGTGCTGCATCGCCTCCCGTCGGACGCGGGCTACAAGGAGATCGCCGGTCTCGTGCTGCTGCTCAACGCCGAGGAGGACGTGCGGGCGGTCATGCTGCACCTGCCGCTTCCTGCGGGCGTCGACACCGAGCGGATCCAGTCGCTGATCGATCCGGGCAAGGACGTCGAAGGCGTCAATCCCGCCAACATCGGCAACGTCGTCTACGGGCGTCGCAGCCTCGTGCCCTGCACGGCGCTCGCCGTGGTCGAGATGATCGAGTCGACCGGCATCGACCTGAAGGGCAAGCGCTGCGTCGTGGTCGGAGCGAGCAACATCGTCGGAAAGCCGATCGCGGTGCTTCTGATGCGGGCCGAGGCGACGGTGGTCTCGACCAACAAGTTCACCGACGACCTGCCGGCGATCGCACGCGACGCCGAGGTGCTCGTCGCCGCCGCGGGCGTGCCGCAGCTCGTCGGTGCGGACTGGGTCAGGCCCGGTGCCGTCGTCGTCGACGTGGGGATCCACCGGGTCGAGGACGATGCGGGGGCGAGGACGATCGGCGACGTCCGGCACGACGAAGTGGCGCCGATCGCCGGACACCTCTCGCCGGTGCCCGGCGGGGTGGGCCCGATGACCGTGGCCATGCTGCTTCGCAACTGCGTCGAGGCCGCCGAGCGAGTGTGATCGACCGGTCGGCGGATGCAGGCGACCGTTCAGGTCCCGGACACCACGTCGCGATCGGGCAAGGCACCCAGGCGAACCGCGACCTCGCGATAGGAGCCCAGCAGCGCCTCGCGAACCTCGTCGGGAACCCTCGGTCCGGGCGGCTGCTTGTTCCACCTCCCTGCGTCGAACTCCGCCTGCAGCCAGTCCCGGAGCGGCTGCTTGTCGAAGCCCCGGGGAACCGAACCGTGGCCGACCGCTTCGGCGGGCCACCAGCGGCTGCTGTCGGAGGTCAGGATCTCGTCGGCGAGAAGCAGGCGATCGGTGGGGCGGCCGTCCGGGCCGAGCTCGAATCCGAACTCGAACTTGGTGTCGGCGAGCACGAGACCCTGCTCCGCGGCGATACGGCGGGCCGCCTCGAACAGTTCGACCGTCGTCGCCCGGAGCCGCTCGGCGAGTTCGCCGCCGAGTTCCCGCACCACTCGGTCGAAGTCGATGTTCTCGTCGTGGCCTTCGGTCGCCTTGGTCGCGGGTGTGAAGATCGTCTCGGGCAACGGATCCCCCGGCCGAAGTCCCGGTGGCAGCGGCAGGCCGCAGACCGAACCTTGCTCGCGGTACTCCGCGAGGCCGCTCCCGGCGAGATGGCCACGGGCCACGCACTCGATCGGCACGATCTCGACCGCCCGACAGACGGAGATCCTTCCTCGAAGCGCGTCGAACACCTCGACCTCGAGGCCTTCGAGTTCGGGAATCGCCTCGACATCTCCGTGAAGGACGTGGTCATCGACGATCTCGAGACGGCGGAGGCGTCGGAACCACCACAGGCTGGTGGTGGTCAGCAGACGCCCCTTGCCCGGCGCCGCATCGGGCAGCACGACATCGAAGGCGCTCGCCCGATCCGTCGCGACGATCAGGACCCGTGGTCGCCCATCGAGGTCCGGGGCGAGGTCGTAGAGGTCGCGGACCTTGCCGGCCCGACGGCCCGGCAGTGGGAGATCGGTCGTGACGAGCGTGGAGACGGCGGTGGACATGGGATGCGAGGATTCGGAGTGGCGGCGAAGGTCCGCCCGGCTGCGGCAAGGTAGCGAGTGCGGGCGTGGGAGGTGGCGGCGCGTACACTGCGGATCGGAGGCAGCCTGGACGACGGTCGTTCCGGCGTCGGAGCGCCATTCAAGGCAAGGTCGCCGTTTCGACCTTCCGCTCGCCACGTTCTGGTGTCAGGTCCCTGTTCGCCCACCTGCCTGTTCGCCCACCTGCCTGTCCGCTCGTCTGACTGGTCCATTCGTGTCGCCACTTGTGATGA
>Ga0075479_10001133_pt1 | contig 11980 bp, 7 predicted proteins | sample DEB08_DNA_8_FD_76341 | JGI IMG/M metagenome (GOLD analysis project Ga0075479, IMG submission 76341) | Aqueous microbial communities from the Delaware River and Bay under freshwater to marine salinity gradient to study organic matter... | ecosystem: Environmental > Aquatic > Marine > Coastal ... | reverse complement strand
CGAGTCAGCCGCTCGTCCGCGCTGGCATCCAAAGCGACGGGGTTTCCAATCGCAAAAATCGCCGCCAAGCTTGCTGTGGGTTACAGCCTGAACGAGATTCCCAATGACATTACTCGGGAAACTCTGGCCTGTTTTGAGCCGACGATCGATTACGTCGTCACGAAGATTCCACGGTGGACGTTCGAGAAGTTTCCTGAGGCGGACCCGACGCTGACCGTACAGATGAAATCGGTTGGTGAGACGATGGCGATTGGCCGCACCTTCCGGGAGTCACTTCAGAAAGCACTGCGTGGTCTGGAAACAGGGCATTTTGGTCTTGGTGGCGGCAAGAAGGATTTGTGGGGAACAGAGAAGCAGCCAACGGTTGATGAGATCACAAAGAATCTCGCGACACCGAACGCAGAGAGAATGTTCTATCTGCGGTATGCAATGCTGGCCGGGCTGTCAGTCGAACAGATTCATGAGATCACGGATATTGACCCATGGTTCCTGCGCCAGCTGGAGCAACTCACACAACTGGAGCTGGAGGCCAAAGCAACTGGTCGGCTGGAAGATGCCTCAGCCGAACTGCTGTATCGAATGAAGCAGAGTGGATTTTCTGATTCACAGCTGGGGTGGTGGTGGAACTGCTCCATGATGGATGTTCGCAACCGTCGCATTGCCGAGGGAATCGTGGCGACTTTCAAACAGGTCGATACCTGTGCTGCGGAGTTCGAGGCATTTACCCCGTACTATTACTCCACGTATGAGCTGGAGAATGAGACGCCTGAGAAGAAAGAAGGCACTCGTCGGGTCATGATTCTTGGTGGCGGTCCCAATCGAATTGGTCAGGGGATTGAGTTCGATTACTGCTGCTGTCAGGCGGCTTTTGCTCTCCGGGATCTGGGGATCGAGAGCATCATGGTCAACTCCAATCCGGAGACCGTATCGACCGACTATGACACGTCAGATCACCTGTTTTTCGAACCGCTGACCATCGAGGATGTGCTCAATATTCACGATCGTATGCAGCCTGACGGGGTGATCGTGCAGTTTGGCGGTCAGACACCGCTGAACCTTGCTCGCGGTCTCGAAGCTGCCGGGGTGACGATTGTCGGAACCAGCCCGGAGATGATTGATGCGGCCGAGGATCGCTCTCGCTTTCAGGCGATTCTTGAGCGATTGAATCTGCGACAGCCGCCTAACGGACTGGCAACAACTGCTGCGGCAGCGCGGGCCGCAGCTGACCGAATTGGCTACCCGGTTCTCGTTCGTCCCAGTTATGTGCTCGGTGGTCGTGCGATGGAGATCTGCTACGACCAGCAGAGTCTGGACCGATACATGTCTGAGGCTGTCGACGTATCTCCCGACAAGCCAGTGCTGATTGATCGGTTTCTGGAAGACGCAATTGAAGTTGATGTTGATGCTGTCTCGGACGGCAAAGTCACTGTCATCGGCGGAATCATGGAGCACATTGAGGAAGCCGGCGTGCACTCCGGCGACTCCGCATGTGCGCTGCCTCCCTACTCGCTGCCGGAGTCCGTCGTTGATGAGATTCGTACCGCCACTCGGTCGCTCGCTGAGGCACTTGAAGTCCGTGGTCTGATGAACATTCAGTTTGCGGTGAAACAGGACGGAAATGAGTCCACCGTATTCATTCTGGAAGTGAACCCGCGTGCAAGCCGGACTTCGCCGTTCGTCTCCAAAGCCATTGGTAAGTCGCTTGCTCGCATTGCTGCGAAAGTGATGGTTGGAGAATCACTGGAGGACCTCGACTTCACCTCTGAAATCATCCCGCAGTACACATCTGTCAAGGAAAGTGTGTTCCCGTTCAATCGATTCACCGGCGTGGACATCGTGCTCGGGCCTGAGATGCGATCAACCGGGGAGGTGATGGGGATTGATGCGGAATTTCCGCTCGCGTTTGCGAAGGCTCAGCTTGCGGCAGGAACACGTCTTCCATCGGAGGGCACCGTGTTCATCAGCGTCGCTTCCGGGCATAAGGAGAGAATGGTTGAACCGGCTCGAAAACTGAAAGAACTTGGATTTCGCATCGTCTGCACCAGCGGCACTGCTCGCGTAATGCAGGCCGCCGGCATTGAAGTGGAGACGATCAAAAAGGTGCAGGAGGGCCGGCCAAATCTGATCGACCATATGGCGAACGGCGAGGTTCAGCTGATTCTGAATACTCCCGAAGGAAAGGGGGCCCGAACCGACGAGGGACGCATTCGTGCGGCCTCTGTCACCTATGGAGTTCCCTGTGTGACGACTCTGCCCGGATCATTGGCCGTGGTGCAGTCGCTGGAAGCGCTTCAGGAGCGTCCGGATCCCTGCGTGAACTCTCTACAGGCATGGGGAAAGATTGTCGGCGAGCAAGCCTGAGTCTGCATCGTATGCGGGACTGGTGGCTCCCTGGCGTAACCGGGGCTGTGCGGGCTGAGAACGTGTGTGCGGATGTTGTTTCAGGAGTTGCTGCGATCCAACGAATGTCTCAGCAACCATGTTTGAGTCTCGCAATGGGATGAAGATCGTTCCCAATCTGCCCGTCGACTTCACCGTAGTCGATGGGGGGCGTGAATGTTTTCTGCCACAGAAGTCACTCTGCTCCGGGACAAATTTGACCAGGGTGAGTGCTGTGGCTCCGTGCCTGATGGTGATCGCGACGGCATCAGGACAACTCATGCATTTCCGTCATTTCTTACCAATGTCGCGCGTTGCTACAACTCGCTCACTCGAGGAGGCTGCGTAACAACGGGACGGCTGGCTGTGAAGAGGCAGGATCGTCCCGGGGGATTCTCCGCTCCTGGTCACTGCCAGTCATGTTCCTGCAGTCGGTTTGGCAGTCAGGAATGGATGGCCCGCTTATCAACGGCCATAGCGGCTTCCTTGACAGCTTCGGAGAGTGTTGGGTGAGCATGGCAGCACCGTGCCAGATCTTCGCTGCTGGCCCCAAAATTCATGGCAATTGCTGCTTCATGGATCAGTTCCCCTGCGTGGGTGCCGATCACATGTACTCCGAGGATACGGTCTGTTTCTGCATCGGCGAGAATCTTGACAAACCCATCGGTGTGTCCGCCAGCACGGGCGCGACCGTTTGCAGCAAAAGCAAATTTTCCGGAACGATATTTTCGTCCCGCTGCCTTCAGGCTGTCTTCAGTTTCTCCTGCCGCAGCGATTTCCGGTTCTGTATAGACCACTGCCGGAATCACTTCGTAGTTAATATGACCGTATCCGGTAAACATTCGCTCGACGCAGGCGATACCTTCTTCTTCTGCCTTATGAGCCAGCATCGCTCCACCGATGACGTCTCCAATTGCGTAGATACCTTTCACCGTGGTTTGGTACGACGCACTGACACGAATAAATCCCCGCTGGTCGGTTGCAATCCCAACGTTTTCAAGTCCAAGCGATTCCGTGCAGGGCTTTCTTCCGACTGCGACCAGTACGCGGTCGCAAATGATTGGCTCTTCACCTTCCATGGCAACGGTGGCCTGCTTGTCATCAGCGGAAACTGAAGTGACTTTCGTTCCGGTGCGAAATTCGAGTCCCTGGGCAGAGAAGATCTTTCTGGCTTCGGCAGCCACTTGTTCGTCGATACCGGGAAGAATGCGTGGAAGATACTCGAGGATCGTGACTTTGGCTCCTAACCGCTTCCAGACGGTTCCCAGTTCCAGTCCGATGACCCCTCCGCCAATAACGACCAGATGTTCAGGAACCTCAGGCCAGGACAGCGCTTCCGTGCTGGTACCAACACGATCTCCATCAAGCTCGATTCCGGGAAGAGAAGACGGCACACTTCCGGTTGCAATCAGGATGCGGTCTCCCTGAATGCGTGTTTCCGAATCCCCATTGACGCACACAACACCGTTGGGTTCCAGGCTTCCCAGCCCTCGAAGTGAAGTCACTTTGTTCTTGCGAAGCAGGCCGCCGATACCTCCGTTCAGGGTGTCGATGACTCCTTCCTTGTGCTTCATCATCTGCTCCAGGTCGACGGAGACCGAACCATCGACCTGGATCCCACGTTCGGCGAAGGAGTGGATGGATTTTTCAAACAGCTCGCTGGACTCCAGCAATGCTTTACTGGGGATACAGCCTACTCGCAGGCAAGTTCCACCAAGTCGAGATTCTGATTCGACGAGGGCAACTTTCTTTCCGAGTTGAGCTGCCCGAATTGCAGCGACATAGCCACCCGGGCCAGCTCCAATAACAATCAGGTCGTATCGGTCAGACATAGGTGTTTCGATGTTTCTGTGCAGGTTGTTGCGGCAACAGCAGGGTGATGCGGATCGGGCACGACGAGGGGGGGCCCTGCTTCCTCGGCATTCGGAAGGCGGTAGGAGCCCGGTGGAGGACTCAGACCTCCAGAACCAGCCGAGTCGGGTCTTCGATCATTTCGCGGACGAGCCGCAGAAATGAAACCGCCTCGCGTCCGTCGACAATACGATGGTCGTAAGTCAGCGCGATATACATCATTGGGCGAATCTCAACTTTGCCGTCGACAGCGACGGGACGATCAAAGATTCCATGCATCCCCAGCACACCGCTCTGAGGAGGATTCACAATCGGGGTGGACAGCAGCGATCCATAAACGCCACCGTTGGTGATGGTGAATGTTCCGCCTTCCAGCTCCTCCAGTGAGATCTGGTTCTTCTTTGCTTTGTTGGCATATTCAACAATGGACTGCTCGATGTCGGCAAAGCTCATGTTTTCTGCGTTACGCAGAACGGGGACAACAAGTCCTTTACCGCCCCCGATGGCGATCCCAATGTCGCAGTAGTTGTAATACGTGACCGTCTTACCGGAGATTTGAGCATTCAGTTGAGGGAATTGCTGCAAGCCGGCAACCACCGCACGGACAAAGAAGGACATGAATCCGAGCTTGATGCCGTACTTTTTCTCGAAGGCATCTCTGTAGGTGACCCGAAGGGACTTGACCGCAGACATGTCCACTTCGTTGAACGTGGTCAGCAGTGCTGCGTTTTGTTGTGCTTCAACCAGTCGCCTGGCGATCGTTTGGCGAATCGGGCTGAGTGTGACGTTGCGAGTCTCCCGTGGTCCTGCAACTTCCATCGGGATACTTCCCGTGGCTCGGACCACATCCTCCTTGAGGATTCGTCCGCCCGGGCCGGTTCCAGTCACAGCCGAGGCGGGAATTTTTTGTTCCTTCATCAGACGCTCTGCCGCCGGCATTACGTGTCCTGCATCTGCTTTTGGCGAAGCAGGGGGTGGCGCTGCGGCAGCTGCAGCGGGGGGTGTTGCCGGGGCCGGTGTGGCCGGGGCCGGCTGAGCTGACTCTGCAGGTGCTTCCGCAGGTTGCAGAAATCCAATCACCTCGCCGACTTCCGCTGTTTCTCCGGCCTGCTTCAGGATGCGTGTGACCAGCCCCCCTTGTTCAGCAGGAATTTCGAATGTCGCCTTGTCGGATTCGAGAGCAACAAGGTTCTCATCAGCAGCAAGAAATCCGCCCTCCGAAACATACCATTCGCCGATCATAACTTCGGTGATGGACTCTCCTACGGGCGGTACCTTGATTTCAATTTCCTGAGTGCTCATTCGAGTTCAAAAGCCTGTTTAAGAATGGTCTGCTGTTCAATTCGGTGACTGGTCGCAGAACCGGTCGCGGGGCTGGCCGATTCCGGGCGGGAAATTCCTCGGAAAGGATACTTTTCCAAAAGCCTCTCGCCAAACCGCATTCGCAGAAATCCCCACGCTCCCAGGTTTCTGGGTTCTTCCTGAACCCAGAATAACGAAGCTGACTCCGGAAACGCTGACAACAGTTCGTCGAGTGCAGCAGCAGGGAACGGATACAATTGTTCAAGTCGGACGATGGCGCAGTCTTGCCGCTCCAATTCAGCTCGTTTTGCGACAAGTTCGTAGTAGATTTTCCCGGTACACAGCAGTACTCGGGAGACGTTTTCGGCGACTACCGAGGAATCACCGATCACTTCCTGGAAGCCACCGGCGGTCAGATCGGAAATGTCTGAGGAGGCGTCGCGGGATCTCAGCAAACTTTTGGGGGTCATGACGACCAGCGGTTTCTTCCAACGCCTCAGTGCCTGTCTGCGGAGCATGTGGAAGTACTGCGCGGCCGTGGTGGGGTAGCAGACCTGAATGTTGTCTTCGGCAGCCATTGCCAGGAATCGTTCCAGTCTTGCACTGGAGTGCTCCGGGCCAGCCCCTTCCATGCCATGTGGCAGCAGCATCACGAGGCCGCTGAAGCGTTTCCATTTGTCTTCGGCGCTGGCGATGAACTGGTCGATAATGACCTGAGCAACATTGACAAAATCGCCGAACTGAGCTTCCCAAATCACCAGCCCATCGGGGCAGTCGAGGCTGTAGCCGTACTCGAAGCCAAGGACACCTACTTCAGAAAGAGGGCTGTTGTAGACTTCCACCAGTGCAGGGTCTGAGGCAACATCGGTAAGTCCGAGCCACATTTGCCCGGTCTTGCTGTCGAAGAGCGCGGCGTGGCGGTGGCTGAATGTGCCCCTGCGGACGTCCTGACCACTAAAACGAAGGCGGATGCCGGACTGCACCAGAGAGCCGAGTGCGGCAAGTTCTGCACCGCCCCAGTCGAACAACTGCTCCCCGTCGCCCATCTTCCTGCGGGAGGACAGCACCATTTCTACCTTGCGGTGCGGGGTAAAATCAGCTGGCGGGGTTGTCAGGGTATTCATCAGCCCGGACAAGGACTCCGCACTGAGAGTGGTATCCGGAGAGTCCGCGTTTACTGCCAGACCACCATAGAAATCCTGCCAAACTCCGCCACCCGTATCTTCGAGGTAACGGAAGCCTTCCCGGCGAGCTTCTTTGAGTTCTTCTTCGAGGGCCTGAGCGCGGCGGGCGACGATATCAAGTCCCTCCTCACGTGAGACCTCATTGAGACTTACCAGCGAGTCGAGGAAGCTGTTGAAGACGGTTTCTCGGGAGCGAATGACCTGATACATGGTCGGCTGTGTAAACGCGGGTTCGTCACTCTCGTTGTGCCCGCGTCGGCGGAAACAGTACATGTCGATGACGACGTCTCGCTGGAAACGCTGGCGGAAGTCCATTGCCAGATGCATCACCTGCGCAACTGCTTCCGGATCTTCACCGTTCACGTGAAAGATTGGAATCTGCAGCATACGAGCGATATCAGTCGCATAGGCACAGGACCGGGCTTCGGATGGGGAGGTCGTGAATCCAATCTGGTTGTTCACGATAATATGCAGCGTACCGCCAGTCTGATAGCCAGGCAGTTCACTGAGGTTCAGGGTTTCCTGAACAACACCTTCACCAGCGAAGGCTGCGTCCCCGTGAATCAGTATGCAGCAGGTTTTCTGCCGGTCTACATCCCGGCTGCGGTCCTGTTTGGCACGGAGCCTGCCGAGCGCAACAGGGTTTACGAATTCAAGGTGGCTGGGATTAAAGCACAGCGTCAGATGAACATTTTGGCCCGAAGAGGTCATCCGGTCTGAGCTGTAGCCGAGGTGATACTTGACATCACCGCGCCCCATTTTGAGTTCCGGGTCGACATCGTCAAACTCCCGGAAGATCTTGGATGGTTCTTTACCCATGATATTGGCAAGAACATTCAGCCGGCCTCGATGAGCCATGCCCAGAACCATCAATTCGATTCCCTGGCTCCCTGCATGTTCAATGGCGATATCAAGCAGCGGGATCAGGCTTTCGGCGCCTTCGAGGGAAAAGCTCTTGGCCCCCACATATTTCTTCTGAACAAATTCTTCAAAGACAACCGCGTCGCTGAGTCGCTCCAGAATTCGCAGCTGTTCAGACCGTGATAGTCGCAGCCGGTTGGCCGTCTTCTCCATTCGGGTCTCAAGCCACTTTCGGACCTGAAGACTGTCGATGTGCATGTACTGCACACCGATGGAGCGGCAATACGTGGTTTGCAGCCATTCGACCATTTCACGCAGGGTGCGTACGTCGGGACCGCCGGACCACTCCGTTGAAAACTGCTGCTCAAGTTGTTGTTCCGTAAATCCGTAGAACCCGGGATCCAGCTCCGCAGGGCGAGGACGTTCGGCATTCAAGGGGTCAATCGCTGCCACGACATGACCGCGCACTCGATAGCTTCGGATCAGCTGTTCAAGCCGCTCCTGCCACAGTGCCGAGCTGGAGGAATTGGCGTCGCTGCCAGCAGCACTGTTTTGTCCGACCAGCCTGCGAAAGATGCTGCGAGACTGAAAGGGCGTATGCATGGCCTCCGGCGTCAGTCCGGAGTCAACCACCTTGAGATCATCAAAATAGTGTCGCCAGTCCGGCGAAACAGAGTTTCGGTCCAGCAGATAGCTTTCCAGCTGGGCCTCCGCAAATTCGAGATTCTCGGTTGCAAACTCGGTCTCCGTCTCTCCCACCGTCCCGGCGGACGCTGCCGGCGGCGATGGCTCAGCAGAGTCCTCTGAGTCAAGAAAATCAGGAGCAGATGCAGGACGCGACGAAAGGTTAGACATGATCTGTGCCTGGCGGCTTCATTGATCGCACTGGACAAAGTCAGGCGGGAATGGAAATTCTGCCCGTCTGACCATGGATAAAACGACATGAGTCGCGAAACTCAATTGCAGCTTTTAATGTCTTCGACTGCAACAGTTCCGTCGGAACATCCTCTCAGTTTTTAGAAGCTGAATTCCGTTTTCTGCTTCCGTTGTTGCTGCATAATAGACACCAAAGCTGTGATTGAGCAGCAACTTCGGCCGGTTCCTGGCGGGTTTTCAATTCTGTGAGTTGAAAATCTGTCTCCAACCTGTCGAGTTGCCCCGGAAACTTGTTGGGGAATGCCCCGGTAACGAGGGAGAAACATGGATCAATCTGCGAAAGTTGGAATTCTTACCGTTTCTGATCGAGCGAGTGCCGGCGAGTACGAAGATCGTGGCGGCCCGGCTGTCGCAGCGTATCTTGATGAAGTGCTGCAGTCTGCATGGAGTCCCGTCAGGTCAATCATTCCCGACGAGCAGGAACTTATTGCTGCAGAACTGCGTCGGCTTGCAGACGATGAGGGCTGCTGCCTGATAGTGACAACTGGCGGGACAGGGCCGGCGGCCCGCGATGTGACGCCGGAAGCCACAGAAGCCGTCTGTCACAAGATGATGCCGGGTTTCGGCGAGCAGATGCGTGCTGTGTCTCTGAAAGTTGTTCCTACGGCAATTCTCAGCCGTCAAACCGCCGGTGTTCGCGGCCGCAGCCTGATTATCAATCTTCCCGGGCAACCCAAAGCCGTACGCGAATGTCTCGAGGCTGTCATGCCAGCCGTACCGTACTGTATTGATCTGCTGGAGGGGCCACGCATGGAAACAGATCCCGACTGCTGCAAGGCGTTTCGCCCAAAAGGCAAGTGAGTTGCCAGTCACCCGCCCGCAAGCGGCAAAAAAACACCGCCCCCAATCGAGGGAGCGGTGTTGATTGTGCAGTCACCGGGATGAATTCCCGCGTTAGCTTATTCGAATTCGCTAATCAGTTGGTCGACCAGAAAGCCAGTTCCAACGCCAAGTGCGCCATTCGTCACCGTTGCTCCAAAGCCGGAAGACCCGACGCTGGCTCCACCACTGGTACCGCCAACGGTACCTTCGCTGAAGTTGAGTGAGCCGGTTGGCGACTGTTGCTGCAATTGCGGGTCCAGAGCCTCGGCAGGATTCGCAACGCCAACATCGCTGCCAATGAAAGTCTCCACGTTGTCGGAGTTCAGGTTTGCCGCTGTGACAGGGGCAATTGCAATCGTTTCAAATTCGGCCAGCTCGATACGGACCGGGACAGCATCCTGGAGACCCTGAGTCGCTGCGACTTCCCGTGGCGGAAGAACTTCCACACCAATTCCAAAGACACCGTCACGCCCCGCGCCCACGAAGCCATAAATCCCGGGTTCGATCGCCGGCACCGAGAATGCTCCGTTTGGTGCGACTCGAGCGGATCCGGCTTCGACGCCATCCTTCAGAAAGTAAATTCGCATGCTGAGGATTTCGCGGTGCAGCCCTGTTCGTTCATCCAGCAGATTCACCTGGCCATAAACTCTGCCATCCTCTGCAATGCGGATTCGGTGATAGTTGACGGATGTTGAAGTGGGACCGTCGCCTACCGGGTAGTCAAAATCATCCGGCGAAGCGGGGCGATTGAAACGCAGGTCACGAGTTCCGATGTTGCCAAAAATGATTGACCGGGCCAGCTTTGTTTCGGACGCAGGAATTGCTGTCGTATCAAGCTGCACCTCCTCGCCTCCGGGATTCTCCGGAGTTGGCTCGACAAATCGCACGCCAAAAATAAGCATCCCGGAAGGCCCGGTCGCAAGGATTCCTGCCACCTGAGTGTTGTATTCTCGGGTCGCAATTCCAGTCAGTCGGAAGCGTCCAGTGGCGTCCGTTGCCGATTCCCCGCGAACTTCACCGCCAGCCAGTAGCTGGACCTGCATGCCCGCCGCTGGCCTTAATCCTTCCGGGGTGATCGAGTAGATCCTTCCGCTGAATCCCTTGTCAGCATCAAGGACAATGTCATGCATACGATCTGCCAGCACCTCTTCGGGGGGCAACAGTCGAATTCTGGATGGAGGTTGGCTGCGGACGCTGGATGTCACCGCTGCTTCCGGCACTCTCAGAGCCGCCCGAGTTGTGAGCATTGCGGTTCGTTCGAGGCTCCGCAGCCCCGAAGTGTTTTCAGAGCCCGCTCGGATTCCGCGGCTGTTCGAGCGCAGTCCGTCCTGACCGTTCACCACAGTCAAGAGCATGGCGAAGCCGCAGAGCGTTAGAGTAAGCAAGGGTATTTTTTTCATCGCAGGTATCCCGTGGGATCAGCTGAATTTGGAACGGCGACAGGGAAAGTTCTGGCTGTGAGTTGATTTGGTTTGTTTGGGAACCAAACTACTTCTGGTGGCAGTCGTTCCCGCTGTCAGATGGAATCAGGCTGAGCTCGGCTGCCAGACCCAAGCTGTGACAGTTGGGCAATCTGGGGGCAGTGCGGTCTCTCTGTCGCTTCTCCGAGTTCTGTGTGTTCTTTGAACTGTGCGGATTGCGCAATCTTTTCATTTGCCGCATCCCTCCCCCTTTCTCCTTATCGGCGTCCATTGCCTGAAATCTGTGCCAGTTCAGCCACGAATCAGTCGGTTTCCGCCGTCAGACTCGTGTTTCTGCTCATCGTGGAGTTTTCAATAACTCCTCTCATGGCAGACACAGAGCTGGGCTCTCCTGGAGGGTGCATTGAAACTTACTACCTGGAATGTGAACGGCCTCCGAGCAGCGGTGAGAAAGGGATTTCTGGAGCGAGTTTCGGCGATTGCGCCGGATGTACTACTTCTGCAGGAGGTGCGCGCGTTTCCGGAACAGCTTCCGGCTGAGGCGCGTACTCCAGATGGCTGGCATGTGCTTTGGAACCCTGCCGAACGTGCGGGTTATTCCGGTACAGCCATCTGGTCACGCTATCCTTTGAACCAGGTCAGGACGGGACCTGGGGATGATCACGAAGATCGTGAGGGACGGTTGGTCGAGGTTCAGACTGGTGGCCTGACACTGGCGAGTGTCTATCTTCCTTCGGGGTCATCAAGCCCCGAACGGCAGGCGGTCAAGGATGAGTGGCTGGACGTCTTTCGTCACTGGACAGATCAACGGCGGCGAGTGCGTCGTCCGGTGGTATTCGGAGGGGATCTGAACATCGCGCATACTGAGCGGGATCTCTTCTACGCCCGGTCGAATGAAGGGACGTCGGGATATCTGCCTCACGAACGCAAGTGGTTTAGTGACCTGTTAAAATCGGGATGGCATGATCTTGTGCGAGAGCATTTCGGGGACGTTGCGGGACCTTATTCGTGGTGGTCCAATCGTGGTCGGGCCCGAGAACTGGATCGCGGCTGGAGGATCGATTATCTGCTCTGCAACAAGGCGGCGCGGGCGGGATTTCAATCGGCAGAAATTCATCGTGAGCTGACCCTCGGGGTCAGTGATCATGCTCCGGTCAGTATTGAGTTGGATGTCCAGTGAGTGAGTTGAGCCGATTTAGGGAGAACCAGGGCTGAGTGTGACGG
>Ga0075479_10001130_pt1 | contig 11987 bp, 11 predicted proteins | sample DEB08_DNA_8_FD_76341 | JGI IMG/M metagenome (GOLD analysis project Ga0075479, IMG submission 76341) | Aqueous microbial communities from the Delaware River and Bay under freshwater to marine salinity gradient to study organic matter... | ecosystem: Environmental > Aquatic > Marine > Coastal ... | reverse complement strand
GCTTGTAAATGGTATTAAAAGATTTGTTCTATAAATCTACTACTCTGTGGTCTTTGTGTTCTCCGTGGTTTCTTGATCTTGAGTGAAGCCAAATTCAGCCACGATTGGAAAATGGTCTGAGCCTACATTTGGTCCTATTTTATAAGACTTTATGGAGCCATTTTGAGAAACTAAACAATGATCAATTGGAATCCTTAAGAAGGGAATATTTGTTGGCCAAGAAGTATTTATTCCAAAGCCTTGAGAAGCTAATTTTAAATTATTCTCTTTTAACATTTTTTTGAAAAAAGGAGACCATGGAACTGCATTAAAGTCTCCACAAACTATTAGGTTTTTATCACTTAAATTCCAGTTTTTTATCTCTGCTAAAAATTCGTTTCTTTTTTGGAAATAATTTTTACTAATTGGTGGTAAGGGGTGAACTGAAACTATTGTTTTTTCAGGGTATATAGCCTTGATAACGGGAATGCCATCAACATAGATGATCTCTCCTTTGAATGGCTTTTTGCTCATAAATAATATACCAAAATTATCACTTCTAGGTTTGGCGATAACATGAGGGTATTCTTTGTTAAGTGACTTTCTAATTTCAAATTCCCATCGATCATTTACTTCAACCAGGCAGATATGATCCGCTTGTTCCTCTTTAATTAATTTGATGACCTTCTGGTGTTCTTTATTCGCTGTAAAGAGATTGAGTATGAGCAGTTTTTCTGTATTGCTTACACTTGCTTGATCAGGAGAGAAATATAAATAGGCAAACTTACTTAAGTTTAGGAATGAAAATAATAAAAAAGCAGTTCCCCAAATCCATTGTTTTTTAATGAAAAATGGAATGGCCAGTAATAATAAAAGATAGAAATAATAGACCGCAAAACTGTTAATCATTTCAAAATATCTGTGAATATTGGCTAGATAAGTTAAAACTGTTAAAGCGATTAGGAATCCACCTATAAACTTAAGGCGTTTTAAATAATCAAAATTTTTAAGGAACTCTCTCATTTTTCACTCTAGAATGACTACTGGCGAATACCAACTTTTATTTTTTACTTAGCTTGGTATTTTTATCTCAGATAATGATAAGGGAGTAACTCGTGGAGTCTGGAAAAGAATTATCTTTAGATGAGTTTAGAAGCTCAATTCCAAAACAGCGTATCATGGCTATGAAGATTATAACTTTTGCTCTAGTTTTTGGGCCTTGTTTATTTGCAGTAGTTGCTGGAACCGTAGCAAATAACTCACAAGGGAAAGATTTAGAAATACTTCAAACTGTTAATTTTATTCTTACTGCAATGATGATTGTTATGAGTACTGTTATTCCTAAATTTATACTTAAATCTCAGATGAATAATGACGCGGTAAATGGAGTTTTGAATAAAATACAATCAGCTGTTCTAGTGAGATTAGCTTTAGTAGAAGGAGCTGCTTTATTTGGAGGCGTTTGTGTTCTACTAGGCCTTGGATACATAAATTACATTTCTATGGCACCACTCTTCATTGTAGCTTTAACAAATTTACCGACAGAAAAATATCTCTGCCGGCAATTCATCATTCATATCAAAAAGGATCCAAGATTACTCGTAGAAATAGGCGAGTATTAATGTTTATCCCATGCAGAAGGGAAATACGTACTTGTACTTCTGTTCTCTTTGATAAGTTTTAAAAGTTCAGTCACTTTTTCAGGATTACTTTGGCTTAGATCGGTTTTTTCTGCAATGTCACTTTTTAAGTTGTAAAGGAATGAAGTGACTTTGTCATTTTTCTTGTTGTAACGGCGGTAAAGTTTCCAATCTCCACTTCTTATGGCCTGTTGACTTCCATATTCCCAGTAAAGAACATTTTTCTTTTTCTGTCCATCTTTACCCAGAAGTTCAGGCGCGAAGGAAGTTCCAGTAATGTCTTCAGGAATATCTGCACCAACTATTTCACAGATTGTAGGGAAAACATCATCAAATGATGAGACGTGGCCACTTGTCGTAGAGGCCTTTATTTTTCCTGGCCATTTAGCGATCATTGGAACTCTAATTCCACCTTCTTTGAGGGAACATTTCAGTCCATCAAATGGTCCAGCAGAGTTAAAGAAAGTCGAATCTGAACCACCGTTAAAAGTTGGTCCGTTATCGCTAGAAAACATGATGATAGTGTTTTCGTCGATTTTTAGCTCTTTAAGTAGACTCATCATTTGACCAATATGCTTGTCGAATCTTGTGACCATAGCAGCGTAAGCGGCTCTAGGATATTGATGAGGTAAATATGCTTTTTGTCCTAAGTATGGTTTATCATCAAACTTACCCAGATATTCTTTAAGTGAGTCTTCTGGTACTTGAAGTGCAACGTGAGGAACGGGGCTAGCATAATAAAGAAAAAAAGGCTTCTTGTGGTTTTCTTTAATAAACTTTAATGACTCTTCAGCCATTAAATCTTCAGCATAGTCAGAGCCTGCATATCCTTCATAGTTTTTCGGATCATTAGGATCTTTATCCTTTGGAAATCTCTGATGAGCCTTAAAATACTCGTTATTTAAGTGAATTTTTCTTTTATTTTTCCATAAATGAGTTGGGTAGAAATTGTGAGCCATTCTCTGACATAGATGACCATAGTAGAAATCAAAACCTTGAAAGTTTGGGTGACCCCAAGAGCTTGGACCTCCCAGTCCCCATTTTCCAACTGCGGCTGTTTTGTAACCTTTGGTTTTTAAAACTTCAGCAATGGTTAAAGCAGAATCGGGAATCGGCATTTGGCCTTCTGCATCATCTCTATGCCATCCTCCTCCAAATTCTCCATTATTACGTATAAAGGATTGCCCTGTATGCTTACCGGTAAGTAGAACACAACGCGATGGTGCACATACAGCAGAGCCAGAATAATGTTGGGTAAACTTCATTCCTTCTTTGGCTAGAAGGTCAATATTCGGAGTTTTTATCTTATCTTGGCCATAAGCGCCAACTTCGTTATAGCCTAAGTCATCTGCGAGAATATAAATAATATTTGGTTTGTCTTGAGCAAAGCTGACCGAGCATGCAAGCAAGCATAGAATTAATGTTTTAATCATCATATACACCTTTTTTGTTTCTAGCTATACGAAGCTAAAAGGCAAACCTTTCGTATTAAGTCCCATATATGTTAAATTTTTTTATCGATTATTAATCCTGTACTTGAATTAGCATCAATATTTTCTTTAAGTTTATCACTTTCATTACCTGAAAATGAAGACAAAGAACTTAAGATTCCAGAACCTGATTCCAGAAAGTCGAAGAAATCAGATGGCGAGTCATCTGTAGAGAAGGCTATTTTACTTCTGGTAAACTTAATCTGTTCTGAGTTTAAAGTTAGTTCGACATTTGAGCCTAATCGAATAGTTCCTGAAGAGAACTCACTGTCAAAATAGTTATTCACACCTGATTTCAAAAGAAATTTAATATTTGATTTAAATGCTTCCATTCTAGCGGTTTCAAAATCTACATCCATTAAATGGTTGAATCTTGAAGAAAATCGTGAAAAGCGCCGTTGCAAAGAATCAGATTTGAGAAACTCTTTCTTGTTTATTCCTAATTCTCCAGCTACATAACCATCCTTTAGGTTCGTTGCAGAAAAAAAGTCACTGGAGCCATTTAGGAAAAACATGGAAGCTTCTCTCAGGGATTCGATATTGATTGTTCCATCTTCAAAATTAAAGGAAGCTTTTACTCCAGCATCAGCATTATTTATTTTATCAATCACGTCTTCTAAAGATTCTGCAGAAGTATCAATTTGGAAATTTACACCATTTATACTAAAGCTACCTGTACTGATCCCGGAGAGTTCAGATACACTTGATATGTTTGATTGATAAGAACTAAATGATAGGTCGATAGCAGTGTCAGAGCTAATTGATGCTTTATCTCCAACAATTTTTCGACCATTAGATTTCATATATTCTAGTAGTGATTTAGCAGCATCTTCTAGATTTAAGCCTCTTTGAAGAATTTTTCGTCTTTCATCAATCATAGACGAAGAAAGTAGACTGACTCCTACTTTTTCAGGTACAGTTATTTCGAGTTCGCTTAGTTCAATTAGCGACTCTGTTATATTGAAGTTAACTCTCATGTATATATTTTTCGGTTCTACAGGGAGTTATTTTAGGTTTTTTATCTGCTTAAGCAGATTTGGGTGGATATTTTGGAGTGAAAAGGCCAAGATCCATCGCTTCATGCACAGCTGAAAGTATTTCACTTTCAGTGAGGTCTTCAAATTCAGCAAAATTTTCAATGAAATAATAAATTGGTTGCATAATGTCTATACGATAAGGAGTTCTTAGAGTTTCTAATAGATTAAGAGGCTTTCTTTCAGGTTCAGAGCTTAAGCACCAATCGGTCTCACCTATGCTAGATAGAATGCCTCCTCCATAAATTTTCATTTCGTTATTTCGTTTTATAAGGCCAAATTCTACAGTAAACCAATAAAGCCGAGCAAGCATGACTCTTTCTTTGTGCGTTGCATTTAAGCCAATTTTTCCATAACGAGCGGTGAAATCGGCAAAATGTTTATTTGTCAATAATGGACAATGCCCAAAAACTTCATGGAAAATATCTGGTTCTTGAAGATACAGAAAATCTTGCCTTGTACGAATGAAGGTAGCACATGGAAATTGACGATTAGCGAGTAGCTCAAAAAAGCGGTCGAAATCAATTAAGCATGGAACATCTTCTACTTGCCAGCCAGTTTCTTTTATAAGTACTTTGTTGATTTCATTTAGTTGGGGAACACGGTTTGTTGGCAAGTTTAAAAGCTTCATGCCTTCCAGGTACTCATAACAAGCTTTGTTGTGAATTTTCTTTCTCTGTTGAGTAAATAAATCCTGCCAAATTTTATTTTCTTTTTTTGACCAATCTACATTGCCATTTTGGTCAGGATATTTGGATTCATATTTACTGACCTTACCCATTATATGCTCCTTAGTATCTATTTGTGATACTTAATTGTTTCTTTATGCAACTAATATACGCCTAAATGATACTATTTGTCCAGAAATATAGAATCAGAAAAAGTCCATAAGTTCCTAAATCGCTTATGTTTTAACCTCAAAAGTGCTTAGGAAAAAATAGTTACATTCTGAATCTTTATTTTTGTCTAAGCTTGACTCAAAGTTCATTTATGGTAATTTTTAGTAATTTATTTGGAGAAGAGAATGAGTTTAAGCCAGGATGTAGCTTCAATACGTGAATCTATTTTGAGAATTATTCGTGAAGCTGAAATTTTTGAAACAAATGACCATGGTTTAAATCAATCTCAATGTCAAATATTACTCGAACTGCAAAGACTACATACGTTAACAATTATTGAGCTTAGCCGTTTACTTTCTCAGAATAAGTCTACAACGAGTAGAAATATTAAGTTCCTCCAAGATAACCAATATATAATGCAGCTCGTTGATCCTACAGATAACAGGTTAAAGCCTTATACTCTTACCAAAAAGGGTCGAGACCTTGTAGGTTCAATTGATGAAAGAGCTTCAGAAGCAATTATTGAAGCGCTATCTATCTTGAATAAAGAGGATGTAGTAACTGCTGTTAAAGGGCTAGAATTATTTAGTACATCTCTTTATAACTCAAGATTACAAACGAACTACTCCATTAGACCAATGCAAGAAGAGGATGGAATACCGCTTGGGAAAATTATTCTTCAGGTTTTAGGGGAGTTCAATGCTCGCGAGTTAACTAGTACTTACGAAGATGAAGAAGTTCGCTTCATGCATAAAACTTATTCGAAGGATGGTTACATTTTTTATTCGGTACTAAAAGATGGCCAAGTAAGAGGAGGGGTTGGTATTAGTCCTTTGGCCGAAGCCGGACCTGAATGCTGTGAAGTTAGAAAGATGTACCTTCTACCAGAAGACCGTGGCTTTGGCTTAGGTAGAAAAGCACTAGAAAGGTGTCTAGAAAAAGCTCGATCTCATGGATACAAAACAGCCTATGCAAAGACAGCCACACGTATGCCACAAGCTATAACTCTTTTTCAAAAGCTGAACTTTAATGTTACGACTTCGCCTCTAAAAGAAGACATTAAAAACCATAGTTTTATTTGGTTTTCTAGATCACTTTAAAATTTTTCATTTCGAAGGAACTAAGAAGCACAGTAAATGTCGGATAAGTTCATTTCAGGTAGTTAGGTTAAATGGACTCAAATTTACAGGCATATTCTTTCGCACTATTAGCAAATTTAATCTTTGCTTTTTCTGTACAAATATTCACTCATTATTCCCGTAAAGTTTCTGCAGTCTGGATGAATTACATTAAAGCATTTGTTGCTTTGATTTTGTTCACCGGAACCGTATTCATTATGGATTGGCAATTTTCATTTAGTGCTAAAGTCATTTTACTTTTATTCTTTTCTGGTTTGCTTGGCTTAGCGATAGGAGACCTTGCATTACTCACAGCATTGAGAGACTTGGGACCAGGAAGGGCAATGGTTCTAGTGGCGTTTCATCCTATAATTACAGGTATACTTTCCTATTTGTTTTTTGATCAGCATCTGTCATTGAATAAGATGATGGCAATAATTTTTATGATCATATGTATCATCATATTTTCTGTAGAGTCAATGAAGAGAGAAGGGCATTGGGGTGGCAAAGGAATAGCTTTAGTTTTAACCGCAATAATTTTAGACTCTTTTGGAGTTATGATGGTCAAAGAAGCTGAACTTGAATCAAAGATTAATCCTTTCGAAGCCAACTTCTACAGGTGCTTAGGAGCTGTCACATTTTTCTTGGTATGGTTTACATTTAAACCAGCAGGTATCTGGAAAGGTCTTAAGAATCAATCTAAAAAATCATTATTGATTATTTTTGCTGGTTCGGTTTTAGGTACTTTCGTCGCTTTGGCTTTGATCTTTAAAGCTTACACAATCGGTGACGAAAACTTAGCTACAATTTCGAGTATAAATATAAGCTGTTCGATTTTTGCAGCACTATTTGAATGTATTCATCAAAAAAGAGCTCCTGGCCGTTATTTAATCATCTCATTTATATTTATGATAATTGGAGTGAGTACCTTTATATTCGTCGATTGATGAAATCTGGCATTTAAATTGAGTATATTTTAATATTAAGGAGATTTAAATGAGATTTTTAATAGTTATAACTTTGATAATTCTAGTAGGCTGCAGAGCTGAAAAGAAACTGCCTCATGAAGTTAGCACTTTCGATGAAGCAGAGAATAAGCTTCATGGTGTTTGGGAATCGACTTTAATTCGTTCTAAAGAAAAATATCCGCCACGAAAAATAACTCTTAAGTTCACCTCATATAATGATACCAAGCTTATTTGGATGCAGATGATTGCTGAAGGTAAAGGTGGAGAGAAGTTTGATAAAACTATAAGAGTTGCCTTAACTGAACGAAGTGGAGGAAAATATATAATTCCATCAGTTAGGAAAGAAATCGAAAACTCTAAAGATGATGATCGCTTTATTCGTTATGACCCCAAACGAGTAAAGGAAGTTCAGGGCCTAGAGTGGAAATACATTTTAACTGAAGATCGTTTGACCATTGAAATGGAAGGTTCTGTAATTGACCTTCGTAGACTTCAATAATCAGCCACCGCCTATTGATATACCAGGATAAGAGTTCAGGTAAAAGTAGAGCATAAACCTTTGAGCATCATCATAGTCTTGTTCAGCTCTAAAAGCAATTGTCCAGCAGTGTAGCTTTCTTTGAAGTTCAATAAGCGTACTCGTTACTCTTCCATTATTGATATCGTACCTAACCCCTCCAAGAACTAAAGTCTTAGGATTGATCTTATAGCTTAAAGTACCACCAATACTGTGTGACTCTTTGTACTCTGTTGCAAAACTTGACGCTATAATAGGATTTGTAATTGTTGAACCATTTGAGTAAAGATCGCGACCTGTGTAGTCATTTCTATATCTGTAGTAAAGAGAAGCTCTTAACTTCTCAGTAACACTATAGCTAGTTGTTAAACGATATTCATTGATATCTTGCTCATCAATGTCGATCAAAAGATCGCCTCGAACCGAAAAGTTATCAAATGGCTTCCATTCAACTTTAGTTCCGAAGTCTCCAATGCCAGAGTCACCTTCTTCAGATTGAATGTGGAAATCAACATAGTTTTCAACTGTTAAGAAAGTATGGATTCTACCTTTTCTTCTAGTCTGCCATCTTTGGTCAACACCGACTCGAACAAAGTTTTGTTCTTGGATACGGTCAGTTTCATCAAAGAAATAAATGTGCTCTCTATCTTCTGTTGAAAATGGAATCCAGTTCCAGTTCATATAAGGCTGAAAAACGTGTCTTAGGCCATCAATTTCCCAGAAGTCGCTCTTATAAGAGTTATCTGTATTATACATTTTGAAGTTGGCTTCAAATCCAATTTCTCCTAAGACCCTAAAAACACTTCCACCATCATCATCATAGTTAGTTACTGCAAATCTAGGAGCTCTCTCTGGATCATTAGCTCGAATTAATGCGCCTAATGCAGAATCATCGATTTCAGTATCACTGGAGTCAGTATAGTAAGTGAACCTTAAGCCAGCTCTTGGAATAAGGTTTAACCAATCACTAACTTTAGTTTGATAATGGAACATATGAAGAGAATCAAAACGAATAGCATCGTAATCTTCATTATCTACAGCCAAGGGTGACAGTTGAGTCACAGGAGCGTCAAAATCACGCCACATCGTTTCTAACTGAGCTAGTGAGTTCTTGTTTGTATAGTACCAATTTTCGGCAAATTCGTATCTTGGTAGATCAAAACGAATTTCAGGAGATCTCTCTACTACTGAATAAAAATCGTTGAGACGAGGTCTGTATTGAAATGACCAAGCATAATTTTCTTCAATCCACTCTAAGTCCAGATAAGAGTTGTGCTGTACATAACGACTTTCACGATCTTCGTCAAAAAAATCTTCGATGAATAAATGATCGCTTAGCTTATCAATCTTGACTCTTAATGTCAGGTTATCATCATAGTATGTACTACGATGGTTTATGTGAAGTCTGTAACGATCTTCTTCTTCTTCAAATCTTTGGTTTTCACCTCTAAATTGCTCTGGTGGGTCTTGGTCCTGTGTACCATAAACTAAAATTCGTGTAGTTGAGTTTTCAGTTTTAATATTATTGTCGAGTCCAAAACCAATTCCTTTCTTTGAGCGGTAATCAAGCATGAACTTGGTATCTACATTTTCAGACCATTTAACTTTTGTAGATATGAGGACAAAAGCACCCCAGTCAGAATCATAGCCTGGCTTAATTTGGAACATACCATCGTTGGAATCGATATCACTCTGCATGTACGGAAGCCAGAAAACAGGGAAACCTCCAAACCATAAAGTTGGATTCCAAACTTCAAAGTCGCCATTTTCCATATGGTGAACTTCAGATCCAGTAATGTACCAGTGTGGACAATCGTGTTTATCGCAGGTCGTTAATCTAACTTTATTTGAATCTACAGAGCGATCTGGAAAGCTTTGTGCTTCTTGACCAATTATGTACCAAGGTCCGTTTGTTAAATGGTGAAGACCAGTTTGGAATAGCTTAGTCTCTAAGTTACCTGTAATCTCATTTGAACGGAAATCTGAATCTTGACCAACGATTCTAACCTTACCAGACGCAGTGAAGTCTTTAGAAACAGTATTGTAAACGAGTCGCTCACAGTAAAGAATTGAATCTTTGTAAGTAATGGATACATCACCTTCCAATTCTACTTTATTTTCATCAAGAAACTGACGCCCAACATTTGCTTTTACTTTATAGTTTTTGTTACTTACTTCGTAGGCGTTTGCCTGTAAAAATATAAGGAATGAAATAAGTATTAAGAAAAATCTTTTATGCATCTTTTATCCAAATTACCTTCATTGGTAAATTAATAGCTTTCTAAAATATGAACATAAGTATAACTGCTGGTAGTTATTTTGCTAATTCATAAATGTAGATAAGTAATATCTTAAAAATGGCGGAAAGAGAGGGATTCGAACCCTCGGTGGACTTGCGCCCACACTCGCTTTCCAGGCGAGCACCTTCAACCACTCAGTCATCTTTCCATATTGTAATTTTGATGAGGGACGACTAAGATAGAAAATGTTTTTTGTTCTGCAAGGTAACTTTTTTCTTTTTATGAGATTTCAATAGGAGTTGGGGTTATGGCTGAGGTAATTTCTTTAATTGATGATCTAAATGATTTTAAAACTCGAGCTCATGCCAGAGCTAAATTAATAGAATTGGGTCCAGATAAAGCTGGAGAAGCTCTACTAGAGTTATTGAGAAAAGATTCAACTCGAGAAAATGTAGTATGGTCGGCAATCACAGCTATTAATTCCTGGAAATGGGAAAGAGCTAAAGAAGATCTAGTGGACCTTCTTGAGAAAAGGCCGAACCTCCAGGGAGATATTCTTAAAACTCTGCAAAAAGTAACAGGAGCATCTCATGGTTACGACATTCAGATTTGGCGAATGGAGGTGTCGGAAGGTGGGATTCTTGAAAAAATCATGGGCTTATTTAATGAAGAAGAAGCTTTAGAGACAAGAATCGTAAACTCAAGTGATCATGAAGATTATTGTGTGATTAAGCTGGCAATTGAAGGTGGACGAAAACAAAAAGTTTCTGTTTTACCAAAAGAAGAATTCTATGAGATCTACACGGAGGCGGGAATGATAGATGAACATCAAGTAGAATCTGTTGATGTTTTTGCTAACAATTATCCCGATATTTCTATATCATGTGAAAAGGATGAAGATAAATTCAGAGTTTGTTTAACGAGAAGCTGCCCAAAAGAGAATCTGAGTTACTCATACCTTAAAGAAATCATTATGAACCTTGGTCAGGTTGCAGACTATGCAGAGAAACACCTCACTGAAGATGATAAAATCTAAGATCTCATTGAAAAAATAGTTTAAGCAGCAAGAATTCATTCTCAAATTTAGAATGGATTTATTTATGTCTGAGCATCTGCACGCTGTCGTTATTAATACGAATTCAAAAGTTGGTGAGATAGTTAACGAACTTCTACCAAGTATTAACCTTTTTCCAACTTCTTACTTTGACTCTGATGACGATATCGCAAGATTGAGTCTTTATTTTGAATCACCACAAGAGGCCGAGAGTACCAAAAATAGTATACTTGAAGAGTTAAAGAGTTGGGTTGAATTTACAGATATACAGCTTAATCAAATTGATATTTGCTCGAACAAAATCAAACAAGAAGATTGGTCTGAAAAGTGGAAAGAGTTTTTTCATGTTGAGAAAATCTCAGAACGTTTAGTAATTAAGCCATCCTGGGAAGAGTACACCCCAAGTGGAAATGATGTAGTTATTGAAATTGATCCAGGGATGAGCTTTGGTACAGGAAACCACGGAACTACCAAAGGCTGTTTACAACTTTTAGATAAGTTGTCGTTAGATATCAATGACTCCTTTTTAGATATGGGATGTGGTTCAGGCATCCTATCTATAGCAGCCTCAAAATTAGGAATTCAAAAGATTGATGGCTTCGATTATGATGAAGATTCCGTTCGAATTGCCAATGAAAATTTAGAGCTTTCAAATTGTACCAATGTTACTCTATCACTTGAGAACCTTTACGATCTAGAGATCAAAGAACGGTACTCTTTGGTGATTGCAAACATTCTGGCTCCTGTATTGATTGACAATGCAAAGAAGATCGTTTCAGCTGTAAAAGTGAGCTCAAAAGCTCGTTTAGTACTATCAGGAATATTACATGAGCAATTCTCAAATATTCTACAAACTTTTGAAACAGAGGGACTAGAATTGGTAGAGCACATTAAAATTGATAAGTGGTCTACAGGACTATTTAAAATAAGATAGTCATAAAACCTTTATAATTAATGTATTTTGAAAATTAGTTAAAAAAAACTTAAAAAATGGCAAAATGTAGTTTGCTAAAAGATGAAGATGGTTTAGAATTAACAGCCCGTCGCTGAAGGAGCGATTGGGAAATAGAAAAATTTAGATCTTTGATAATTGAACAGTATGAAAAGA
>Ga0075479_10001128_pt1 | contig 12010 bp, 8 predicted proteins | sample DEB08_DNA_8_FD_76341 | JGI IMG/M metagenome (GOLD analysis project Ga0075479, IMG submission 76341) | Aqueous microbial communities from the Delaware River and Bay under freshwater to marine salinity gradient to study organic matter... | ecosystem: Environmental > Aquatic > Marine > Coastal ... | reverse complement strand
TTATCATTTTTTATACCCTGACTATCAATAGGAGCAGAAACAGGTCTTCCTAAGATTTCGTCCTTTGTATAACCGGCCGCACTTAAATCGGCACTAAATGTCAATCCTTTATTACCAAAGTTGTATAATTCAATATCTCTATCAAATTCTAAAATAGGTCTTTTTGCTCGATAGTTTTTACTTGGTAAAGCAGTATTAGCATCAATAAAATTTTGTTTATGGTGCCAAAAGTTTATTCTACTCCAAATATTGTTGTCAGTTGCCCCTCTCTGCATCAATATATAATCTGGTACTTCCTGAGTATTACCTCCGTCCCATGGTTCTTGATCAAAACCATACAATCCGTCATTTATATACGATAAAAAGCCGTCAGCACCTGTTACATAGCCTTGCCAATAAGGTTGACCATCTAAACTAATATCTTCTAGGCTATTTACTTGTACTGTAGATTGTGCTCCTAGTGCATTAAAATAATAGTAGTTACCTGTGCTAGGATCACGATATCCGTGTGTTGATATGATGTCTTCAGTAATTGCTCCAGACGGTATATCAGTTGCAATTAAATTAGATTCTGCTGTAATTACTTCTTGATCCCATGGTGCCGGTGCAGGAGTTGAAAAACTTGCTGAAAAGTTTTGCTCTTTATTGTGTAGAATAATACTGTCACCAACGCCTTCTACAATGTATCTATTATCTTTATAAGATGCCGGAATCACATAGTCACCGGCAAACTCTATTACACTACCATTTTTAAATACTGTTCCATTTGGGCTTGTAAATGATTTTTTGCCTAATATATCTTTTAAAATGTTGATTGGGTTACTTGCTGTTCCTTCAACTAATATAGGTGCCGGTCCTTCAGGACTCCAAAAATATTCTTGATAGTTGACAAATTTATCAATATCGATAGGTGGTAAAAAGTTATAAAAAGCGGAATCAAAAATTCTATTTTGATTTTGTGTATCAACTCCATAGCTCTTTAAAATATTTAAAAAGTCTTGATAGAAAACTATGTTAGAGCTTTCTCCTGTGATAGGATCCAAACTATTTACAACTGGTTCTAAACTATATTTTTGTCTTTCTGCTGACGGTTCAAAAATATAAGTATCTGACTCTGGTATATAGTCGTCAAATTCGGCTCTACCAACATATGCTGATAAATTCTCTATATTTGATTTACTAAATAGTTGTTCAACAGTACTTTCAAAAAAGTTTTTGATTACTGGTGTTTGTAAGACTGTTGGTAAATCTGTATATTTTTTCTTAGACATTTAATTTAATATCCACTGCCGCTACTATTGTTATTTGATGCAGAGTTTGAAACTGTATTATTTAATGTAATTGAGTTTCCTGTTGCATCAGTACTTGTACTTTGATCTAGTACATAAGTACCATGATAAACTGTTACGCCGTTAGGCATATAAAATATTTTTCCAAAAAATTCGTGAGTCATGCTAGTACCGTCACCTGCAAAGTCGGCGGCCTCTTTTGTTGCATACAAAGGATAATATCCGTTTATAGCATATGGACCGACTGCATTATTAGCACCGTCATATGTAGTTAGTAATCCAGTAGATGACCTATCTGGTCTAATATTTGCTGATGTTAGTTTATCTACTATATCAATATCTAAAATATTTGCTGTACTTAAAAACAGTTCGTCTGAATTTGATTTAACTTGAAATAAATCTCCAAATACTCCGCTTGCAGTTTTAGGTACAATTACAATACTTCCTATTGCATTGCCCACTTGTTGATGTATATAACTACTTAATTCGGTAAAATAAAATGTATCTCCAAATTCCCAATTTTCTATTGCAAAATATTGATTGATTGCCGCAATAACTCGAGTTCTAATTTCGTTATCACTTAAACTGGTTCCTGGTAATCTTACAACTTTAAATCTTGCTTGCAACTCAGGCAGTGCATCGTCACCAAACAACAATTTAAATTTGGCGCTTCTAAACACTAACTGATCGCTCGCAGATTTAAATTCGTTTAAATTGCTAAATTCTTTTTCTAATTCAGTGGACGTCGGAGGTGTTGGGTATGCTGTACCTGGAACATTGAGATATGACAATACATTATTATAGTATGATGTTGTTAGAACAAACATTTCATGTACATTACTGATACTTGGGTCAATTCTTACTGAATTGTCAGCATAATGACTCCATTTAAATACTACTCCTTGTTGCCTTGAGGAAGATGTATTTTGTGTAAAACTTCTACCTCTTTTAGCAAAATGACTCGATGATTCATAGTGTGCAACTCTTTGCAAATTTGTACTACTTTTAGACATTAAATAAACTTTTCCATCAGATTTAGAGTAAACTTTTTTATTGTGTAATTCTCCTCTTTGATTATTAAAACTGTCAATAATACTAGTAGTTTTAACTAGGAACCAATCGTAGTCAGCAGTTTGAAATACTGTTCCGGTGTTGTTTTCTGCATCGCCGATAGAATTACCTGCTATTCTTGAATAATCAGCACTAAAGTTTACACCATTCTCTTTTCTAAGATCTAGAATGGATGCTTTTATAGGTCGGGTATAAGTGTAACCGTCAAACTCTTCGTACTCTTCGAATAACACTATATCATCGTTGCCTACAAACTCACTAAACTGTATAGGGTTGTTTGGAGCATCTCCTCCTTCGGTGTTTATTGGCGTAATTTTAACCTTTTTAGGATCTGTGTATCCGTCTTGGTATGTAAAATTACCAACCGCACTGTATAAAATAGGTTTTTGTATTCTTGTTGTATCAGTTACATACTTTATAGTAATTGCATCACTTTTATTTTGTCTTGGAGTATTGTCTATAGCATAATGATGTCTACTATCTAAATTTATTTGCAAGTTGCCTGTTTGAGTAACAGCATCGCTATCTAACAATTTAAGGCCAAAGCCATCGCCGGCGGCACCTGGTGCTAATACTCTATTTGTGCCTTCGTATTTGTATGCAATATTTCCTGTGCTGTCTAAAATATTAGTTCCAAAAGTTGCATTACTAAACGCAACATTGATAATAGGCAACGAATCAATCAAACCTGAATTGTTTACTATAACTACATTAGCATCATCTGTTGTATTCTGACTGGTGCCAAGTTCGATTGTTACTTCATCAACAAATTCACCTGATGCCGAACTGCCATTTTTGTAAAGTCCAAAATTAGTACTGAGTGTTACTTCTATATCACTAAACTTAATGTCTCTAGAAATTAAAGGTATTTCATTAAATGTATCACCAGTTTCGACTAGGTACCATTTATCACCAACATTATTACCGTCATTATCAGTATCTCTCCACTCAAACACTTCACTAAAACTTGGTCTAACATTTAATGTTGTTAGTTCAAGGGTATCATACTTTGCAAGACCAGTTTTGTTATCTTGTATTCTATTAGAATTTACATTATAAAATCTTACCTCGTCTAAACTTTCAAATACAAATTGTGTGCCTCTGATTTCTATATTAAATCTATAGGATAATGTATCAATAGGGACGTAAGTAAATTTTAAAATCCAACTAGCATCTGCTCCAGAGCCAGTATTATCACCAGTGTTAGCAATATCAAATTCAGTTTGATTAGATAAATTATTGTTCTCTATGATATAATATCTATTGGTTATTGGGTCAAATCTTACCCCAAAAGTTTCTTTTCTTTCTATTGCCTCTGCAAGTTCTGTTTTTTCCAATACAAATAGTGTTTTTCTTAATACAACAATTACTTCATTTGTTTTCCAACCATTTGGAATATCTCTGTCCAAACTAATTGGTCCTCTTACACTGGTGCTAGATGCTTGTCTCACACCGTTATTGCTTATAGACACAATTTTGGCCCAAATAAATTCGCTTATATCATCTGGATTATGAAATTTTAATACATTTCCCGGTTGAATTATTTTGAACAAGTTATTTGCTGTATTAAGATCAACTGCTGTATTAGTAGTATACGTTTCTGTAAGATATCCTGCATCACCTGAAGTTTTTTTAGGCAATGTATTCCAAGAAATATCAAAACCTTCTAAATTAAACGTGTTTTTAGTTGAAGCATTATTTAAAAAAGAATCTCTCCAATCACTGTAAACAAAATCATTAAGTTTTAAATTTTTTAATATTGTTACTAGTTTGGTGTTTATAAAATCACCTGGAGTATTAGCAGATGTAAACACAAATGAGTCCGAAGAATTAGATGACTCTGAATATATTGCACCGTCTTCGGCAACAGAGGTCACTGACTGAAAAGTACTAGTAGGGTCAGTGATATCTATATATCTGCTGTGACCAGCATGAGTTTTATTTGTTACTTTAAGTTTTGAGATATTGGTACTTTTTGATATAGGTAATACTTGATAGTCCTGAGCCGATATCATTCTATCTTGTGCATAAAATGCTTGTGGAGCACGTTCCTTAATACCTGCTAATGTTTCTGCAGGTAAACTGTTGTTTACTGCACTTTCTAATCTAGCAGACAAAATAATTTCGTACTGTTTATTATCACCATTTATATAAGGAATAGTGATATTTACTGTTCCCATATCATCGGGTTGTACACTAAATCTTTCGTTGTCACTTACTCTATAATAAGCTCTAAATCGACCAACAGGAGTGTTAGCAAAATTACCATCTGCAAATTGCAAAACAATTCCGTCTACACCTCTATTCTGTACAGCATACAACAGTGGAGTGTTCTTTGCTTTAACATTATACATCAATGTTTGACCTACCGTGTTAGGAACCTTTTCCCATTTTGTAAGAACTTGACCTGTTGTACTAATACCTTGAAAGTAAACATCATATTCGTTTATGCCATCAATATTGATGGCTTGTTGTCTATTTTCTACTGGTCTATCAAAATTAAATGTTTGGCTTTGCAAACTACCTTGCTTAAACAACATAAAAAATCCAGTGTTTGTGCTAGATAAGCCTAAGCCATCGTTTCTGTGTAAAATAGAAAAGTTATTAGTAGCATCAGGATGTTTTTCAAAAAATGAACCGTTATCTTCAAAGTCTACATTTACTACATCAAATGATCTTGAAATACCATTGATAGTCTTTTTAAAATTGTATGCCAGTGGCGCAGTACCTGACGTTTTAATATCATATTGATCTGTGATAATGCCACCTACTGTGCCAGTTTTAACAGGCCTACTAAATCTGTTTACGTTGCCAAACGCACTGTTTAAAATTATAATAAATTGTTCATAACTGTCTTGATTGTTAGCATCATTCCAACTTATTGTTCTGTTATTTAACTGAGAACCCGAACTGTCTGTTATAGGCTCTGTGGTGGAAATAGATTGTATTTTAAGTAAACCACTTGCAGGAATATTTCTTTTAGGATTGTAGCCTAATTGTCTTGCAAGTTTAAAAACAGAATCGCGTCTTTCGGCTGTTTCTAGAAAATTTTCTCTAGTGTTTACATCCATTCTGAATGCAATACTCTGAGCAAGATATGCCAACAGTTCTATGATAGCAATAAATTCTGAACTTTCGATATAGTCGTTAAAGTTTTCAGGGAAGTTTGTTCTGATGTATTCCACCATTGCACTTCGTATAGTGTCGAAGTCGTATGCTTGAAAATCTACTTGACTATAAGCCTGATATGCTACGTCCCAATCTTCCGCCGCAAATAAATTATTCTGTCTACTGTTGACTGCCATTTTATCCCTCTAAGTCTTTTCTTTGATATTCTAAATAAAGTTGATCTTCATCAAGAAAAGGCAAAATTTTTAAATTTATAATAAATTTCACAGTATGGTCTAATGCTTCAGTAAATATATCAAGTATTTCTACTCTAGCATCTTTTTGAATCACTCGACGGATTTCTTCCTCAACTTCTTGTACGACATAAGTATCCAACGGATTCATCAATATATCCTGTATATTTGTACCATAAGACGGCCTCATTACTCTTTCACCTTTTTTAGCATAAAGCTCGTTGAGTAAATCAGTTTTTACAAGATCCGCATCAGTAAGTGTGTACGGAGGTCTAATCCTGCCAATTGTACTAAAGCCTCGATATATGTTTGCCATATCAATATTTATCATATACATTTAAAACTAGTTTTAAAGAGTCAAAAAAAAGGTTGACCTACTTCATATTTTCATATATAGTATAGGCTGTATAGAAATAACTATGCAATAACTTTTTACTTTTTACATATAGGAAAAACATGCGTAAAGTAATTGAATATTTTGATAATATTTGTAAAAACGCCGACATTGCTAACAAAAAACTAATGCTGTCGGATCAGTCAACTGGTTATAGAAATCGTTTTCAAAAAATGGTATCTAAACGCAATAATCGATATGATTCTATTGGGATTTACGATTATCATACTAAGCAACATGTGTTGTTTGAAATGGTAAATCTTGTTGGCCAACCCAAGGATTCTATTCCTCAAGAATTGTATGATATGGAATCTTTGATCAATAATGCCATTGCAGAATAAAAATATTATTTTTTTACATGGCACCGGCCAAAGTTCTTTAAGTTATAACTTTTTAGATGTATTTTTACCTGAGCATCGGGTGTATTGCCACGAGTATAATGTACAGGATGATATCTATGGCATAGTCAACGATGCTTACCAATTTTATTTAGATAATATGTTTAGTCAACCTGTTTCCATTGTTGCACACAGTTATGGTTGTTTAATAGGGATATTACTTGCAGAAAAAATTAAACAGATTGAACACTTTATTGCACTGAGTGCCCCGTGGGGTGGCAGTAGAACTGCTGGATGGCTTAGTATGGTTTTTAGGCAAAGCAAATTATTTGCAAATACTAAACCAGGAAGTGATCTTATTACCTCATTTGCCAACATAACTAACAAATATCCGATAACTAATGTTATAACAACAGGTAGCACATCCAGTGGAAATGCTTTAGCAGGATTTGGTTCATCAGACAATGATGGCATGCTAACAGTCGAAACACAGTGTGCTTATCCTAAAAGTTTTAAAAATGTAACCAATATCAAACTGCCTCTTAGCCACAATGAGATATTGCTAAGTATGGATACAGTTGATATTATTAGGGGAGTAATTTTTGACGATGACGATTCAAAATCACACACTGAATAATACTTTAGAAGAAGAGTTACGTTTAATGCTTTGCGAAGAGCGTAAAATTATTGCTAGTTTGCAATCTCAAGTGAAATTTCTTGAACAAAATGTAAGAGATCTAGAAAATCAAAAATATCAAGCATACGTTCGTCTCGCAGAACTTACTAAATTAGATAAAGTATAAATTAGTATTTAATCTATACTTGATCTTCGGGTAAAGGCCTATATTCCCAAGGCTCCCTTGTTGTGATATTTTGAGCAATACTTTTTATTAAATCTCTGTCGCCTTCACGTTTACCTCTTGTAATTAAAGGATCGGTGGTCTCAGTCACATCATCTGGGTCAGTAGGATAATCCCAAGCAGGCGGAACAATAGGCTGATCTTGAAATTCTTGTGTTTGAATTCTGTCAGCATTCATACCAACTGTTGCTTGTTCGGCGGCTCCCCCATCATTAAGATGAACTGTAGAACCTAACACATTATTTCTACCTGATGCTTGAGAATTTATTTCTCCTCCTGATTTTAAATCTAAACCATTAGCACCATATGTTTTTACTTTATTATTAGAGGCAATGTCTATGTTGTTTTTGGCAGTAACAAAAGTATTGGTGCTAGAAACTAAACTTAATTGTCCCTCTTCATCTGTCTGTAATTTAAAATCTTTTTTATTAAGCCAATTAGTCATATTACCAACGTTGATATTCAAATCACCTTTTGGATTTCCGTCTACATCGGTAAGACCAGAAGCAGTTTCATATTCTCCTGCATTTATAAACACAGAAGAGTTAGCCTCTAAATTTAAATTTTTATCTGATCTAATAGTAACATTTCCTCGAGCTCTCATGTTAAAATCTCTGTCAGCATACACATTTATGTCACCGGCGTCGTTTAACTCGATCCATGCTGTACCTGATTTGTTTATAACGTAAATATCGCCAGATGTGTCATCTAATAAAATTTGATGGCCGCCTCCTGTACGAATTCGAATGTTTTTACTTTGACCTTCTATATCACCATCATCCATTACAAAACTATGGCCTGCTTCTCGATGAGTATTATCTTTTTTGCTAGTTCTTAGGTTTGCTATTTCTGGTCCTGGGGTTAAAAAGCCAAATACTTGACTGGGAGATTCTCTTCTAGCAGTAGATTTACTTGCACCTCTTGTATCATCAAGAATCAATCCTTGCCTAACAATAGCTCTTGATGCATATGGGTGTATTGGCCTTCTTCCTGACACGCCGTGATTTATATCATCTTCGTTTCGATTTTTTTCGGCTACAGGCAAACGTTCTTCTAGACCGTATGCTGGACCTCCAGCATTACCTGGTACCATATACTGTAATTGATCGGGGAATAAACAGCCTAATACTACAGGAAATTTCTTTTTACCGTCTGCAAACGCAACCAATACAAAGTTACCGGGATCTGGTGGTACCATCCACATGCCATATGATTTTTGTGTGTCGTGAAAACCGTAAATTTGATCGCCTTCACCTATTTTACTAGATGCTGTGCTACCTGCAAATGGGCTACTCCAATATGCATTATAGTAACCTGCAGGATCATCTCTGTCCTTGGACAGCATAGGTATATAAACAGTTAGTCTTCCAGAGTGTGTGTTATCTTTTGGCCTGACAATAATTTCGCCAATGTACACACCAAAATCTAAGTCGGCGTTTTCTCGTAATTTGTCAACAAAGTTTTTTTTGCTACTTTTAAATCTATCTGCTTTATATGCCATATTGTATTACCTTGTTATTCTTCTTCTGCTGTCATGTCAAAGCCTGCTAAACTAAGTGCAGTTTGTTTTTTTGCCATTACGTCTAATTCAAACATGCCGTTTGAAAAATTAGCAGTGACTCCGTATATCTGGTATACTCCACTTATAAAATATGCGGTGCCAGTTTTTGCCATATAACCAGTGTTATCATCCTCGTCATCGATGTACGGGTCTCTAACTCTTGGTGTTTGCATTGTGAACAAAAAGTAATTATCAGTTCTATCATAAACAATGTACTGATCTGTGGAAATTTCTTCTTCGTCCTTTGCCAGCATAATTTGTTTTGGTGCTTTAGGTTCTACTTCAGGTGGTCCTAAATACCAAGGATCGCCTCTCACTTTTAAATTGAGATCAACTAAAATACTTGCATCGTTGGCATTTTGAAACATATAACCGAACAATGTTGCCTTAGATGTGCCGTCGCTAGTATTACTACTTGTAGAATAAACACTTGCTTGATATTGAAAAGTTGGTGCAGGATCAGTTTTTAAATCTTTTGCTTGCAGTGCGGCCGCTAATGTGTTTGCTTCAAGTTGTCCAGTAAGTTCTCCTATAACTGTTTCAGAACCACCGGTTTGATCTAATAAATCTGCCGCATAGATGTATCCGCTTGGGTCTGGTTTATAGTTACCTGGAGTATTATCAACCGGGGTCGAGGCATTTTGTCCTGCATTTGCTGTCCTATAAAATGACTCTGGTTCCTTACCATTGTTTTGTATGTAAATCAATGTTTGTGCTAATCTAGCTCTTGCTTGATCATCATTTCTAATTTGCTGTTTTTCTGCTTCAGTTAAATTTAATCCATCTAAACGTTCGTTTAAAAAAGCATCATCCTCACCTAATCGATTTGCAAGTGCTTCTGCCTTTTCCTGTTCTGCCGCAATTTTTGCGGCTCGTTCTTCGCCGTCGAGATCGCCTTCTACTGAAGGCTTGCCTGGAGCATTTGGACTGGTAGATGCATCTCCTAATAAGCCACCCCCAGGTGCGGCCAATAATACTTGTCCTGCTTTATATGATATATCGGCACTTAAAATTTGATCATTTAGTCCGGTATACAAATAATGGTATGCTTTCTTGATCAACATCTCTTTAACACGTTTTGTTATTTGTTCGTTTGTAAGATTAAATTCATCTGGCGTTAAAGCATTTGCTTGATCAGCAGTGTTATAAATTATGGGTTTGTACGTGACTCTTCTTGCATAAACATTTCTCCTGCGATCGTATCCATTTTCTATGTATTCCATAGTTGCTTCTAAATTGTACCATGATGTCCAAGGTTTATCTAAATCTAGATTTTCTTTATCCATGTTTGGACTATCAAAAATCCTTTTACGGCTGATTAGATCTAAAAATGGCTCATTCATTACTAGTAGTGTTGTAAAGATTTTGTGGAAATTAGTTCCCTCTTTTACTTGAATTCTATCCCAAGAAAAAATACCTCCGCTTGCTTCTATACCACCATCTAAACTTTCTGGATTATCTTCTAACCTTTGTTCAAATTCTTTTCTCGATGTAATACCTTGTGCTTCAGCATTCATTAGCCTATTGATTTGCTCTGCATTTTTATAGTTACTGTATTTTATTTTTGTATCGGATAATCTATCTTGTAACTGACTTAAATCAAAAACTATTTCATCATGGACTAATTCTTCTTTGAGATTTTCATCTCTGTATCGTTGTAGTGTTGTTTGTAATTGTTCTATACATTCTTCGATGGTATTACCTGTCATACTTGTATCTGCAGGTAATGTAAAGTATTTGTCAGTCCACGACTCATCATCTCCAATGGTTACCATAACATCGTATGTACTACCATTAGAATCAATGGATACATCTATTGTAGCAATTTCACATTTGTAAATGAATGGTCCTGCTATCTGTGTTTCAATTTCGCCACCACCTTCTAAATTATCTAAATCTTCTGTATAACCTTTAAAATCTATTCTGAGGAACAAAGGTACTGGTGCAAACATTCCTGCTTGAATACCAAGGTGAAGTTTGGCGGCTTGTATTTGGTCTAATAGATCAGCGGCTCCGGGTTGAATCAGTGTAAAGTTGGCTGATGTTGCAAACGCACCCGAGGGACCTTTTTTGACGTCTATTGACAAATTATCTATTTGTATGCCGGTAACACTTGATTGGGCAATAACTACAGTTTCGCCTGGTTCGGCTTCCATTGCACCATTTAGATATCCTCCACCAGAAGATGTTAGGTCTTTTATCATATATAACTTCATAGTGTATGAAGTGTTATTATATGCATCAAGGATATTTCCTTGAACACTGCCTAAATATCTATCTTCTACTGGTACACTTGTTTCTGGCATTATGCTAATACTCTATCAATAGTTTCTCTGGGTGGTATATAAATATTCTTACCTGACGTAAAATCCGTTAGCGGATCTAGTATTTGATCTGGATTACGCAGAGCAAATACCCACCATAGTTGTGTAGTACCATATAAGTCGTGTGCTAATAGGTCGGGTCTATTTTCATATTTAGATTCTATTGAATAAAGTCTGTCGCTTGTGCCCTTAGGAATTTTAGGCAATCTATTCACATCGAGAAAAAAATCCCTGATTTGTGCATTTTTCAAAAAACTGTTTTTATTATGAAAGGCTGCCATTAAATGAATCCTTGGTTATATTGTTTACCGCTTGTAAAAGCATTAAGATCAAATCTTTTTCTTGTTTTCTTATATGTGTACTGTGGTGCTAATTCAATCATTATACTGGTTTCTGCAGGCATGTATGTAGTAGTGCCTTTAAATTTAACAGGAACATAATCTACATCAGGTGGTAATTGGAAGTTATAGTTTCTAATAATTACTGGCACTTTATTAAATCCAAACTCTCCTAAATATTCAAATAACAATACCGGAGGAGGTGTACCATAGTATCCAGAAGTTACTGCACTGTCACCATAATATGCCTTAGTTACAGTTCTCAAAAAATGGAACAATGCTAACATGTATTGGCCTTCTTCTATTGTTTGTGCTGTAAATGTGCCTGTAATTGGCAAAGTTGGTGGCCTTGAGCTAATGTATGTATAGAAAGGATAGTTAGATCCATGTTGTTGTGCTTCGTTGTAATCTACTGACCCTTGTAAAAAGATATCAGGTGTATATGGAAACACAATTCCGCCCTTATCTTGTAA
>Ga0075479_10001123_pt1 | contig 12032 bp, 7 predicted proteins | sample DEB08_DNA_8_FD_76341 | JGI IMG/M metagenome (GOLD analysis project Ga0075479, IMG submission 76341) | Aqueous microbial communities from the Delaware River and Bay under freshwater to marine salinity gradient to study organic matter... | ecosystem: Environmental > Aquatic > Marine > Coastal ... | reverse complement strand
CGGTGCCCCCCGAGAAGGTCGATCGCCTCTTCGAGCTCCTCGCCGAGGAGGAGGTCGAGGGGTGCGACCTCGGGCGCTTCTCGTCGGACGGCGTGCTCCGTCTTCGCTACGGGGATGTCGTCGTCGGCGAGCTGGAGTGCGGCTTCCTCCACGATGGCAGGCCGGACGGGGCGCGGGTCGCGCGGACCCCCGCCCCCCTCGCCCCGGTGGCGCCGGACCCCGCCTACACCCGCGAGGAGCTCCTCGCCGGGCTCCTCGCCCATGGATCGATCGCGAGCAAGGAGCCGGTGATCCGTCAGTACGACCACGAGGTGCAGGGGCAGATGGTCCTCCGTCCCCTCGCGGGGGCGGACCTCGACGCGCCGATGGATGGCTGCGCGTTCGATCCCACCGGTCGGGGGACGCACACGGCGGTCGTCGCCTGCGGTCTCTCCCCCCTCGTGGGGGACGCCGACGCGGCGGAGATGGGGCGCCACTCCGTGGATGAGGCGCTCCGCAACGTGATCGTCTCGGGCGGGTCGATGGAGCGCGTCGCCCTCCTCGACAACTTCGCCTGGGGGAACGTGCACGACCCGGAGGTCCTCGGCTCCCTCGTCCTCGCGGCCCGCGGGGCGGCGGAGGTGGCGATCGCCTGTCGGAGCCCCTTCGTCAGCGGCAAGGACTCCCTCCACAACACCTACCGGTCGGGGGGGATCTCCCGCTCGATCCCGGCGACCCTCCTCATCTCCGCCCTGAGCGTCGCCCCCGGGAGACCGAGGGCGCCGGGGAGCGACCTCAAGTCGAGCGGCACGACGATCCTCCATGTCGGGCCTCACCCCTGCGGCCTCGGCGGGAGCCACTGCGAGCAGCTCACCGGCGGGGCGGGCGGGCCCCTGCCGCGCTGGAGCGTCGACCTCGCCCTCCCGATCCTCCGCTTCATCGAGGCGCGGATCGCCGATGGCAGCATCCGCAGCGTCCACGACATCTCCGACGGAGGGCTCGCGGTCGCGGCGATGGAGATGGCCTTCGGCGGAGACGAGGTCGGTCTCGACCTCGACCTCGAACCGATCCGCGACCCGGAGATCTCCCCCGAGGCCGTGCTCTTCGGCGAGGGACCGCACCGCTTCCTCGTCGAGGTCGCCGACGACCGGGTCGAGGCGTTCGTCGCCGCCGCCGGTGATCTCCCCGTCGTCGCGGTGGGGCGGACCGTGGGGGGGCGCACCGTCCGCTTCACCGCCCGCGGCGAGGCGTGGCTCGAGGGGGATGTCCCCACCCTGAAGGAGACCTGGCAGGCCCCCTTGCGAGCGGTCTGGTCCGAGGAGGTGCTGTGATGGCGGGCTCTCGACCCCGGGCGATCGTCCTGCGCGCGGCCGGAACGAACTGCGATCGTGAGACGGTCCGCGCCCTCGAGATGGCGGGCGCGGAGGTGGAGCGGGTCCATGTGAACCGGCTCACCGAGGAGCCCGCGCTCCTCGATGAGGCCGCGATCCTCGCCCTCGCGGGGGGGTTCACCTTCGGAGACGATGTCGCCTCGGGGGCGGTCCTCGCCCACATCCTGGAGCGCCGCCTCTCCGATGCGGTCCACCGCTTCGTCGACTCCGGCCGCCTCGTGGTCGGGGTGTGCAACGGGTTCCAGATCCTCGTCCGCCTCGGGATCCTCCCCGGCGCGGAGGGGAGGGGTGCGCTCCTCGGCAACCACTCCGGCCGCTTCGAGGACCGCTGGGTCCGCCTGCAGGCGGGGCCGCGGTCGACCCCATGGTTCGAGGCCGGGACCGAGTTCTTCGTCCCCGTCGCCCACGCCGAGGGGCGCTTCTGCTGGTTCCCGGCCGAGGAGGGGGCGGAGTTCCCCGCCGATCAGGTCGCCTTCCGCTACCGGGCACGAGTGGGGGACGGGCCGGCGCAGTACCCCGATGATCCGAACGGGTCGCACGGGTCGATCGCCGGGGTCACGAACCGGGCGGGGAATGTGCTCGGCATGATGCCGCATCCGGAGCGGTTCCTCGTTCCCGAGCATCACCCCCAGTGGATGCGCTATCGCACCTCCGACGGAGCCCCTCCGGCGGAGGAGGACCTCCCGGTCCCGCTGGGACTGGAGATCTACCGCCGGGCGGTCGCCTCCTGCCGCTGAGGCGGTCTTCTCGCGATCCCTTCCTCAAGCGCTCTCCCCTTCGGTCCGAAGGAGAGGATGGACCCCCGGAGCGGGGCCCCTCCTCCCCGGGCGGGAGGAGCAGCAGGAAGGAGGTCCCGGATGCGGCTCATCGAGCTCGGACGAGCGGGGAGCGGAGCTTCGCGGTCCGCGAGGCGACTTCTCCTCGTCCTCGGCGTCAGCTTCGTGGTTCAGGGCTGCACCTGGACCCCCCCGGGACACCCCTGGAGTCATCCCCCCCTCACCGAACGACCCCCGGCGGCCGCGACGCCTTCCCCCGCCGGAGAGGACTCCCCGCCGGACTCCGAGCGCGACCTAGCGAGCGAAGCCTCGACCGAAGCGCGGAACGGGGGAGCGATCGGGGCGGCGACCGCGGATGGGATCCTGGTCCGTCCGAGTGAGCTGTCCGCGGCTCCGCCGCCTCCCTCGGCGTCGCCGGTCATCGCCGACCCCGAGGAGGGCGCACCGGCTCGGGTGGTCGTCGTCGGACCTCCGACGAGCCGCAGCCGCAGGACCGCGATCGAGACCCGGCTCCTCTCCGGAGCGGCGCGGACCGCGGCCGACCTGCTCACCATCGAGGTCTGGGCCCGCCCCGCCGAGGCGGCGGAGTGGCGCAAGGTCGCCGAGGGTCGCATCGGCCAGCCCCTCTTCGCCGAGCTCTCCGATGGGCGGCATCACCTGACGACGGTCGGGGTCGATCGCGCGGGAATCCGCACCCCCTCCCCGGTGGCAGGGGAGGCCGGCCAGTGGCACCTCCTCGTCGACACCACGGCGCCGCAGCTCGTCATCGAGCTCGATCGGGAGCGCCCGGTCCTCGCGATCGGTGAGACTCTCACCATCGTCCCTCAGGTCGAGGACGCACACCTCAGCGCGTTCCCCGTCGCCATCCACCGGATCCCGGTGGACGGCACCGAGCCCCGGACGCTCCGCGGCCATCTGCCGAACGGCGCGCCCTTTCCCTGGTCCCCTCCCGATCGGGCGGGGGTCCACACCATCGAGGTGACCGCGGAGGATCTCGCCGGGAATCGAGTGAGAGAGCGGCTCTCCGTCATCGTGCAGCCCTCGCCGCCGCGCCCGGCGCTCCTGACCACGCTCGCAGGGGGTGTTCTGCGGGGGGGGGCCGACCTCCGACTCGAGTGGAGCCTCGACCGGGACCTCGCTCAAGGACTGGATCCGGGTCTGGACGGTTCGGGGAGGGTCACCCTCGAGTTCACCGCCGACGGTGAGAGCTGGACGACGATCCACAGCTCCCCGCGCTCCACCGGCGGGATTGCGTGGCGCGTGCCCGGTGTCGACTCGAATCGCTGCGAGCTCCGCGTGGTGGCGGTCGATGCGGATGGCCTGCGAGGGGAGTGCGCCTCGGGGCGGTTCACCGTGAGCTCCTCGGCTCCGCGCGTCCGGGCGGGCGGGATCCGCCCCGCGCCCCCGAAGGAGGGCGACGCCGAGTCCTCATCCCTCCGATCCCGGGGGACCCTCTAGGCTCACCCTTCCGACTCGCTAGGATACGGGCGAGTTGAGGGAGGGGAGCGCATGGGGAGTTCTTTCAGCGGTGGAAGCGGCGTCGGAAGCAGCCTCGGGAGGACCGTCGCGGCGCGGCGGCGCCCGGAGGGGGAGGGGTGCGACCCGCGCCGGCGTCCTCCGATCCGGCTCCTCGCCCCGATCCTCGTGGCCCTTGTCGGCTGCAGCTCCCTCGGGCGGGTGGGGCCGCCCCCCCAGCAGGCGCTCCTGACCGAGCCGGACGCCCCCCTCGAGATCACCGCCGCCGTCTCCCCCGACTTCCGCGCGCGCTACGTCACATCCCTCGACGCCCTGCCGGTCCGCGTCGCCCGAGGGGAGGACGCCCTCTGGCACAGTCGTCCCCGCACCACCGACTGGGCGATGGTCCCCCTCGACGAGCGGGGGCGCTCCCGGGTGACGCTGGGGGAGGAGGGGGTCCACCTCATCGGCGCGGCGCCGCTTGGGGCGGCACCCCTCGCCGCGACGGTCGAGGTGATCGTCGATCGGACCGAGCCGCTCGTGAAGATCCGCTTCGAGAGAATGCGGCGCTCCTCGGTGGGGGACACCCACGTCAAGATCCACTGGCGCGCCGACGATGCGCATCTCCAGCCCCGCGCCTGCTCTCTCGAGGTCCGCGCGGCGGACTCCGCCTGGCAGCCCCTCTCCCTCGACCTCGTCGCCTCCGGGGGGATCACCTTCCCCTGGTCGGAGGCGCAGGTGCGCGCCTCCTTCCTGCGCTTCGCCGCCATCGACCTCGCTGGAAACCGGACCACCATCGAGATCCCCCTCGCGGAGGCGTTCGACCGCCCGAAGTGGACGGCGGGGGGAGGAACGGAGTCGCTGGTCTCCGGGGAGAGCGCTCCCCGGACGCGGCCCCCGGCGGGGGGCGGCTCGGACCCGTCTCCCGAGGCGCGCGAGGAGCGGGATGAGCGAGCGGGTGCCCCCGCTCCGCGACCGGGAGGGACGCCCGCCGCGCCCTCGACGGTCGCGACCGCGGCTTCCGACCCGCCGGCCCAGGCCCCGCGGGGGCCGAGCGCCGGGACCGCCTCACGGAGACCGGTCGATCGTCCGGAGGTCGCGCGCCCCCCGGAGGTGTCCACGCCCCCGACCCCGCCCGCTCCGACCGACCCGGAGCCCGCGATCGTCCGGGGGGTCGGCAGCCCCGCGGGTGAGAGGGTCGAGGCGGCGCCCCGCGGAGGGGCGCCGATCCCCTGGCCGGTGAGCGAGGGGGAGATCCTCCGCGGCGGCTCGGAGCTGCCCGCTCCGATCCGCGGCGTCGTCGAGCTCATCGATGCGTCGGGGACCGTTCTCCTCCTCGAGCGGGAGGGGAACCGCCTGCGGCTTCCTTCGGTGGATGTCGCCGGCGCGGCGCTGCGCGCCCGCGGGGAGCGCTCTCCTTCCTTCTCCATCGACGCGAGCGCGCCCGCCTTCGAGCGCCTCGGGATCGAGGCCGGCGAGGACGGAGTGCGGGTGACCTGGAGTCTCGCGGAGCCGGAGGAGCCCGGCGGCGTGGAGGTGATCGCGGCTCTCGAGGGCGTCGGCGCCCCCGGGGTCCCGCTCCCGCTCCTCACCTCACCGAGCTTCCTCCCGCTGCCGCGAGGGGAGTACCGCCTCACCATCCGCGCGCGCGACGCCCGCGGCTTCGAGCGGGTCGACGGGCCCCGCACGCTCACCGTGGGAGAGCAGCCTCCCGGGATCCGCGACCTCGCCGGGCGTGTCCTCCCCGGCGGGATGAGCCGCTACCTCCTCATCGAGCGGGGCTCCGTGCGGGGAGCGGTCCAGCTGAAGATCCGGGCTGAGTCGGGGGGGGCCCCGATCGAGACCCGTCTCATCGAGGCGGACGCGCGGATGGTCCTCTGGGATGTCCCGCCGGTCGACGGTCGGTTCGTCGCCGAGCTGGAGTGGACCGACCCCCAGGGGAATCCTCGACGCCGGGTGCTCGAGCCCGCGTTCGCCATCGACTCCTCCCCCCGCCGGCCGATCGCGCGGCTCGCGGCACCGGTCGCCCGCGATCGCTTCGCGGTGCTGATCGAGGAGGAGGTCGAGGGGGAGCAGCCCCTCGAGGTCGCGGCTCTGCTCCACCGGCGCGGGGAGGAGGGGGAGTGGAGCGAGGCGGACTCTCCGTGGACCGAGCGCTCCCTCGAGGGAGGGGACCGCGAGCTCGTCATCGACGCGACCTCCTGGGGGGAGGGGCGCTGGCACCTCGGCCTTCTCCTGCGCGATCGCTACGGGCGCCTCTTCGCCGAGCCGATCGAGGCGGGGGCGGTCCGCATCGACCGCACTCCCCCGGTCCTCGGCGCCGGGCTCGCGCCCACCACGAGCGGGGTCGAGGGGGTGCCCCTCGGCGCGGTCTTCCAGAGCAGCGAGCCCCTCGCCGCCGCGCGGGTGCTCCATCTCGTGGAGGGGGAGTCCCGGGAGATCGAGGTCGAGCTCCGTGAGGAGCCGTCCGGGGTCGGATCGGTCCGCGTCGACCGGCTCGCCCCTGGAGGCGGCATCCTCCGCCTCGAGGGGCTCGACGCGGCCGGGAATCGGGCCGCGTGCGAGATCCCCATCGAGGTCGAGCCCGCGCTCTCCGGCCCGATCGTGCTCTACCCCGCGGGGACGGCGGTGCCCCCCGGGGACGAGATCTTCATCGAGGTCCCGATCTCGCCCCGCTTCAGCCGCGTGGAGGAGCTCGAGCTGCGCCTCCACGAGCAGGGGAGCGACCGGGTCGTCGGGCGCAGCTCCCTCTCCCGCTCCGATCGGGTCAGCTTCCGCGCCCCGGAGCGCGCGGGGGAGTACCGGATCGAGGTGGGGCCGACGGGGGAGCGGCCCCTGAGTGGGGGGGTCGTCCCGCTCCGGGTCGACCCGGAGGCGGACCCCGGGCTCCGGGAGCGGACCCTCGTCGCGGAGGTGCGGACGTGGGAGGAGCAGCGGCGCGCGAGCGGCGCCACTCCGTCCCTGGAGGCGGCGCGCGGCGCGCTCGTGCAGACCCTCCAGCGCGCCCTCGCGGAGGACCCGCGACGGGAGCAGCTGCGCCGCGCCCTCGCCCGCCTTCACTTCCTCGGCGCGCCTCCGCGGATCGATCTCGCGGCGGAGGTGCTGCAGGGCGGGCTCGCCATCGGTCTCTCCGATCGCGCGCGGGCCGCTCTCCTCAACGACCTCGCGGTGATCTCCATCGAGGTCGACCCGGAGCGCGCGCGGCGCTCCCTCGAGCGGGCGCTGGAGCTGGAGCCGACCGCGCTCCGGCATCGGAACCTCGCGGACATCCTCGCCCGGAGCGGCGCGGACGCCGAGGCGACCCGGTCGTATCTGCGGGCCGCGGCCCTCGATCCTGCCGATGCCGTGGCGCGCGAGCGCTGGGCGCGGTCCCTCTCCCGGGTCGGCGCGCGGGGCGGGGCTGGGTCCGAGGAGAGGGTCGAGTCGGACGCCCGGCGACAGATCGAGGAGTGGTATCACGGAGGCGCGGTGGATGAGGCGGAAGCCCAGCGGCTCTATCGCATCGCCACCGGGGGCGGGAGCGAGGCGCCGTGAGCGGCCTCACCGCCGATCGACCCTGGTTGGGACGGGAGGTCGACCGCCCCACCGCGGAGGCGCTCGCCGATGCGCTCGGAGTCCCGGTGCCGGTCGGGGTCCTCCTCGCCCAGCGCGGGATCCGGGATGCGGAGGCGGCGGAAGCGTTTCTCTCTCCCTCTCTCCTCGGGCTCCATCCGCCGGAGGTGATCCCCGACCTCGAGCAGGCGATCGAGCGGATCCTGCGAGCGGGAGAGGAGGGGACCCCGATCTGCGTGTGGGGGGACTACGATGTCGACGGCGTGACCGGCACGACGATCCTCGTCGAGGCGCTCGCCCAGCTCGGCATCGAGGCGCGCAGCTACATCCCCCATCGCCTCGACGAGGGGTACGGCCTCAACGGGGAGGCGATCCGCCGCCTCCACGCGGAGGGGGTCGGTCTCCTCATCACGGTCGACGGGGGCTCGAACGATCGCGCGGAGCACGCCGTCGCCCGGGAGCTCGGGGTCGACCTCGTCGTCACCGACCACCACCCGATCGAGGGCGCGATCCCGACCGACTTCCCCCTCGTGCACCCCGGGCGACCGGACCGGGAGAGCCCCTCCGCCTCCCTCTGCGGAGCGGCGGTCGCCTACAAGCTCGCGTGGGGCCTCGGGCGCGCCCACGGAGGGGGGGAGCGGGTCTCCCCCCGGTATCGTGAGTTCCTCCGGGAGGCGCTCGCCCTCGCCGCCCTTGGCACCGTCGCGGATGTCGTCCCGCTGCAAGGGGAGAACCGCGCCATCGTCGCCCATGGGCTGCGCGCGATCGCCGGCTCCCCTCGTCCCGGCCTCCGCGCGCTCCTCGAGATGTGCGGCATCGAGCCCGCCCGCCTCACCGCCACCGACATCGCCTTCCACCTGGGGCCGCACCTGAACGCCGCCGGTCGCATGGGCGAGGTGGAGCGCGCCCTCGAGTTGCTCCGCACCCGGGATCCGGGGGAGGGACGCGAGGTCGCGAAGTCGCTCGGCCAGCTGAACCGTCGCCGCAAGGGGGTCGAGCAGGGGATGGTGCAGGACTGCATCGAGGAGCTGGAGACGAGCGGGCTCCACCCGGAGACGGGGCCCCTCCTCTTCGCCCGGGAGGGGTGGCGCTCGGGGGTCGCGGGGATCGTGGCGGCGCGGGTCGCCGAGCGCGTCTCCCGCCCGGTCTTCGTGGTGGCGCTCGGCGATGGGATCGGGCGCGGCTCCGGCCGCAGCATCCCGGAGCGACCCCTCACCGACCTCTACGATCGCCTGCGGCCTCATGTCATCGCGGTGGGGGGCCACGCCTGCGCCGGCGGGATCACCATCGCCCCCGACCGGATCGAGCGGCTGCGGGAGGTGCTGGCGGAGGCGGGGGAGGGTGATCCCGCCGGCGCCGAGCCGCCGCCGCGTCACTACGACCTCGCGCTGGAGCCGGAGGAGGTGACCCTCCCCCTCGCCCGGCAGATCGGTCGCCTCGCCCCCTTCGGGCAGGGGAACCCGGAGCCCCTCTTCCGGATCGATCGCCTGAAGTTCTCCCGTCCGCCGCGCCTCGTCGGTCGGAACGAGGAGCACATGATGCTGGAGCTGAAGCACTCCCGCGGCTTGATCCCCGCGATCTGGTTCCGGGGGGCGGAGCACGCGGCGGAGCTCCTCGAGCGCGATCGGACCGGGGATTTCGCCCTGGTGGGGGAGATCTCCGAGGATCACTATCGCGGGGTGCCCCGCCTGCGGCTCCGCGTCGTCGACCTCTGTCGCTGACTCCCCACCGGAGCCGCTGCGCCGCGCCGAGCGGAGAGGCAGCGAAGCGGCAGGAACCGCCGCTCCGAGCGGAGAGGCGGCCCCGCAGTGACACTCCCGGTCACTCGAATGACACTCCCTGTCACCCTCTGGTGACGCTCCGTGTCCCCTCCCCGATCTCCGGCCGAAACCGCCGCTTGCGGCGATTCCCGCAACTCACCCCTTCACCTCGACTTGCTCGATTTCCGAAGAGGAGCCCATGGCATGGCCCCCGCCTTGCCATAGGTCTGGTGATTCGGGGGAGTCCCTTCGCGGCGTGGTGCCGTGAGCGGGACCGATCGGGTCGCGAGGTGCGGCCCGGCGCTCTTTTTCACTGCACTCAGTCTCGTCCGCAGAAAGGACGCAGTTCATGCAGAACCGCAAGCAGCAGGGTTTCACCCTCATCGAGCTCATGATCGTCGTCGCGATCATCGCGATCATCTCCGCCATCGCCATTCCGAGCCTCATGAGCGCTCGGGTCTCCGGCAACGAGGCCAGCGCGGTCTCGTCGCTTCGCACGCTCTGCACGGTGAGCGAGCAGTACAACTCCGGCGGGTATGGGGATGGCTACCCGTCCGATCTCGGGTTCCTCTACTCCGTGGAAGGAACGGCCACTGGTACGGAGCTCACTCCGACTCCGTTCATCGACTCGCAGCTCGCTTCCGGCAGCAAGTCCGGATACTCCTTCACCTGGGCTTCCGCTGAGGCCAGCACGACCGACGAGACTGTGGTGGAGTGGTCCTGCACCGCGACCCCGCTGTCCGCGAACACCGGCCGTCGCTCGTTCTTCGTCGATCAGACCGGCGTGATCCGCTTCGCTACGACTGGCACCGCGACCGCCGACAGCGATCCGATCGACAACTAGATCCGTTTTCACGACGGATGGGCTCTCGAGCCTTTGCGGGGTGGGTGGCGCAGCGCGCCACCCACCCCGCTTCCCATCCCGAAGCCCTCTTCCTCCCTCAGCGGAGGGCGCCGGGATGGAGGTTCCGGCGGGCCTCCGTTGACACCGGGGGGGGACGATCTACCATCCTTCCTGACCCGTGCCCCCGCTCTGTCCGCGCGTTCGGACCGGCGATCCCGGCGCGGGGACCCCCAGAGGAAGGACCCCCGTGACCGCACCCGGCTCGACCCTCCCCGGCCGCCTGGCGCCCAGCATCCTCTCCGCCGACTTCTCCCGCCTCGCGGAGGATGTCGACCGCGTCGCCGCGGCGGGAGCGGACTGGATCCATGTCGATGTGATGGACGGGCACTTCGTCCCGAACCTCACCATCGGCGCCCCGGTGGTCCGCTCCCTCCGACCGCGCACCGACCTCCCCCTCGATGTCCACCTGATGATCGCCGAGCCCGGCCGCTACCTCGATGACTTCATCGCGGCGGGGGCGGACTGGGTCACCTTCCACATCGAGGCGGAGCCTGATCCGCTCCCGCTCCTCGACCGCCTCCACCAGGCGGGTCGCAAGGGGGGGGTGGCGCTGCGCCCGGGGACTCCGGTCGAGAGCGTCCTCCCCTTCGTCAAGGCGTGCGACATCGTCCTCGTCATGACGGTGAAGCCCGGCTTCGGCGGGCAGTCCTTCATGGCGGAGCCCCTCGGGAAGATCGCCGCGATCCGCGCGGCGGCGGAGAGGGCCGGGAAGACCATCGAGATCGAGGTCGACGGCGGGATCGACCTGAACACCCTGCCGGTGGCGGCCGAGGCGGGGGCGAATGTCTTCGTCGCCGGCTCCGCGGTCTACGGCGCGGACGATGTGACCGCGCGCGTCGGCGCGTTCCGCGAGCTGCTCGCTCGCGTCGGAGAGGAGGCGCGATGAGCACCGAGGAGAGCCGACCCCGGGAGGGGAGCCGCTTCCGCCGCCGCAAGGAGATGCCGACCGGCCTCTGGATGCGCTGCAGCGGCTGCTCGAAGATGGTCTACAAGAGCCTTGTCCTCGAGCGGGGGAATGTCTGCCCCGAGTGCAACTTCCACTTCGACATCACGAGCGAGGAGCGGATCCGCCTCCTCTGCGACCCCGACTCCTTCTCCGAGGAGTTCGGCAGCCTCGAGTCGGTCGACCCCCTCGAGTTCGTCGCCCGCCGCTCCTACCGCGAGCGCCTCGAGCAGGTGAAGGAGAAGACCGGGCTGAACGAGGCGTGCGTCGTGGGCACCGCCGACATCGGGGGGACCCCGGTCGTCCTCGGGGTCAGCGACCCGCGCTTCCTGATGGGGAGCATGGGCTCGGTGGTGGGGGAGAAGTTCACCCGCGGCGTCGACCTCGCCCACGAGCTCGGCCGCCCCTTCATCTTCGTCTCCGGCTCCGGCGGCGGCGCCCGGATGGACGAGGGGATGTTCTCCCTGATGCAGATGGCGAAGACCTCCGCCGCGCTCCAGCGCTTCAGCGATGGGGGAGGGCTCTTCGTCTCGATCCTGACGAACCCGACGATGGGGGGCGCGATGGCGAGCTTCGCCGCCCTCGGCGACGTGACCCTCGCCGAGCCGAAGTCGCTCATCGGGTTCGCCGGCCCCAACGTCATCAAGCAGACGATCAAGGCGGACCTGCCGTCGGGGTTCCAGTCGTCGGAGTTCAACCTGGAGCACGGCTTCATCGATCGCATCGTCGATCGCCAGGACCTGCGCGAGGCGCTCATCCGCCTCCTCGCCTACCTCTGCCCCCAGGCGTAGCGGGTCGTCGCGCCCCCTCGCGGATGGAGGCACCGATGCCGGCCCGGCTGGTGATGCCGTGACGATCGAGCGACAGGAGAGCTCCCCCGAGGTGGAGCTCCCCTCCTCCGGGGTCTGGTGGATCCACGGAGCGGGGCAGCGCGCCGTCACCGTCGACTCGATCCTCCACTCCGTCGATGCCTCCCTCGTCCTCGGCGAGCGCGACCGGTTCGCGGCGCGCCTCTGCATCGACGAGGCGATCACCAACGCCTGCGAGCACGCCGGCGTCTCTCCCGAACGCCCGATCGAGATCGAGCTCCACGTCGCGTCGCCGCGGTGGGCGCTTCGCGTGCGGGATGCCGGGCCGGGCCACACCCGGGATGGCGAGGCGGGGGGGGCCCTCGACGAGGGGGGGCGGGGCCTTCGCTTCATCGCCGGCTACTGCGAGCGGGTCGTCGTCTCGGAGGGGGGACGGACGATCACCCTCTGGGGGCGGGCGGAG
>Ga0075479_10001119_pt1 | contig 12051 bp, 7 predicted proteins | sample DEB08_DNA_8_FD_76341 | JGI IMG/M metagenome (GOLD analysis project Ga0075479, IMG submission 76341) | Aqueous microbial communities from the Delaware River and Bay under freshwater to marine salinity gradient to study organic matter... | ecosystem: Environmental > Aquatic > Marine > Coastal ... | reverse complement strand
GTGTCGGTCTAGAAAAGGTTCAGAGAAGGTCATCATGTTTCGACCGCACGATCTCGTGAGAGGGGCGCAAAGCCGTGAGCCAGTTTTTTTCACCTCGAGAAGTTGCAGCAGCTCTCGGCGTCAGCGAGTCTTCTTTGAAGCGTTGGGTCGACAAGGGGCTGATTCCTGCTCAGAAGACGGGTGGCGGTCATCGCAGGTTGCCGCTCGATTCCGTGCTGAGGTATGTGCGGCGAGAGAGGATGGTACTGGCGAACCCGGAAGCAATCGGGCTGCCCCCCGGGACCGGAGATGACTCGGCAATTGAACATGCAGCCGGCATTGAATTCCTGACCGCACTGCGTGAAGGGAATGAGCCTGAGGCGCGGCGGATCATTCTGGATGCTTTCCTGTCAGGCCAGTCCATTGCGGAGATCTGCGACAGAATGCTGGCACCAGCGTTCCACAGACTTGGTGAACTTTGGCGTTGCAACCAGATTGAAGTCTACCAGGAGCGTCGTGCTTGCGAAGTTTGTCTTCGCGTGATTCACGAACTCCGCAGGGCCGTAGGGTCCGGTCAGGCCAATGCGCCATTGGCACTTGGAGCGACACTTGACGGCGATCCCTACACGCTGGCAGTCAGCATGGGCGAGGTGGTCCTTCGCGATCTGGGATGGCGTTCAGTCTCTCTCGGCAACATGCTGCCATTCGAAACGCTGCACCGTGCGATTGAGACTGACCGGCCGCGTTTGATGTGGTTAAGCGTCACTTCCATTCGTGATGCCGATCGATTCATCGCCAGTTTCAATACACTGTTCGACACTGCGTCCGCCTGGGAGTGCGCATTGGTGGTTGGTGGGCAGGCCTTTGGGTCGGACATCCGACAGCGACTGCGATACACAACCTACTGTGACACGTTTGGTCATATGGCTTCATTTGCCAGGACGCTGTACACGGAAAGCGGTCAGTAGCCAAATTGCACTCATGGTCAGCGAACTGCAGGACAGCGGCCACTGATCCATGCATCGCTTTTTCTTTCGCGCTGAATAGTTTGACTGTTTTCTGCCGACCGGTCGGCAATTCGGTCTACACTGCGTCTGACGGTCCCGCCGACTTTCGGCGCGGACAGGAAACCACCGCGGTTGTTTTCAGAATGCGTGGAAGAACTGATGTCAAATGCTTACCCCTACGATGCGGTACTGATGCTCTCCTTCGGCGGTCCCGAGGGGCCGGAGGATGTCATCCCCTTTCTGGAAAACGTGCTGCGAGGCAAGCCTGTGCCGCGGGAACGTCTGCTGGAGGTGGCCGAGCACTATTACCATTTCGGAGGCGTGAGCCCGATTAACCAGCAGTGCCGGGAGATGCTTGAAGCACTGCGGACCGAACTTTCCAACGCGAACATTGATCTTCCCGTGTACTGGGGCAATCGTAACTGGACCCCCTATCTGAAAGACACCATGCATGAGATGCGGGAAGCGGGTGTGCGAAAAGTCCTGACCTGGGTCACATCAGGATTCAGCTGCTATTCCGGATGCAGACAGTACCGTGAGAATATTCAGGACGCGATAGCCGAACTCGGCGTCGACGATATGGAAGTCCACAAAATTCGGGTGTTCTACAATCACCCCGATTTTATTGATGTTGTGGCTGAACATGTCGGCACCGCGATGCAGCGTGTCAAAGACGGACGTCAACCATTTGTTGCGTTTACGGCTCACAGCATCCCAATGAGCATGGCGGATACTTCAGACTACACCCGCCAACTGACGGAATCGTGTCGACTGGTCGCCGAGAAGCTGGGGTTGGAGGAATCGCAATACCGGCTGGTCTACCAGAGTCGCAGCGGTCGCCCGCAGGACCCCTGGCTGGAACCGGATATTCTGGACTTCATTGACGAATTGCACCAGCGGGGTGGTGATGCCCTCGTGATCTCTCCGATCGGATTCCTGTCCGATCATATGGAAGTACTTTTCGATCTCGATGACGAGGCGGCTAAACGTTGCGAGGAGCTGAAAATTCGTATGGCGCGGGCAGAAACTCCCGGTACGCACCCTCGCTTCGTGTCAATGGTTCGCCAGCTGATCGAAGAACGTCTCCATGGCAGGAGTCCCCAGTGTGTCGGGCTCTATCCCGCCAACCATGATGTCTGTCCGGAAAACTGCTGTCCGGCTCCCCCACGACGACCGCCGGGCGCTGGAGGCAGGCCCGGATCCGGTGAACGCCCCGCCGGGGCAGAAGGATCGTCGGGAAGACCGCCTCAAGGCTGACCAGACTGGTGTTTAGCGGGTCACGGTCTTGTGCCCAACTGCCACAACACCTGACCGTTGCCTCTGCCTTCGCTTCAATTCAGCCAGTTCTTCCTGAACCTGCCGAATCACACCCCGTGGACGATACTGCAGGTTGGGCGGTGCTGCATCCCGCGACATCTTTGCCCAGTAGAGCGCATCCTGGCGTTCCACCGCTGCGTGGAAGGCACGGGCAAGCGTATCCATCAGCTGCCAGTCCTGCTTCTGATCCAGTTCCGTGGCCCGTCTGGCGAGCGAAATCGCCTCCACGGCATCACGACATTCAGGATCCTGCGAATAGATTTTGAGTCGTGCCAGACGGTCCAGTGCAACGGTCGACTCGGGATTCACGATCAGCAACTGCCTGTAAGCCGTTTCCGCCTTCTTGTCCTCGTCCAGCTCCTGCATGACTGCGGCAAGGTTGAGCCATGCTCGTTCCAGCTGCCGATCTGATCTGACGGCACTGGCCCACGAAGCAGCAGCAGCCTTCTGATAGCCAGCTCGATACAGCAGATTACCACGATGGAACCATCCATCGGCACTCTTCGGGTGATCTTTCAGAAAGCTGTCGTAGAGGTTCAGTGCCTGCTGATACTCACGTTCGCCGCAAAAAGCTGCTGCACGGGCAAATGTCCCTGCGCGGGCGAGAACAGGATCTGCTGATTCAGCAGACCGCTTCATACACTCCTCAAAATCCAATCCGGCAGAAGCGTAGTCCTCACGTTTCATGCGGCTGGTACCGCGGAAATAATACGCTCTTGCGCTGGCTTCATCGGACAGGGCTACGGCCGTGCTAAAGTCGGTTTCCGCATCACTGTACCGGCCAAATTTCATCAGCAGACGACCGCGTCCGATCAGCGCCCAGGCGTTTCCCGAATTCACCTTGAGCAGCTCAGCGTAGTCATTCATGGCCTGACGGTAGTCTTGTCGTTCCTCTGCCAGCGTTGCCCGCAACAACCGAGCACTGGCATGCTGCGGATCCGTCTTCAGCAGGACCGCTAACTCCGATTCAGCCTGAGCGATTCGCCGGAGTTTTGCGAGCGAGCGAGAGCGAGCCCACAGCGAATCAATCGTATCGAATTTCCGCACAGCATCGGTGTCCAGATACTGTAAAGCCTCTTCGTAGCGGCTGTTGGCAAACAGATACATCCCCAGAGCCAGTCTGGCCATCGGATGATCTGGTCGTTGCTTCAGAACTGCCTCAGCGTCAGCATTGAGCATCATCCAGTTTCTTTCAGCCAACAGCAGTTTCAATCGCGTCAGTCGAAGCGACTCGGAGTCCGGACTGGCCTTAATGAGTTCAGCAACTATTGTGCGAGCATCAGCCAATTGAGAGACCTGAATCAGTGATTCAGCAAGCAACCAGTATGATTGTTGAGTCTGAGACTCCCGCGGCAAACTCTGTAACAGCTCCACGCATCTCTTATGCCGACCCGCCTTCGCTTCCGCAATCGCCGTTCGAATCACCACCGCCGGTGAGCTGCGAATTTCTGCCGAGAAGTAAGCGTACTGCTGAAAGATCTGCGGATCTCCTCCCCGTTGTTCCAGACCAGCCAGCAGTTCATCTGCCAGATCCGATGTCAATCGAATACTGGGATGCTCGTTCATGCGAGACAGCAGAATCGGAATGTCTTCTTCCGGAACCGTCCGGCGCCAAATCCCGATCACATCGTTGAGGTGCTGCTCATCATGTGGATCCTGAGCCGCAACCGTCACCAGATCGTCGGCAGCCGCAGAGATTTCTCCCAACTCTGCAAGAACTGCAGACCGCAGAGTGCGTGCTTCGACAAAGTCAGGAGCATGCCGAATTGCCTCGATCAGGTCTGACAACGCAAATCCAGGGGATCCGGTCTCAACCCTGATACTGGCTCGCAGATACAATGCCTCCACGTCGTTCGGTTTTCTTTGCAGCAGCCTGTTGAGGTCATCGAGGGCCAGCAACGGAAGTTGAGTCTTTCTTAGCAGTGTCGCCCGACGAATCATGAGGTCGGACTGCGAAGTGGGATTCAATTCCAGCCGCCCCAGAATCCTCGGGATCTGTTCTGTCTCATTCTGGCTCAGCAGTAATTCGGCATACAGCATTGCTGGCTCAACGGCCGTGTGATCACTCTCGTAAACCTGCCGGGCAAGAATGATTGCTTCTGCTGTTCGTTGCAACTGGCTCTGACAGCGAGCCTCCATTAACTGCAGTCGTCGCAGGTCTGCCTCACTCAGTGACTCTCGCTGCTCTCTGGAGACCTTCTTCAGCAGACTCAATGCACGGCTGTATTGACCACTGTCCCTGCGTGCATCGACCAACTCGTTCTCCGCAGACACGATGTAAGCTTCGGCCGGAGCATTGGGCAGTCCCAGACACGCAGCGAGATAACCTGCTGCGGCTCGATCATCCTGAAGCGCCGCTGTCGCCAGATACAGGTGATATACGATGTTGGCATCTGATGGTTTCAATTCCCGAGCACGATGCAGAAAATTAACCGCACCCGCATAGTCCCCGGCTCTGAGTAACTCACGCCCAAGGAAATGACTGGCATCAGGATTGGTCTGATCCACACCTGAAGCTTTTTTGAAGTCCACAATCGCCTGCTCATTCAGCTCCAGTCTCGACTGAATTTCCCCCCGCAACATCAGCGCGTCGACGTTTCGAGGCTGATCATCCAGAAGACGCGTCAGGTCCGCCAGGCACCGACGTGGTTCCGCGTCCTTTTGGATACTTGAACGCAACAAGACAGCTTCAGCGAACAGCGGATTTTCTGCCACTAAATCGTCGAGCAGTCTGATCCCGGACGCAGTTTCCCCTCCGGCGGACAGAATCTTCGCCAGATCAAAGCGGGCCCGCTGATTATTGGGCTGCTGGTTGATCAACTCCCGGAGAACGCTCACAGTTGCGCCGTAAATGCTCGGAGAAGGATTGGCTTCAGCGAGTTGCTGAATTCGGACTCCCGCAAGCACAGACAGAGGATTCACCACATTCGGCGCAAGATCCACGGCTCGCTGCAGTTGATTGGCAGCCTCCTTCAGATCTCCCAGTTCCTGAAGTAGCTGTCCACGCAGTGTCAAACCGGCCACATCGTCGGGAGCGATCTTCAGGGCTTTCGAGACTCGATCCAGAGCCTGTTTGGGCTGGCCGTCAGCGTGCAGTACTGTCGCCTCGTCAACCAGCGACTCCACCTGTTCCTCGACTTGCGAACAACCGCAGAAACCGGCCAGAACGGCAATGAACGGCAGCAGCAGCCTGAAATCGGGGAAACGCATACAACTATCCTGATGACTTTGGGATCCAGCAGTGCGAGATTTCCAATAGCCAGCTGCTACCCCATCACTTTGGCATTTGGTCTGCAGACTGCGCACAGTGCTGCCTCAGGCATCGTCAATCAAAGTCAGCCTGCTCACTCACGAATGGAACCATTGAACCGAATTTGCGGGTTCCAACGATTTTTCTGCTACACACAACCTAAACCCCCTATCCTCAATCCGAATGCCTGACTTTTTTGGCGAGAACGAAAACGCTCTCTGGGAAGACCTTGCGGGCTTCGGCCGCCCATGTGAAGTTAGGCAATTGAAGAAGACGACTACTCCCATATCTGTAAACGCCTTTTGATCCGGCCCAGGCCCACCCCGCCGGAATCGAACAGTTGATGGGAAACAAAAGATGCTGGAACTTCGTTCGGTACTGTCAGATGATCAGATTGCAGTCATCGGTTGCCTGTTTGCTCTTGTATGCTGCCTCGCAATGACCGGTTTCAGCTTTCGTCTTGGAAAAAGCGAGCAGACAGAATCGGCTGCAGTTCGACTTCGAAAGCTGAGTGAAAACGAAGACACTGCGGGCCGCAGGGCTGCCTGAGATTTCCCTTCTTTCTGTTCTGCAATCCCGCTGTTGATCTCTCGCGGCCGCTCGACGGCAACCGCGGTTTCACTTTGAGCCTTTCAGGATTTCGTCCCATGCTCCGGATCTCCCAACTTGTCCCGGCAATTCTGCTTCTCAGCGGCGGCTTTCTGACCGGATACTTCTGCGCGGGCGCACCTGTTCAAATCCAGGCACAGGAGTCTCAGGTGACGGACTTTGGAAATGACGTGCTCAGTGCCTATCGACTGGTGAAGAAGTCCACGGCAGATCTTGAAAGCCTGCTGTCCTCGGGCGGTGATCTGAAGAGTGCAACGACGGGGATCAACTTTTTCAGCATCTCCGTCGGCGGCGTGAACGCCGAACAGGACCTCGAGGAAGGGCGCGGAGTGGACCCCGAAACGTTCGCCGCCCTCTATGCGGATCTGGCCAGTCCGAAAATCCTGCCGCATCTGGATTACGACGAACTGGGTCGCCTGCGATACAAGAAAAACGTGATCCGTCTCTATTCCCGGGATCGCCTGAAGGATTTGTTTAAACGACGTGACGAACTGATGGTCCGTTCCGAAACAGCAAATTGAATCCTGCAGCGGCCCTGGAATTCAGTCAGCACATGACAACCTGGAAGTGGTCACTGACATTATCAATGATCAGCGGATCAGCAGGAATTCCGGTGACATAATGATCGCCCACAGCAGGTCCTCCAGCTGCTGCTGTGATGAGCCTGCCTGCAAATGCTCGTCCATCAACTGCAACTCTTCCGGCTGAGGATCCCGCGACCACGCGAACCGGCTGAGTCGACGGATCACCTGCTGGGGATCCTCTGCCGCCTGCGAATGCAACCGGGCTGCCCCCTCTCGCAGCCAGCCTGCCAGTTCGTCTCCATTTGACAGAACGATCGCTTCCAGCGTACTGAGCTCATCCGGTCGCATGGAAACAATTTGCTCACGATGCGGGCGACCCAGTGCTCGCATCAGGGCATTGTTCTTAATGAGCGAGGCTCTGACAGCCGGCACCGAAGAATTGCTCAGTATCTGCTGCAATTGTGAACGGCCCGACGACTGCACTGCTTTCTGCCATACGTCCAGTGCCGCGACAACTTCCACGGGCTTCCATCCGTCATCAGGGACATCAGCCGGTTCAGCCGCCTGCCCTGCCGATACAGGATGCCACTCCCATGAAGCATCACTACCGACGAACTCCTGATGGTCGGCCGAGTACCGCAGAACCAGCTGCAGAAACAGACCCGCAGGATTCGGTCCCTGTCCCCCATTTTCCCCCGTTACCAGGACAGTATTGTCTCCTGTTTGCAGATGACCGCTGACATCCACCACACCCGGCTTCGTCCAGTCTGTCCCTCGCCAGACAGAATGTCCATTGATGAATAACGAAGCCGCGTTGTCACAGGTCACCAGTACAACAGCCCGCTCAGGAAGCTCTGAGAGTTCAACAATCCTGCGAAAACTGATCGCTTCTCCGGACGGTGGTGTTTTTCCTGCCGCGGCGCTGCTTCCCCAGATCCAGCCAGCGTTCAGCGGTACTGCCGCCTCACCCTCATCTGAGAATGAGCGAATCACAGGCGCTTCGATCACCGCCGGTGCCGTCCCCGTAAGCTGCCAGACTGAATCCACAAACTGTTCGGCCGTCATGCGTCGTGACACCGGTCCCCGGTAGCCAGCCGCTGTCTCGTCAGGACCGGATCGGGTAATCGACTGCGACTGATAAGCCTGCGAGGTTGCGATGTAATACAGGGTTTCCTTGAGGTCATAACCGTTGTCTGAAAAATGAACGGCGAGGTGATCAAGCAGGTCTGCATTCCACGGGGGTGACTGCATTGCATCAAGAGGATGCACAATTCCTCGGCCCATCAGGCTGTACCACAGGCGATTCACAATGGTGCGGGTAAAGCGACCATTCTGCGGATGAGTCATCAGCTCCGCCAACTGCTGCAGACGCTGCTCCGGGGATGCTGCTGAATCGATGGTGCCAAGTTCGGGGAACAGCCAGGCAGCCTGAGCCTGTCTTCCGAGCGGCTTGTCACAACGGTGGATTTCAAGCGGACGCCGAGAGTAAACCGCAGCAAGCCCCCACGCCTCATTCAAAGTCCAGCGATCAATAAAGCTGTCATGACATGACGCACATTTCAGATTGAGCCCCAGAAAGGCCTGGGCGACACTTTGCGCGAACTGAATCTCGACCGTCTGCCCCGCGCTGACTTCTCCCCGCCAGCGAATTCCATTGATGAATCCGGCCTGCTCGGTACCGGCTGGCGCGATCAGTTCTCGGGCAAACTGATCAAAGGGCTTGTTGTTCAGCAGCGACTCATACAGCCAGCCACTGATCTGAGTTCGCCCGCCGGTGATGAATCCTGTACCGCTGTAATCATTGCGCAGCAGATCGTTGAAGAATGTCATCCAGTGGTCCGCCCACGCAATGCGATCATCAAGCAATTCACGAATTACACGTTCACGCTTGTTAGCGGAGCGATCCTGCAGGAATTCCTGCAGGGCATTCGGATCGGGCAACAGTCCCTGAAGATCCAGACTCGCTCGCCGCAGAAATTCCGCGTCACTGATCCCGGCTGGAATCGCGACACCAGCGGCAATCAGTTGTTGGTCGAGTATGCGGTCAATCGGATGTTGCCGATCCGGTGCGGATGACGAGGGCAGGTCGGGGCTGCGCGGAAGCAACGGCGGCTCCCATGTCGTCTTCGCAAATGTGAACCCTGCCTCCCATTCCACTCCGTCGTCGATCCATGCTGACAGCCGATCGATCTCGGCGTCAGTGAGGCGTGCTTTTTCCGGAGGAGGCATCTGAACCTCAGCGTCGTCGCTGCGGATCAACTGTACCAGGAGAGAACCGGCTGCATCTCCCGCCTGCACATGCTCCGACCCCAGCAGCAGCTCCCGCGTGTTCAGAGAAAAACTTCCTTTAGCCTGATCACCCCCGTGGCACGGCACGCAGTGCTGGGTGAGAATTGGTGCCACAGAATGCGCGAAATCCTGAGGCGGCTGAGCCTGCAATGCATCTCGTCCGGACAGATTTCCGCCGATGGCCACCGCAAGAATTATGATCAACTGAACAGTACGCTGCGACGGGTCGGCCATCAAACTACCACCGGGCTGAGGGAATAACGGGACGTCTCAAGTTTCCATCTGACGCAGACCAGCCCGCCCTGTCAACGGTCCGCGATCAACACATCGCGACTGCCGGTTCGTCTTGATTCCTGTGCACAGCGATTTTCGCAAACCGCCGCTTCAAGCTTCTCCGCCAGCGTCGACCGCTGGTGTATCTGCCCGGCTGGCGGCGGCCTTCTCGACAACTGCAGCGGTCACTCCATAAAGCAGTGAAACCTGCTCCATCGAACCCAGTTTGGTTGTGCTCAGCCAGTTCATGCAGTCCTGACGCAGACCACGTCGGCCCAGTTGAAGACCTGCCTGAATCAACAGCGATTCCTGCCAGATTGTCTTTTGCACACCGGTGATTGCATTGAGTATCACCGCAGCATCCTGCCCCTCGCCCGCTCGCGATGAAAACTCCAGACCGAGGCATTGTTTGATGCCCGGGAGTGTTGAATCGCCTGCTGCGAATGCCAACAGACCGCGTCCGGGATCATTCGTAAGTCTTCCCCATGCTGGTACTGTAACGACGGCCATTTTCTGCAGCAAAACGGCATTGTCACCGTGGGTGATACGCAGCGCCCCCGCAGGAGTCACCACGGTTGCCAGCTGATCCGGATCCTGGCCCAGCAGCAGAGCACGCTGAGCAATCAAACCAGAGGATTCATCCAGTGCCAGTTCAGCCGCAAGATATTCGGAATTTTCGCAGGCCTTCACAATCGTCGCAGCCCCGCCGGCACCGGCAACACGAGCCAGCTGCAGAATCAGTTCTGCTCGACGATCTTCCGCTGCGTCAGCAAGTATTGCGACATTTGAAGAGAACCTTCTGACGAATTTGTCGATCTGACGGTCATCGTTTTCCAGCATTGCTGCCTGAATTTTCCTGCGGAATGCAGACTGCTGCTGGCTCGCTTCGCTGGTCATCTGCCGCAATGTAGTTGTTGAGGGGGCAATGGAAGCACAAATTTTCACCAGCTTCTCAATGGCCGCAGCTGCTGCGTCCGACTCACCAGCAAGCAGCAGAGCTCTTGCAGTCTCAGCGACAGCCAATGCATCATTCAGAGGTAACAGATTGACAGTGGGAGATGTTCGCACCAGGTCCCCCACGGTTGGTGTTTCGGGCACGGCGCCCACACTGATTTCCTGTATTTGTGTCCGACACGTATCAGCAAGTTCTGCATCCCCACTGGCTGCGGCAACAGCTGCTCGCACACGCAGTGCAAGTGCTGGTACAGATAGCGCATCGGCCTGCTTCTGCAGTTGTTTGAACACGGTCTGGTCCGGTTTTTTTTGCCTGGCAAAGTCTGCAATCAACACCAGCCCGTCGGATTGTTGCCGTGACGTTGAGGCAGCTGCTGCCCAGGCTACGGCCTCAGCCCAACTGCCATGCGCCGCCAACCCTCCGGCCACAGCTGTGTGAAGCGGTGCACCCCATTGAAAGGCTTCAGAAACAGCCGGCGGCCGCAACTGCAGATCGAGACAGGTATCGGCCAGATATAACCACGCCTGCGTGACCATCGAATCACGCTGCAGCTCAATCGTTTGATCCTGCTGTCTGGACTGAATCAGCTGCAAAGCCTCGTCACTGCGAGCAGAAGCCACCAGTGCTGCGGAAGTTGTCAAAACCGCCTCTGCTGCAGCTCGACCACTGCCGGGAAAACTGCGCTGGCCGAGTTCGTCAGTCGCTGCTTTTAGAGATACCGCAGCGGATTCTGAATCGCCCGATTTGCGGAGTCTCCAAAAATCCGAAATCATCGGAATGACTTGATAAAAGCTGCTGCGGCGGTTCACCACTGCCAGTTGATTCAGCTCCCCGGCCGCATCGTCTCGTCGCTGTAAACGCAACCAAAGATCAGCCGTAAAACGCCTTGCCAGAGCCTTATCCCGCAGGTTTTGTCGCGCCAGTACTGTCATTCGACTGATCAGCTGTTCCGCGATCACTGCCGGATCATCCTTTTTCTCAGCAGCCTGCTTCGCTTTTCGAACTGCCTCGTCACGTTTTCTTTGATCTTCGGCTTCCGCCATCTCGCTGAATTGCGACAAATCAATGCCGCCGACCATCTCGGTCGGCTCTGGTTCCCCTTCCAGCTGGGTGACCGCAAACCCGGCCAGCCCGATCACAACAAACCCAACAATTGCATAGAGCATGACGGGACTGCGTTTTTTTGGGGCGTTGGCAGCTTCGGCTCGCCGCGCAGCTTCCTCCTGATCTGCCAGCCGAACAGCCTTGTTCTCGCCATCAGATTCCGGATCTACAGCGGTAAACACGGGAACCATACACTTTGGGTTGGCACAGCGTACGCTCTTCCCAATTGCCCCCCTGGGGATGAATCCCGGCTTCTCGCACATCGGGCAAACGACTTTTTTCAGCTTGCCCCGCGATGGCCTGGGAGCGGCCTGAACAGCACCAGCAGAACCGGAACTGGAAATCCCAAACGGATCATCCTCATCCACCACAATCTGCGACCGACCGCGACCCACCGCTGAAGCGGCTGCAGTACGCGGCTTCGCCGGAGGCTCCGCTGGTTTTTCCGCTTTCGGTTTCGTGGAAGAAGATGATTTCTGTGGAGGCTTGCCCGGGCGGGAGCCATCCATCGCTGCGCCACAAAACGGGCATTCGGCGACATCATCTTCCAAAACAGACTGGCCACACGACGGACAGGTTGGTAACTGCATTGCGGAACTCCGCCACCTTCAGGAATCTCATTCAAGCTGACCGGCAACCCGTGCACCTGCGCCGTACCGCCACGTCTCCGGAAGTCTACTCAATCCATCGGACAAGGGCGAGAAGATCCTGGTGGGAATACCTGCAATCCCACGTGAGATTCGA
>Ga0075479_10001115_pt1 | contig 12071 bp, 10 predicted proteins | sample DEB08_DNA_8_FD_76341 | JGI IMG/M metagenome (GOLD analysis project Ga0075479, IMG submission 76341) | Aqueous microbial communities from the Delaware River and Bay under freshwater to marine salinity gradient to study organic matter... | ecosystem: Environmental > Aquatic > Marine > Coastal ... | reverse complement strand
CGTATAACTCGTTTCGGTATGCATCTATCCGGTATGCTTCTACCGCGTTTTTCTGATTCTTGCCTACCGTGTCTGGACCACCTTTGTTGCCCACCTCGGCTGCGCCATCATCCAAAATCACCGTATGAATTAAAACAATTTGCGATTTAACATGGTCGAATGCATAGATCTCGTCGTAAAATGCCCAAACTGCGTCGGGCAGGTTCAGGTCGTCGTTCGGGGCATCGGGAAGATGCTCCACCTGCCGAATGGTGTCGTACGAAGAAAACCCAACAGCACCCCCGGTGAGTGGCGGAAGGCCGGGCAGGTCGGGCGCCTGATATTTGGACGTTAGTCGTTGCAATGCATGAAAATAGCTTTCGCCGTCCAGTGGATCCGGGGTTTGCCCTCTGAGCGGTTCGAGCCGAAGAGCGCCCTGCTCAAAGTGGAGTACCTGCCAGGGGTCCCTGCCCAAAAAAGAGTATCGGGCAAGCCGCTCACCCCCCTCCACCGATTCCAGCAGAAACGGATACCGCGCTCCATGTCGCAACGACAAAAAGAGCGAAACAGGTGTCAGTGTATCTGCCATCACGGTGCGTGTGACCGGAATTGCGTTGTAGGTTTCGGCAAGACTATGAAACGTTTCTCGGTTCATGGAATACTGTGATTCAGTTTGGTTTGATAGGTCGATATTTGGAATTCATCAGGAACTCGACAAAAAAAAAGCCCACTACAGGATTTGCAGCAGGCTTTGATCAAAAACATTTGTGTAGTATCAGACCCTTCCCGCCGCAGGTATTTTTCCTCGGTGCCACCAAAAAGTGGGCCAAACAAAAAAAGGATTAATGCTACTCATAAAGGAATCCATTACAAATCTTTTGCTAAATACGGACAATTTTGTTTTCGGGTATGATCATTAAACTTCCCGTCATTACCTTTCCAAACTTACGCCGGCACCCTTTGAAAATCAAACCGATTATTTATCTATTTTAAGAGGCCCTGACCCTAGCAGCAATAGCTCGTTCCATGCTGTTCGGACTGGACGTTCCGATTAGTACTCGCTTTCCATTGTTGAGAACGATTTGCAGGCCGCGATCTCCTTTTACGTTGTAAGCCCATCCCTTTGCTTTTCCACCGTACCGGATTCCCCATCCGCCATATTCACCGAGAGGACTATATTTTCGCACTTCCGCCGATTCGATCTCATTCCATGGATAGATCCGGTACTTCAGATGGAACGGAAATAGTCGTACTCGGATCGCCTGCTGATCGATTTTCGTGTCCATTCGAATCAGCGGAATGAGACCGGCGGTTCCCAGAAAAATGATAAATAACAGGCCCACTTGCTCTGGGGTATCGATCTCGCCGGCGAGAATGAGAATGACAAGAATCGGAAGCATAGGAAGGATTACAAGTGCGTATACCCACCACTGAGTGATACGCTGCCGTTCTTCAAAAAGAGGAATGGGAGTAGTATCCGTAGATTGAATGTCCGTGGTTTGCATAATTGGTTTCGGGTTGATGATATCCGGATAATGGAATTGGGTTGATGGGATTGGGATTTATCGATGGTTTGGAAATAGCTACTGCTGGCAAAGCCATTTTGGTACTTTTCACCGAGAAAGGTTCCGCATCAAACCGTAAAATTACCTATTTTTGTTTGAATATTTCCTTTTTGAATTTTGAATTCCCTCAACCCGAATCACTTCGCCAAATTTTTATGAGTACGCCAAAAATTATTTACACTCTTACCGATGAAGCCCCTATGCTGGCCACCTATTCTCTGCTGCCAATCGTTCAAGCATTTGCCAAACGTGCAGGAGTCCATGTGGAAACACGTGATATTTCGCTGGCGGGGCGAATTCTGGCGCATTTTCCGGAGCGTCTGACGGAGGCACAACGGATCGGGGATCATTTGGCGGAGTTGGGAGAGCTAGCCAAAACACCGGAAGCCAATATCATTAAGTTGCCGAATATTTCTGCCTCGGTGCCGCAGTTAAAGGGGGCAATTCGGGAGTTGCAGTCGCAAGGGTATGATGTTCCGGATTTTCCGGATGAGCCAAGGACGGATGCGGATAAGGAGGTTCGAGCGCGGTACTCGAAAGTGCTTGGATCGGCGGTAAATCCGGTGTTGCGTGAGGGGAATTCGGACCGACGTGCACCAAAAGCGGTAAAAAATTATGCAAAAAAGCATCCTCATTCGATGGGCCCGTGGTCATCGGACTCGAAATCGCACGTGGCGAGTATGGATCATGGCGATTTTTTTGGCAGTGAGAAGTCCGTTACGATGAATGCGGCAACGGTGGCTTCGATCGTATTTGTAGATTCCAACGGGGAACAGACGGTACTGAAAAAGGGCATTGCGCTTCAGCAGGGGGAGATCATCGACACAGCAGTGATGAATATGGCGGCGCTGGAGGAGTTTGTAGCCGATGAAATCGAGGACGCCCGTGCACGTGGGTTGCTCTTTTCGCTGCACATGAAGGCCACGATGATGAAGATCTCCGACCCGATTATTTTTGGAGCTGTAGTGGATGTGTTTTTTGAGGAGTTGATGGAGAAGTATGCTGGGCTGTTTCACGAACTTGGTGTGAATACGAAAAATGGTTTTGGAGATCTGCTAACGAAGATTCAAGGGCATCCGCAACAGAAAGAGATTGAGGCGGATATCCGAAGTGTATATGCTTCACGCCCCGATTTGGCGATGGTGAATTCCGATAAGGGGATTACCAATTTGCATGTTCCTTCGGATGTGATTATTGATGCATCGATGCCGTCGATGATTCGAAGTTCCGGGATGATGTGGAATGCGGCCGGGGAGTTGCAGGAAGCGAAGGCAGTGATTCCGGATCGCTCGTACTCGGGTGTGTATCAGGCCACGATCGATTTTTGCAAGGTAAATGGTGCATTCGATCCCACTACGATGGGTAGCATTCCGAATGTCGGTTTGATGGCGCAGAAGGCAGAGGAGTATGGCTCACATGACAAAACCTTCCAAATGGATCACGCTGGTGTGGTGCAGGTGGTGGATGATAGTGGTGCCGTATTGATGGAGCAACCAGTGGAGAAGGGAGATATTTTCCGGATGTGCCAGGTCAAGGATGCACCAGTTCGGGATTGGGTGAAGCTGGCTGTCAATCGCGCGCGACAGTCCGATACGCCAGCTGTTTTTTGGCTTGATGAGAATCGAGCACACGATGCCGAGCTGATTCAGAAAGTACATCGGTATTTGGCGGATCACGATACAACTGGACTGGATCTTCGGATCTTATCGCCGGTGGAAGCCACTGTGTTTTCACTGGAACGGGCGAAAGATGGCAAGGATACGATTTCGGTAACTGGAAATGTGTTGCGCGATTACCTGACTGACCTGTTTCCAATTCTGGAGGTGGGTACATCCGCTAAAATGCTATCGATTGTGCCTCTGATGAATGGTGGTGGACTGTTTGAAACCGGAGCAGGAGGATCGGCGCCTAAGCATATTCAACAATTTATTTCGGAAGGATATTTACGATGGGACTCTCTGGGCGAGTTTCTCGCTCTGGCTGTATCACTCGACCATCTTGGGCGTTCTTTTGACAACCCCAAAGCACGAATTTTAGGAGAGTGTCTCGACCAGGCTACAGAACAAGTACTCGAAAACGGCAAATCGCCAGCCCGCCGACTTGGGCAAATCGACAATCGAGGGTCTCACTTCTATCTTGCGATGTACTGGGCTCGCGCTCTGGCGACACAAATCCATGACACCGAACTGGCAGAAGCGTTCGCTCCGATAGCCTCTGCATTTGAGACCCATGAAAATCAGATCCATGAAGAACTGATTGGTGCACAACGCCAGCCTCAGGACATAGGTGGGTACTACCACCCCGACCCGGAGAAAACCAGCCATGCCATGCGCCCTAGTAAAACCTTGAATGATCTGGTCGACGCTCTCTGAGATTTCTTCATTACATCTCTACAGTCAGTAACCAAGATCCAAATTTCTATTCGCAACCCAAAATTTTCTTCACGGTATCAAGAGGCTCTTCTACAAGATCCGCGATAGCATTCACTTCAAACCCATTCATTGAGAGATTCACCACAATTTGGGATAGACGCTGAAAGTCACCCTCTTCACGTCCATACTCACGCGCCGAGGTAATCTCACTATAACGATCCCAGCGCTCTTTTTTTATCACATCCAACTGCTCAATCTCTTCCTGTGTCATGTTGCTACTTCTCCAAAATTTCCTTTACGATATGAAGTGGTTCATTCACAAGATCCGCGATAGCATTCACTTCAAACCCATTCATTGAGAGATTCACCACAATTTGGGATAGACGCTGAAAGTCACCCTCTTCGCGACCCTCTTCGCGACCCTCTTCACGTCCCTCTTCGCGACCCTCTTCACGTCCATACTCACGCGCCGAGGTAATCTCACTATACCGATCCCAGCGCTCTTTTTTTATCACATCCAACTGCTCAATCTCTTCCTGTGTCATGTTGCTAATCCTCGCTCGTTCAAAGATTTCCAAAAACGGTTCCATTCGTAAACACTCCGGCACTTCACTCAACCCACGCATATGTTTCAACGTGTACAACCATCTGTCCTGCATGGTTTTCAGATCACCTTCCGTCTTGTTAAAATTATACGCTTCTATAAAGATAAACGCAAGTTTGTCCGTTAGCTTTTCCATCGTTTGATCCAAGTAAAACCCAGCAGAACTAACAGACCTACCCGATATCATCAAAGGTGGACTCATCCGGTGATCCAAAAAACTCACGACATAGATCTTTTTTAACTTATAATTCCATTCCCCCTTCACCTCCTGCCGCAATATCGGTTTGGTCATATAGTGAATGACCCGATCAACATAGTGCTTTTGGAAACTCGATTGTACTTCAATAATGATATGTTCTCCAAGGCTGGTAATGCAATAGATGTCAAATACTGTTTTACGACCGTCTGCAAACACAGGAATCTGCTCCGTATTTACGTATTCAATGTCGACAATTGGTGCCTCCCTACCCTCTAAAACAGAGTTCAAAAGACTAATAAGGGCAGCTTTCGATTCTGGTTTGCTGAACAAATGCTTAAAGCCCCGATCCGAAAAAGGATCAATGAAAACATAACGGGGTGATGAACCGGCATCCCAGACCCTATCGATCGGACTCGATTCATCCCTCCCATACTGAATCTCTGGTGAATAAAACACAATATCTGCCACACATGGATCGATCCACAACGGTAGGTCCCGGGTATCTTGCACGTCTCTCTTCATAGTCTTCTCCAGGTTTATAGATGTTTGCGTTCATTGCGATCGTGTTTATTTGTTCACCCCTAACACTGAACTCCAATCGGGACTACTTCAACACGAACTTTGTCAACATCTACTAGTACGACGGAAAAAACTCGAAAACCTTACAAAAAAAGTTAGCCCACCATGATCAGTGCGTTACACCTTCCTTGCTACATACATTCCATAACTCACGTATGCTTTATATTTCTCATAAAGCTCCATCTCTTTTCGTTCTGCCTCAACCACCTCTCTCGCCATCACACTCAAATCCGAATCTGTTTCAGAACCCGCACCCAAACCCAAACCCGAGCCAGAACCAGAGCCTGAACCATATCCCGCACCATACCTCTCCAAAAACCCATCAAACCGATCCTTCATCGGATCATAATAATGATCCATCCAGCAATCCTCTGGCAAAACCGCATATCCAACCGGCGAAAACCCCTGCTTTTCCAGCACCCGAAACTTGTCCGACGCCATTCCAATCTCTGGATACTCACCCGCCCAATGCTCCTCCAGTTCCATCGGCCGCTCCGCCGTTAACCATGTAATCTCCGACAAAACCATCCATCCACCAGGCTTCAAAAACCGCCTCCACGCTCGGACCCCTGCCTCGAACCCCATATTATACACTGCTCCTTCCGACCAAATCACATCAAACTGCTGCTCCTCAAACGGTAGATCTTCCATCGATGCCTCCAACGTTCGAATCCGCTCAGAAAGCCCCCTCTCTGCCGCCCTTCGCTCCAACTCCGCCAAAAAATCTGGCAAAAAATCCACCGCAGTCACCTCCGCCCCAAGCACCTCCGCCAGCACAAACGCCGATGCCCCCGTTCCACACCCAATATCTGCCACCTGCAAGGGTCGATTCGCATCCCCGGACTCTTCCGCTAGCCCCGCCATATCGATCGCCTTTCGGGTCATCGCATCACTCCCCGGTCCCTGCCTTTCCGCCTTTAGATGCAAATCCACCAACAATTTCAGCATCGTCTCATCCATTTCTAAACACTCCTATTCTATGTTTTTCAATTCTATTCTTTTCGGGTTGATACGAGAGCCCAAATGGCTGGAATAACATGATGGGCTACACAAGTGAGTTGAAATGGACTAGCGTAGAAGGTATCGTAAAAGCGACCACCATTACTCCAGCTCCGTATACTTTTTTGCCGTACCCTTTGCCTTCTCCACAGGATACTTCTCTGCATTCTGCCACAACTTCTCACGGATAATCTGCTCCGGATCCAACCCATGTTTTTCCGCCAAGAGCAATCCAAACGTCAAAACATCCGCCAACTCCTCCTTCAATCGCGCGGGATCCGCCGCTTCATTCTCCTTCCATAAGAACAGCTCCAAAAGCTCGGCCGCCTCAATCGAAATCGCCAATGCCAAATCCTTCGAATTATGAAACTGCTCCCAGTCCCGTTCATTTCTGAATTGCAATATCTCCTTGATGATGGCTTCCATATTTCTTGCTCCTTTACACCCCTGATACTACTCAGTTGGTTGGTTCAGGTTTGATCCGATTTAGTTTTGTTTCGTTTGTATCGATTTCGGGTTGATGGAACATCGGAAAAATCCGTACAAACTTCACGGGCTTTGTAAGTACCCGTTTACCCATTATTGAACCACTCTTCAATTACTCATCATACACTCATCAACTACACTAAAACTACTTTTTAGCCAGCATCCGGATATCAACATTATTCAAAATGAGTATAAACAATTTATTTTTTAGCTATGTAACCATGGTTACATTATTTCATAAAAAGTACATGTACATTCATTTTGAAAGGTGAGCTTACTGTGAGTTTCGATGAAAACACGTCTGTTGATCGTCCAGGCACCGAAAAAACTGTCACAAGAACGGAAACATACAAAGCGGGAGATGCTTTTTTGGGTACTCCCAATACCTGGCACAATTCATCGAATCAAGGAGATGTGGAGTTAGTATTCATGGTATCCTGGATTGGTGAAGATGGTATGCCGATTCGGGTGGATGAGTAAGCCAACCACTGGAAGTAAAAAAATAACCTAATCAATCCTATCATTATGAAATATATCACAACTACGATTTTCCTTCTTTTAATTGCTGGTGCATGCACCCAACCACAGAATCAAAATAGTGTAAAGTCTGAGTATTACTCAGGAATCATTGAAACAAACGACCCTAAATCCATGGCATTAGATGAATTTCATTATGCATACCTGGCAAAAGATATGTCTGGACAGCTGGACATTTTTGCGGAGGGAGCTGTTGCCCGAATCAACGGAATAGAAGTTACTCCTGAACAGATGATTGCCGGTTTTCTGAACGAAGCCAATTATTACAGGGACATTACACAAACCAACAGGGCAACAAGCACATTTATCTATGACAATGGCAATGTATATACGAACTCTTGGTATATGTGGACTGGCGTTAGTATATCAACCGGTAAGGTAGTGGACTCACCTGTTCATGCTTACTTCAGATGGGAAGGCGATAAAGTCATCGCTGCCGGCTTTGTATATGATTCTCACGATTACGTTATGAACATGCCATCGGCTAAATGAACACGGAAAAAACTATGAAAAAATTACTTATCCTATTCATTATTGTTGTATGTACAATTGACGGATTCGCGCAAGATGCAGATCCATCACAAACGAATACAGTTGTATACATACAAAACTCAACCAGACTTGCAGATCAGGCGGATGTTTTCTCGGTATTCGATGAATACGAACGACCTATCCTGAACCGGTTAGTCGAAGAGGGTGCCCTTCTTGGATATGGTCAGATGTCTCACAGTTGGGGAGATGTATTTAACCACAATGTCTACTATGTTGCTGAAAATAAAACAGCATTCTTTGAGGCATGGAGCAAGTTTTTCAGTGAATTAGATCTGGATAACGAACTTATGCAGGAAACACAGAGAAAAATTAATAAGCATAAAGATAACATCTACGTTCACACAGCATTTTATGGCAATGGTGTTGTATCTCCCGGAACTGTGATGATAAATCAAAACCGTGTCAATTTTGCAGATCAGGGTGAATGGGTATCTCTATTTCGGGAATACGCCTACCCAATCTTAAAGGCAATGGTAGATGAAGGGAAAATGAACAGGTTTGGTCTTCTTCTTCATGAATGGGGAGATGAATGGAATGTAAATTACTATATCCATACGGATAATCAGGAACAGTTCCATGAGTCCTGGGGTGAATATATAGCTAGATTTCAAACAGACCATCCGGACGTGCTTAGAAGAATTGTCGATCTTACCATCGATCACAAAGATAATCTGCTCTATGAACGTATTCCTCAACAGGACTAAGTTTATCAAACCCGTACTCAAGAAAACAGAGAATACCGTACCAAACAGGAAACGGACGTGCAGAGAATCTGCTGGATGGAGAGACGCTTAGAAAAAATGTCAAAACGGCCGAAACCTTTTGAATACAACGGGAAAAAAAGTGGAGGTGCGGGGAGTCGAACCCCGGTCCGGGAAGATATGTCGTCGAGCCTCTACATGCTTAGCTGCTGATTTGGGTTTCGGAAGATGCCATGCTCAACAGCAAAACCGCATTTTCCTATTCTGCTGAAATGTCTCCAACCACGCCGCAGACGTGCGCTTCGGATAAGTCTGCCTAAGTCGGCGCCCAGGTCACTGTCGACAGACGAACAAGTGAGAGGACGGACTCGTCAGTTTAAGCTGCGAGTCGGTATGAGTAATTGTTGTCAACTACTTTTAGATCCATGATGAATGTTTTACGAGATTCATCGGGCAATCTCGACATGCCACCCGCGATCACACGCAACCCGTCGAAACCAGTACACCCCCATTACGTCAAAGAACATTACGATATCAAACGTTATGATATCAAGATTTTCGATATTCTAGCGATGTTCTAGATTCCAACAATTAGTTTATCGAAGTCAGGAAAGATAACGAATTCCCAGCCCGTTTCGTATTCTTTCTTCCGGGCAAATTTTGCAAACACCCATCTCATAATCCATTTCTATTTTTGTTGATGAGATACCTCTAGTTTTCTGAGTTGATGTTTCTTGATGGGAAACCACCAGTATTGTGTTTCCTCTTGTTGATGGGAAACATCCATTATCGTGTTTACTTTAACGGATGAGAAACCCCCAGTCTACAGTAAATGGAACCGGATGCCGAACAAATAGACCCTAATGTATGAATGATTTTCTGTCCAAACGGGTTTTGTGATTTGTGATTCGAACCCAGCTATAATGCGCGTGCATTCTTGAAGCATCAGCATCAACCCGTTCCAAAAACAAAAAGGGCAAAAGCCGCGTGCGTACTGCACACTAGAACTATGAAGAGAGTTGTTTCGAGTGCCAATCTGAGTCCCGCCACAAGAATTAATGCGCATCCGAACTTCAGGATGAATGCAAGAATGAATGCCAACCTGAATCTCATTCCATTTGCAGTCGCTATTCTACTGGTTTTTACCCTGTTGGTTTCAACACAAACATCCCGTGCCCAGAGTGCGGTGAATGGGTATGTCACGGACGCGACTACCGGCGAAACGCTGATCGGAGCATCGGTTGGATTTCCGGAGATCAATCGTGGGGCATCGTCGAACACCTTCGGATACTACTCGATTACGGACTTAAGAGCCGGAACCTATACTCTGCAGGCCTCATTTATTGGGTATCAGACGCTTCGACGCGAGATTACCCTAGGCATGAACGAAACCCTACGACTCGATCTGGCATTGACGCCATCAGGGGTGGAGCTGGAGGAAGTGGTTGTAACATCCGAGGAGGAGAAGGAGGAACAACGGGATATCGGGCGCGCACAGATTACAACGAAGTTGATTAAAGAGGTGCCGGCCGTGATCGAGCCGGACTTGTTCCGCTCGGTGCAACTATTGCCGGGTGTTGCATCGGCAAGTGATTTCTCGAGCGGGCTGTATATTCGCGGCGGTAGCCCGGATCAGACACTGATTCTGCTGGACGAGACAACTGTGTATAATCCGAGCCACTTTTTTGGCTTTTTTTCGACGTTCAATCCCGATGCGGTGAAAGACGTACGATTGTATAAGGGCGGGTACCCTGCGGAGTATGGTGGGCGGATCGGATCGGTACTTTCGGTCTACAATAAGGATGGAAATCGGAACAGGCGTCAGGGAACGGTAAGTCTTGGATTACTGGCCTCCCGCGCATCGGTGGAAGGGCCGGTTGGTGAAGGTTCCTACATGCTGGCTGTACGACGCTCCACGCTGGAACCGCTACTGGCAGCCCTACGTCAATCTACCAGTAATGTGCCAGATCTCTTCTATTTTTATGATATCAACGGGAAAATTACACAGGATCTTAGCGATCGTGACCGGCTTTCTGTGGCCTTTTATGCCGGCAACGACAATGTAAAGTTCCCGTTCCTGAGCGATGCAGAAATTCGTCTGGACTATGGAAACCAGACCGTGAGCTCGCAGTACCGCCGCATCTTTTCCGAAACATTGTTCGGTTTCTTCACACTTACCGGGTCGCGCTATTTCAACAAGCCTCGGTTTGATATCGCCGGCACACCTTTTCAGCGGGATAACGACATTTTCGACTTCTCCCTGAAGGCCGACTTTGAATATCTGCCCTCGGCAAAGCACACCCTTTCGACCGGGCTATGGGCCGGAAACATGACGCTCAAATTTTTGGATCAGTTCGATGGCCGAGTGACCTTCACCGACCGCATCCAGTCGCAGTACCTGTCGGTCTATGCGCAAGATCGCTGGACACCCACTGATCGATGGATTGTGAACGGTGGCGTGCGTCTGAATCACTTTTCGGAGGGGAACTATACCCGGATTGCTCCTCGGTTTTCCGTAGAGCACCGGCCGGCCGAAACGATCCGGCTTCAGGCAGCGTATGGGCGATTTCACCAGTTTCTCACTCTAATCACCAATGAAGCGTTCTCCGGATTTGATCTGTGGCTCACCACCGACGAGGGAGTTTCGCCTGCCTATGGAGATCAATTTGTGCTGGGCACGAAAACCATTCCATTCCGTGGTTACGCATTGGATGCCGAGGTGTACTATCGGACGATGCGCAACCTCTTCGAATTGAACCCGTTTATCGTGGATCCTTCGGGCTTGGATTACGCCGAGATTTTCCGGTTTGGAAAAGGCTATGCGTACGGGTTCGAGCTGTTCGCCGAGAAGCAATCGGGACGGCTCACCGGATTCGTCGGGTACACTTTTGGCGTAACGCGCCGCCAATTTCCCGGTTTCAATACACCCGTTCTGGACCGTCCGGGAGAAGCCCGTTTTTACCCGCCCAAATACGATCGTGCACACGACATCAGTGTGGTGTTAACGTATCGATTATCGGGTCAATGGAGTGCCTCTGCCGTCTGGAATTACAACACGGGGCAAGCCTATACACAGCCGCTGGGACGAACGCAATTTCCCAATGCACCCTGGGATCCAGAGGATCTAGATTCCTTTACCGTAGGCCGACTGAACAACTCGAGGCTACCCGATTATCACCGCCTGGATCTGGCATTTGCGCGTCGTGGAAACTTCTTTGGAATCGGAGAGGCGGAGTGGCAGATCCAGTTAATCAACGCCTATTCGCGAAGGAATATCTGGTTTTACAACTATGATTTCGATGAAAATCCGGTCGAGCGGACAGATGTTACGTTACTTCCGGTTCTGCCGTCTGTTTCCTACACAGTTCAATTTTGAGAACACAGTTGAAATTTGAGAGGCCTGAGACTAGAACATGATACTAGATCCCCCATGAAGATATTACAGCTACAATACGAATCCCATCAACCCGTAAAAACCATGCCTCGCCCGAGCCTTCA
>Ga0075479_10001113_pt1 | contig 12074 bp, 10 predicted proteins | sample DEB08_DNA_8_FD_76341 | JGI IMG/M metagenome (GOLD analysis project Ga0075479, IMG submission 76341) | Aqueous microbial communities from the Delaware River and Bay under freshwater to marine salinity gradient to study organic matter... | ecosystem: Environmental > Aquatic > Marine > Coastal ... | reverse complement strand
CGTCGATGGTACTGCATGTAGATTGTGGGAGAGTAGATCGCCGCCAGCCTTTTTTTATGCCCGCATTATCCCTAAAGGTTAAAGCGGGCTTTTTTGTTGCAAGCTGTAGTCAGCTTGACCACATGAATTTTAGTAGAGTTAAGCTCTTTCTACCTATACGACCTATACGACCTATACGACCTATACGACCTATACGACCTAAAGTTGTTTTTGGGAACTGGGAGGTATTGTTCTTATCGTTAATTATTCTCAAATATGAGAATGCGTTTAAAAATTTAATCATTTTTTAAAAAAAATTACTAAAAATAGATAGATCTGGTAGAGAAGTACGATATTGTTACAAAACATATTAAATTAGGGCTAAAGAATGACTACAAGTGACTATATTTTCTCGATGCGGGCACTAAACCTTTGGTTGGAAGAACTTGAGTGTAGTGATAAATCTGTTTCTGAACTAGAAAGAGACAAAATGATTTGTCAGTTAAATAAAAGTTTTAATAATATTTTTAAAGATTTTTCAGCACTTTATAAGGAAGAGACCGGTTTAGAACCTCCAGATTCATTAAAAGAAATGATGGTTTATGAAAAACCAATTAAAGATAAGAGTGGAATAGAACAGACTTTTAAAAGGGAAGTTTCTTTATCTTATGAAGTATTAGCTTTGATTAAAGAATTAATCGATGAATATGACTACAAAAAGCTTCGTGATGCATTTAATAAAAGCCATTTAGGGAAAGTTTATTTGAGTATTGATGAGGCTGAAGCTTTGATTGAATTAGTAATTATTGAACAGAAAAAAGCTTTACTTAAGTATCCCAATTATGATAAATCACTTGATTGCTACAATGAAGAACATGAGAATAAAATATTAGGTATTCAGTGTGGTTTGTATGAAAAAGTGATTGTTAGCGTAACTGAGGTTTTTCAGGAAATAGACAAAGAGTGTTTGATTTAAGACTCAGACTTTTTTGATTGTAAAACATACATATTCTTATATAAGCCTTCTCTAGAGATCAGATCTTGATGATTTCCTTCATCAATAATGTTTCCATTTTGTAGAACAATTATCTTCTCTGCATTTTTAATCGTTGATAGTCTATGTGCAATGATTATGCTTGTCTTTGTTGACATAGCAAAGTCCATAGCTTTCTGAATTTGAAGTTCTGTTTTAGTATCAATATTTGCGGTCGCCTCATCAAAAATTAAAATTTCAGCAGGCGATGCTAAAGCTCTTGCTAGGGCTATTAATTGTCTTTGACCAGTTGATAAGTTACTACCTGCCTCCTCTAAAGTAGAGTCATAGCCTTCTGGCATTGAAGATATAAATTCATGTGCATCAATCTTTTTACATATCTCAATCATTTTCTCTTCTGTAACTTCAGGTCTGTTTAAAGTTATATTGAAGCGAATAGAGTTGTGGAAAATGGCAGGGTCTTGAGGAACTAAAACGATATTTTCCTTTAAGCTTTTTCTTGTTATGTCTTTTATTGGAGTATTACCAAAAAGTATTTGACCTTCATCAACATCATATTGTCTTGAGAGAAGCCTTATCAATGTTGATTTTCCTGAGCCTGTTGGTCCCACTACAGCAAGACTATGACCAAGAGGAATATTAATTGATAGGTTGATTAAAACAGGTTCACCTTCAAGGTATGAAAAATTTACTTTATCAAAACGAATATTTCTTTCAGATACCTCTGCAGAACCTTTATCCGCTGGTAATGGAATTGATAAGGAAGTGGAAATTTTATTTAGTGCAGCAAGAGCTGATTGGAGAACCGCAAATCGAGAACCCATTTCTTTAACAGGTTCAAAAAGTTGTTGTAACGCAGGTATGTAAACAACCATTAAGCCTATGGTAACGGACTGTAAAACTGATGGAAATGAGCATAGGATAATGAGAATTATACCAATGGTCACATATAACATTCCTTCGAGTATCGAATAAACTAAGGCATCGAGGCTGATGGCTTTAACACTTTTATCCCTGTAAGCAAAGTTATTTACTTCAAAGTCTTTACTAAAAGGTTTTTTTAAGTTGAATACATTAATTTCATAAAGCATTGAAAATGCTTCATTTAGCTGTGCTGAAAGTTTACCGTTTAGAGTACGAATATCGTCATATAATTTTCTTAGTTTAACTCTAAACCAATTGATGGTGAATATGATTATTGGAAGAAGAATTAAGGTAATGAATCCAAGTGTTGTATTCTTCGAAAAAATAAATATGAAAACCCCAATAATTTTTAATCCATCACTTAGTATGTAAGTAATTCCTTGTAAAAATGTTTCACCTATACTTTCGACATCTGAGGTAGCTCTACTTAAATGAACACCAATAGGTTTAGCGTCATAGTCCTTTTTTCCAAAATGGCTAATATGGTGAACGACAGTTGTTCTAAGATCTCTTAGGGTTCTTATACCACCAGCTTGTAAGACAATATTTTGGATAGTTTGTAAGACAGCTAAACTAAGTAGAATTATCAAGTATAAGAGTGCTTGATCAATTACATATTCAACATCGCTCTTTCTAATACCTAGATCGATGGTATCTTGAATAATCGCTAAGCTTTTGACAGTTAGCAATGCGGTGACAGGCATCAAACAAAAAGCTGTGATAAAACGAACTTTATATTTCTTTGCATGTCTTAGAAAGAGTGGAATAGGTTTTACTTGCTTCATGATAAATCCTCCAATTTTGATTCGAGGATTTGATGATCATAAGTTTCTCTATAGTCCTTGTTTCTCTGATAAAGCTCTTCGTGATTACCTTTATCAATTATCTTTCCATCATCCATAATGATTATTTCATCACATGGAATGAGAGCAGAAACTCTATGTGAAACCAGAAGCATTGTTTGCTTTTCGACTTTTTTAAATAATGCATCAATAATAAGTTGCTCTGTTTTGTGATCTACTGCCGATACGTAATCATCCATGATTAAGAGTTCTTTTTTCTTTACGAGAGCTCTTAAAATTGAAAGCCTTTGTTTCTGTCCACCAGATAGGTTAATACCATGTTCACCAAGCAAAGTGTCTAAGCCATCTTTAAATTCTTGGATATCACTACCCAATTGGCTAACTTCATATGCATCATCAAAGTTTAAGGCTTGACCATTTCCATCTGAGTTATTTATGATGAGATCAATATTTTCTTTAATAGTTTTGGAAAAGTGTTTACTATCTTGAGGAACGATAGAAAACCGAGAATTGAGAGTATTAGCAGATATATCAGAGTAATTAATTCCTCGATATTTAACTCCATTAGTTCGGATATTGCCGCAAATTACGTTTACGAGGGTTGTCTTTCCGCAGCCAGTTTTTCCAAAAACACCATATTTTAGTCCTGATTTGAGCTTTAAATTATCAATAGATAAAGAAAATGAATCAGCTTCTTCATTGTATTTATAATCAACACGATTGAGGTCAACTAATGCTTGTGAGTCGTCATAGTTAAGTTCGTTTTGGAATTTTCTTTTTAAATCAATGATCTTTGCTTTTTCGGCAGCATCTCTAACTTCATAGATCCTTTCCAGACAAATTTCACCTCTTTGCATGAGAGGAAGTAAAAATCCTGCAGCTCTTAATGGGCCCTGCATTGTTCCTAAAAACAGACAGAAGGCAGCGAAAGCGCCTATATCAAATCCACCATTTCCTAACTTTTCATTTTCTATTGCTTCTGGTCCACCAAAATACAGAAGAATAAACATCCCGAGACTTAAAATAACTACAACGATGGTCATCATTAAAACTCGAATACTCATTAGCCTTTCAGCTTTTTGAGTGTATTTCTCATTGTCGATTTCGAACTGCTTATTTATCAGTCCAAAAACAGGAAAAATGCTTAGTAATGTATGAGCTCGAAATTGTTCCCTTATTGTCTCTGATAATACTCCCAACTGCTTTTGTGTTTCTCTTCCTGTTAGCATCATTTTATTTGATAATAGCCTGAAACCTATAATTGCTAGAGGAATGGGAATAAGGCATATAAGTGTCAATTTAGCACTGATTGTGAACATAAAATAAATACAAAGAGGAACGGTTAGCCCTGTGTTAATACTGTGTAGGATTCCCATTGAAATCATTACTCTTACACTAGTGACATCATTTGTACCTCGACTAATGAGGTCGCCGCTTTGGAACTTTGAAATAGTATCAAGTGGCATATCAACGACGGCTTCAAAAAGCCCTTTTCTTACTTCGGCTTCAATTTTTCTACCTTGCAGAAATATTAATACTCTTGATAGAACTCGAGAAATACAGAGAAAGATTCCAAGAAGGAGTATAAACAAAGATACTTTGAATAGTTCATTCAGCTGGCTTTGGTCTGAGTAGAGAGTATCGCTGAGAAGGTTAATAGCATCCTTCACGAAAATAGGAATGGTGGTTTGAGTAATGATTGTCAGAAGTAGAAAAAGAATTCCCCAAAAGTAAACCTTACCTTTTCCAGGTAGATATTCTTTCAAAAACCTTTTTGTGTATGGGTGCATTTTTTTCTAGTAATTTGATTTTCAGTTAGCTTTCCGTAGAAGAGGTGATTATAACTAGATATGTTGCTTTTTGAAGTCATTCTAAAATATTTGATAAGTTTAAATTTCAGGGCTTGGTATTTTGCCGACTGCTAAAGAGAAAAAAAATCTATTGGAATCTGCTAAAATATATGAGCAGGTCTTAGAAAAAATGCCTGGAGATGAATTCTCAATCGAGGCATTGATAGATATTTATGAAAAAGTTGACGATCAAGATAAAGTTGCTGAGCTTAAATCACTTCTAAAGAAGATTGAAAGTGGCGAAGAAGTTAAACCGGTTACTAATACCATTAAATCTCGTACTTCATCATTTTCCATTAGCGTGAATACTAACAAGGTTTCAAATCGTAAAGTTAATTTAAAAGCAAGACCATCAATTTCTGACCCAGTACCTCCAAGTTGGAGAAAGAAAAATCAGGAACTTGATCAAATTAAAATGACAAAAGCTTTGTCGGACTTGGTATTTACTTTGCAGTATTCTTTGAAATCACAAGTTGATTTAATGGTTAGGCTTTTCCATGTTGAACTTTTAACTCGAAAACAATACTCTAAGATCGTCTACCAACTATCAGATCATAAGTTTTCGAGGAATCCTTCTAAACCTCAAATGGTAGTTCATATGTTAGAAGCATGTTCTGGTGTAGAAATGGAAAAGGTTCAGTATTTTCTTAGCCGTAAGAGTAGATTACCATACTTAGATATCAGCTTATTGGATTTCAATAAAAAGCTCTATGAACTTCTACCAGAAACCCTAATTTTTAATCATGGAATTGTTATTTTTAAAAAGGTGGCGTCAGATTATTGTATTGCCGTTTTGAACCCTTTGAATAATGAATTAATGGAAAAAACCGCATATTTACTGGGTTCAAATGTACACTTCTTTATAACTTCAGCGGTTGAGTTTGACAGGTATTTACGTAAAGCTGTTAAACAAAGATAGTAACAGTTGTAGAAAATTTGTTGAATATATGAAGCGAATTCAATAAAATATTTCTTACACAGAAGAATTTAAGGAAAATTGAATGCCTCAAGTCAATTATGCTAAAAAAGAAATTCAATTTAAAATAGTTTACTATGGCCCTGGCATGTGCGGTAAAACGACGAATTTACAAATAATTCATGAAAAGGTGCCAGCTAAGTCAAAAGGTAAAATGGCCTCACTCGCAACGAGCCAAGACCGAACTCTATTCTTTGACTTCTTACCTTTGAAAGCAGAAGCGATTGAAGGCTTTGTTTGTAAATTTCAAATGTATACAGTTCCTGGGCAGGTTAAATATAACAGTACCAGAAAGCTAGTATTGAGAAGTTGTGATGGAGTTGTTTTTGTTGCCGACTCTCAACTTTCTAAAATGCAGGAGAATAAAGAAAGTTTACTTAACCTTGAGGAAAACTTACAAGCTCAAGGTGATACTTTAGCTAAGATGCCACTTGTTTTCCAGTACAATAAAAGAGACTTACCAAACCTTGCTCCGACACAATACATGGACTTCCTTATTAATAACGGCTCCAAGAAAGTTCCAGTTTTTGATGCAGCAGCTATTAATGGTGATGGTGTTCTTGATACTCTAAACGCAATCGCAAAACTTGTTATTCAAGATTTTGTAGCGAAGAAAAATCAGGGGTAGGTTATGGCATTTGAGTTAAATGTAAATGACTGCGAGAAAATTCAGAAAGATTTAAACGACTTTTTAGATTTATCTGAGGCTCAAGCAACTCTTCTTTGTGACAGAGGAGGATCCATCCTCTTCAGTGAAGGAGAGTTTAATGAAGATTCTATTGACCTAGTTTGTGCTTTGGTTGCTGGTTCTTTTGCCGCTACCAAAGAATTGGCTTTAGCCCTCGGCGAAGATGAATTTAGTGCGATTTTTCATCAAGGTAAAAATAATAGTATTTTCATATCAGCTATTGGGGAAGAAGTTCTTCTTTTGTCAATCTTCTCTGAAAATACGAATGCCGGACTAGTAAAAATGTATGCAAAATCAGCCTGTAGAAAAATGCAGGGGATTTTTGCAGAAATTGGCGAGAGGCAAGAAGTTCAAGCCTCTGATGAAACTGCTAGCTTTGTTATCAAAAAAGATAAGTGGTTTTAAACTTTCTTTAGATACATCACGCTTAATGGTGGAAGATCAATTGAGATATTTTGACTTTGGTTATGAAGACCTTCATCAATACTATCGAACTCACCTTGCTTGAGAAAATCACTACCATTAAACTCTGAACTATCAGTATTGAGTAATATCTTCCACTTCCCAGCTTCAGGAACTCCTATTTTGTAGTTGTTTCTAACCACAGGAGTAAAATTGCAGATACACAGCATTTTGTCTGACTTATCTTTGTTGTACCTAACAAAAGAGATCACGCTTTGCTCATTGTCTGAAAAGTCAATCCAGCTGAAACTTTCATAGTGACTGTCATTTTCCCAAAGGCATTCGTTATTTTGATAGTGGTGATTTAATTGTTTAATTAAGTTTTGAATTCCACTGTGATTTGGATTACTTAGAGTAGGCCAATCTAGAGAACTATCACAGTTCCATTCTCTCCACTGAGCAATTTCAGACCCCATGAATAAAAGCTTTCTACCAGGATGAGAGAACATCAGACCGAATAAACAACGTAGGTTTGCGAACTTCTGCCAAATATCTCCCGGCATTCTACCGATTAAGCTTCCCTTACCATGAACAACTTCATCGTGACTCAATGGAAGAATAAAATTTTCATCAAAGGCATAGGAAAGAGCGAAGGTGATTTGGTTTTGGTGGTGTTTTCTGTGGACACATTCTCTTCCGAAGTAATCTAGGAAGTCATGCATCCATCCCATGTTCCACTTCATTGTGTATCCAAGTCCACCATCAAAAATTGGTTTAGATACTTTAGCGTAAGCTGTTGATTCTTCAGCAATGACCATACTTCCAGGATACATGTCATGACTAAGTATATTGAGTTCCTTTATAAATTCGATAGCTTCAAGATTTTCGTTTCCACCAAATTTATTAGGAATCCATTTATCGTGCTCTCTAGAGTAGTCTAGATAAATCATCGAGGAAACAGCATCTACCCGTAATCCGTCTATATGGAATACTTCCAACCAATAAATTGCGCTTGAGATCAAAAAGTTTTTAACTTCATTTCTGCCAAAGTTGAAAATGAATGTTCCCCAATCTTGGTGTTCTCCAAGTCTCGGATCAAGATGTTCATAGAGTGCAGTTCCATCAAATCGGCCAAGTGCAGAAGCATCTTTAGGAAAGTGGGCTGGAGCCCAATCAATAATGACACCAATATTGTTTTTGTGCATATGGTCAACAAAGAAAGCAAAATCTTCTGGAGAGCCAAATCGAGAAGATGGAGCAAAATAACCGGTAGTTTGATATCCCCAAGATTGGTCTAGCGGGTGCTCGGTTACTGGAAGTAACTCAACATGAGTAAAACCCATCATTTTAACATAGTCACAAAGGGCTACAGCTAGTTCTCTATAGTTGTAGAATTCTTTATCATTTGTTTCTGGAAGTCCTGGGCCATCCCACGAGTGTAGGTGAACTTCATAAATACTTACTGGTTTTCTAAGTGCATCAGATTCTTTTCTGTCCTTCATCCACTCTTCATCGTTCCATTCAAAAGAAAGATCTTTTGAAACAACAGATGCAGTTCCAGGTCTAGGCTCAAATTGTTTAGCTAGTGGATCTTGTTTGGTAAAAATATGTCCATTTTGGTCACAAATTTCGTATTTATAGTACTCGCCTTGTTGTATGCCCGGAATAAAAATTTCCCAAAGACCACTGGACCCTAAGGATCTCATTATATTTCTTCTACCATCCCAACTATTGAAGCTGCCAATAACAGAAACTCTTTTGGCGTTTGGTGCCCAGACTACGAACATCGCACCTTTTACGTTATTCACAGTGATAGTTTTCGAGCCTAGCATCTTATAAAGTTCACGGTTTTTCCCTTCACAGAATAAGTGAAGATCAAAATCACTTACAGTTGGTAGAAATGAATAACAATCGTGAACCTCTAGTGTTTCGGAATCATAAGATTTTTTAAGTTTGTAGGATTTTGCTTGTTTCGATTTTATTGTATGGATATAAAAGCCGTTTTGATCAACTTTTTCCATTTTACTTTCTTTATCGCCAATGACTATAGATACAGAAGAAGCACTAGGATCAAAAACCCTATATATAAAACCACCTTCGAACGGGTGCATCCCTAGGATTGAATGAGGGTTAGCAGACGAAGCATACAATATTTCATTCTTTTGTTGTTCAGAAATATATGAGTAAACAGAGTTTGAGTTTTTTGAAGATTTATTTTTCAAGGAGAGTTCCTATAAATTTTAACCCGTTATTTAAAAGTTTTGAGCTACTTTCATTTCCCACCAAATATAAAGTATGAACCCGCTGACCATTATCTTAAGTTAAATTCTTGATTTTGCTACAATAGAGGTCTATTCTACGGGAACTAAAATTCAATAATTTAAAAAATCTACTTATGGCCAGTAAACATATAGCAAAACTTATGGAACAAGCTCCATACATGGGGCTGACATTTGACGACGTATCATTGGTGACCCAATACGCCGATTTCCTTCCTCATGAAACAAATATTAAATCAAACTTTTCAAGAAATATTTCTTTAAACATACCTTTTGTCAGTGCTGCAATGGATACAGTTACTGAAGCTAGAATGGCAATTGCAATTGCTAACATGGGTGGCATCGGAGTTGTTCACAAGAACTTAAGCTTTGAAGGTCAGGCTCATGAAGTTAGCAAAGTAAAACATCATGCAAACGGCCTTATTCAAAACCCGGTAGTTTTCAGAGATACAGATTTGGTGGGTGATGTTCTAAGAGAGAAAAATGAAAAATCATATCCTTTCTCAGGATTCCCTATTCTGAATGCTAAAGGTGACTTAGTAGGAATCCTAACTGCAAAGGATCTAAAATTTGCCAGTCATTCCAGTTCTGTTAGTGACGCAATGACTGCTACCCTTATAACTGCAGGTCCAGATACTACTCTTGATGAAGCATATACCATGATGATTGAAAATAAGATTGGTAAGCTTCCACTTGTGAATAGTGAAAATAAACTTGTTGGCCTTTACAGCTTTCACGATGTTATAGCATTGCATTCTGGTATAGAAAAAGAACAAAACCTAGATGATAGATACCAGTTGAGAGTTGCTGCTGCAATGAGTCCTTATGATTTCGAAAGAGCGGAAGCTCTATTTGATGCAGGAGTTGATGCATTTGTAATTGATACCGCTCATGGACACTCAAAAGGTGTTATCGAAACAGTAAAAGAACTTAAAAAGAAGTATCCAGAAGTTGATGTTGTAGCAGGAAATGTAGGTACAGGTGATGGTGCTAAAGCTCTTTTAGACGCAGGAGCTGATGGCGTTAAAGTTGGAATTGGCCCTGGTTCTATCTGTACTACAAGAGTTGTTGCTGGTGTTGGTATTCCACAGATTACTGCAATTTATGAAGCCGCAAAAGCAGTTGGTGGAGAAATCCCTATTATCGCTGATGGTGGAATCAAGCAAAGTGGTGATGTTGCGAAAGCATTGGCTGTTGGGGCTGGTTCAGTAATGATTGGTTCTATTTTAGCTGCAACTGAAGAAAGTCCAGGCGAAAAAATTATTCACCAGGGTAGAAGGTTTGTAATCTACAGAGGTATGGGCAGTCTTGAAGCTATGAAAGCTGGAAAGGGTAGCAGAGAAAGATACTCCCAAGGTAATATTGAAGATACAAATAAATTAATTCCTCAAGGTATTGAAGGCCGTGTACCATTTAGAGGTGAAGCAACTGATGTTCTTCATCAATATGCAGGTGGTTTACAGTTCTCTTTAGGATATTGTGGAGCACGCACTATTGCAGAGTTGCAAGAAAAAGCCATAATGTATCAAGTGACGTCTTCTGGTTTGAGAGAGGCTCATCCACATGATATTCAAGTAGTCAGGGATGCTCCAAACTATAGATCAGTCTAAATTTTAAACTAACAAGTGAGGCAGGCTTATTATTTTCTATATAATATTGGCGATAATACTTCTGCCCATTGTTATTTTTCTCTTCATAAATTTCAATATTTTTATTCAGGCGAAAAGTAATAACGTTCCAATTTCTTTGCTGGATTTATTGTTTTTTAAACTGAGAAAGATAGATCCTGATTTAATGCTGAATTCAGTTGTGAGATTGCATAAATCTAACATTTTAGTTGATATTGAAACAATTCAGTGCCATATTTTATCAGGAGGAGATATACAGTCGGTAGTTGAAGCATCTATTTCAGCAAGCCGCTCTAAACTTCCCTTCGGTTTTGATGATCTCTGCAAAATTGATCTGGCTGGCAGAGATGTGACTCAAGCCGTCGAATCCTATGTAAACCCGGTTACCATACACTGTCCTGGTCGAGAATCAGGTCAGAAGTACATGGTCGGCATTACCGATGATGGAATAAGACTTGGAGTTCAAGTCAGAGTAACTGTGAGAGCTGATATGAATAAAATAGTTGGCGGAGCCGGAGAACAGACCGTAAAAGCACGGGTTGGGGAAGGTGTAATCAGTGTTCTAGGTGGCGAAAAAAGCCACAAAACAATCTTAGAGCATCCAGAATTAATTTCCAAAAGAATTCAAAATAGCGGTTTGTTGGCAGGAACAGCATACGAATTAGTGTCTGTTGATGTCTTGGAAATTGAGGTTTTAGATAATATAGGAGCCCACCTTCAATCAGAGCAATCAACAGCGGACAAATTAACAGCGGAAGCAAAAGCGGAGGCAAAGAAGGCTGAAGCGATTGCTATTAGTCAGGAGATGAAAGCCCGCAAAAAAGATATGCTTTCACAAGTGATTTTGTCGAAATCGTCACTTCCCAGTGCAATGGCTTCTGCATTTAATGAAGGAAATATTGGTCAAAAGGGGTGCCCGGTTAGGAAAGTTTTTATAAAATAGTCTCATTTACAATGACTTTTTGCTCAAAATGGTTTTGAACGGTGCGTGAAGTCATACTATCTTTTTAAGCTTGAGTGTAGCAATATCAACTATGGAGATCTATTGTGATACGAATAAAGTCCATCCTTACAGCAGTTCTTTTAATTTCATTCATGAGTGCCTTAAGTGCTCAAACTGCCAAATTTGAAATCCAACTTAAGAAAATTGAAGTTCGTCAAGAAGATTCTCCTTCTTTCCCTGATCAGCTAGACAGCAAAACAAATTCAAATACAGAAAAATGGACAGTTGTATTAGTTGATTATGAATTAAAATTTGCAGACATCAAAAAGCCTAAAGGTTCTTTGGATGATGGAAAGTGGTTAGACTCTTTTGAAGTGAACTGGGAATTTCTATACAAACCAGCAAAAGCTCCAAACGTAATACAAAACTATATTAGATTCGGAAGAACAGTTAAGTATGTAAATGTTGGCGAAGGTAAGCACAAAGCTGCTATGCTGATTGACCCTAAAGTACTTAAAAGGTATTTCAATGAAGGTAAATCTCTAAAGAATGAACTATTCCTAAGAGTTTCTTTCAAGGCCAATGGTCTTAAACAAACTATGAACATT
>Ga0075479_10001106_pt1 | contig 12097 bp, 9 predicted proteins | sample DEB08_DNA_8_FD_76341 | JGI IMG/M metagenome (GOLD analysis project Ga0075479, IMG submission 76341) | Aqueous microbial communities from the Delaware River and Bay under freshwater to marine salinity gradient to study organic matter... | ecosystem: Environmental > Aquatic > Marine > Coastal ... | reverse complement strand
TCGGGAACGGGCAGATCAAATGGAGAATCAGTTGCCGGCGATCGTTGGTTTTATGGTGATTAACAGGGTGATTAGTGGGATTAGTGCATTCAATCAAACTCGACGGTGGAATGCTGACAGGGCGGATAGAGGGGAACTGGAAGTTATTGGGGATTTTGATGGTGTTGGAGGTGTTGGAAAGGAGAGAACCATGGCAGGTGATGGAGGTACGAGAAAGGCAGTTCTTGGAGAGGGAGTTGGAATGGGTGAAGCTAGCGAAGCGGGTGAAGGTAATGGTGTGCAAGGGGCAACACTTGATTCGCGGAGGTTACCGCCGCAATTTTCTTTGATGCCCGTGTTTTTGGACGGGAGAAATACAGGGTTTACGGCTCATCTTCGGTTTTCGTTTTGAACAAGCGCTGGTTAATCACGCTGGCATATGATGGGGGTGCTTTTTCAGGCTGGCAAATTCAGCCGGATATCCGTACGGTTCAGGGGGAGTTAAATCGAGCCCTTGAGAAGCGGTTTGGGCAAAAAATTGAAACGATGGGGCAAGGGCGAACCGATGCGGGTGTACATGCTGCAGCTCAGGTTGTTCATGCGGATCTACCGATTACGATGTACGAGAAGGAAAACCACGTGGTTGGTGGTGAAGGTGATGAAGGTAGGGATGGTAGGGATGGTGATGGACCGAGGGGGTCTGAAAATTCTGGGGCCAGGTTAAGCGATGATCTGAATCCATTGAACACAGAAATGCTGCGACGGGGAATTCAGAGTTTTCTTCCATCGGATATTCGATTGCTGGATATGCAGATGGTTTCGGATGATTTTCATGCTCGGTTTGATGCGGTTCGCCGATGCTATCGGTACCTGGTATTTCGGAGTGGATCTCCGTTTTTGGATCGGGTTGGCTGGAGAGTTCAAAAATCACCGGATTTTGCCCTTATTCAAAAGATGGCATCCGAGATTCTTGGGGAACATGATTTTATTAATTTTTGCATTCCGCCAAAACGAAAGGGCGCGACAACGCTCTGCACTGTGTACCGAAGTGAGTGGAATGAGGTGAGGCTAGGTTCGGCTGGAGATTTTCTGCCCGTGATTGAGGGGGATGGGGGACAGCATGAAACAAAAGGAGTGAATCATTTCCCACGAATGTGGATCTACACGGTGGAGGCCGATCGATTTTTGCATCACATGGTTCGTAGGTTGGTAGGGACCATGATTCGCCTAGCCAGTTCCCAAGAAGCAGTAGAGGTTATAGGAGAGAATTCAGGAGAGATTACAGGAAAGAACTCAGGTATGATGGAAGAGTGGAAAAGCCTTTTACATGCAGAGCCGGAAATCAGAAAAGGATTTACTGCACCGGCATGCGGATTAACATTGATGCATGTTGATTATCCTGGTGGAGCGTTCTAAAACGTTTCCTTAGTCCATTGACATTGGGTTATTGTCACTGATTTCGCGAAAGAGTAGATATTCCTCTGGAGTGATATCTGCAAACATATAGTTGAGAGGGTCAACAGGTTCCCCGTCTTTTAAAATTTCATAGTGCAGGTGCGGCCCGCTGGTGAGTCCGGTATCACCGCTGTATCCTATCAAATCGCCTCTCTTTATGTTCTTACCTGCACGAATGCCTTCTGTAAAACCAGACAAGTGAGCGTAACGGGTCTCGTATCCAAATCCGTGGTCCAAAATCAAGAGATTCCCATACGTTCCATTTCTACCCGCTGAGCGTATCTTTGCATCGCCTGTAGCATACACAGGGGTTCCCACATCTGCACGAAAATCAACGCCATCATGCATTCTTTGGCGATTGTACACAGGATGAATCCGTACACCATACCCGCTTAGAAGTACTCCATTGATGGGTCGGATAGCAGGCAGGTGTTTCATTTTCTCCCGATTTTTATTGTACGCCGCTTTGATCTCCTCAAAGGACAGACTCTGTCGTCCGGTTTGGCGCTCTAACTTGTCGAGAGTGGACTGTGTTTCCCGTAGAATCTGTGATGCCTGTTCACTGAGCAAGTCAAATGATGCATAAATATCGGTTCCTCCCACCCCCATCTGAACCTCTTCATCGATTTTTGGCATACCTAGAATGGACCGGTACATCTGATTGTCGGATTCCTGAAGAGCTGCCAGGTGTTCCTCGAGACTGCTTATTTTGGTCTGTGTGCTTAGCAACTCGCCCAGAAGAATCTGATTCTCCTGCGATAGTGAAAGTTCACCGGGAGACAGCGTTAGTTTGCCAAGTAGAGTGTACCCAAGAATTGTTACCAAAACGGTGCTCAGAGACCAGTGTATCACTGAGTAGACCCATTTGTCCCGCGAGTCCGGTTGTATGGGCTTATACTCAAATGTATTCTCATCAAACCGAAAATGAGTTTGTTTCGTCATTCGAAGATTCGCTTTTTCTGTTGAGCAATCGTTTGTAGAGATGCTCACGCCAAACACTCATTTGCTGGGTTAAATCAACAATGAGCATTAAAAACAAACGTCCCGGGGATATCCGGAGGCTGCTACAGTTTGGTTACAAGTACATGGATCAATTACATGAATCAAACCTGGACTACTCAATATCACCTTCGAAGTAGTCAACCGCACTACCGGGCATTTCGTTTCTTCCGGCACGATTTAGCTTATATTTCCGGATCTGATCCTGGAACGCTTCGGCAGCATCGTAACCATAATGACGCAAAAGATAATTCATTGCAATTACTTCCGCAATAACGGTGAGGTTTTTACCGGGTCGGATTGGCAACCGGATAACAGGGAGTTCGACCCCAAGCAGTGAGACGGTTTGATGCTGAAGTCCTGTCCGGTTTACGCCATCCGGTTCCGGGTCGCCCTGTTTCCAGGTACTAAGTTCCAACACTACCTCAACCCGTTTCTGATACCGTACAGACCGGATTCCAAACATGGAAAACACGTCCACAATGCCCATGCCACGAATCTCTATAAAATGTTTGTTGATCTCGGTGGGGGAGGCCATCAGGGTTGCACCTTTGCGAGTAATCATCACCACATCATCGGCCACAAGTCGTTGCCCGCGCTCGATCAAATCCAGGGCGATCTCACTTTTCCCGATTCCGGAGCTTCCGGTTATGAGAATGCCAATTCCGTATACGTCCATCATGGAGGCATGTACGATCGTTTGCATGGCAAAATAATCCTCCAGAAGGTCACGGATCAGGAACATACACTGAGTCGTTTCCATCGGGGTTCGGATGACGGGAATGGTGTGACGGTCGAGTTGTTCGGTTACGGCGTCTGGCAGTGAATTCCCGTTTGTAAGGATCATGAGCGGGATATCGAATTTGCATAGCGTGTCAATCGATGCCTGTTGCTCGGTATGATTGAGTTTTTCGAGGTATCTGCACTCGGTATTACCAATGATTTGGATCCGATGATGTGTGAAAAGATCCAGATATCCCGCGAGGGCAAGACCTGGTCTGTGCAGATCCATATCCACCACCCGTTTGTTCTCAAATGTGACCGGGGATGTGCACTTCTCGATCTGCATTTGGAGTTTCTTCTCCATTCGCACCAACAGATCTTCCACCGTAATGTGGTCACGGGCGGGGATGGGTTTGTAATCCTCAAGTTTCATGGGGTACAATGTGTTTCATGGGAAAAATCCGCTCATTAACGCTTATCGAACTGCTTACTTTTGTACTTTCGAATTTGCCTTACCAGATTATCCACCGCCTGATTGATCGCCTGTTCGAAGGAAGCAGCTTCCTCCGTTGCATGGAGTAGTTGTTTTGGAACTTGAATCGATAACTCGGCCCTGTGAGGCATCTCTTCCCGACTACCCGGTTCGAGGCGGATATCACAAACCTGAATATTGTCATAAAACTGAGTAAGTTTTTCTACGGCATCCAAGGAGTACGCTTGCAGGTCTGCACTTGCATCAAAATGGCGGGCTGTAAAGGTCTTTTTCATATCGTGTCTCCATGTTTGGTTTTTGTTTCGGTTTGATGTGAACGAGCTTCCCCTCTCGGATGAGCCATTTGATATACGTGCTTAAGTCGTTCCACTCCAGTATGTGTATAGATCTGTGTGGCGGAAAGATTGGCATGGCCAAGCAGTTCTTTGATCATACGGATATCGGCACCGGCGTTCATAAGATGGGTTGCAAAACTGTGTCGAAGTACGTGTGGACTTTTTTGGGTGACTTCACTGGCCAGCATCAAATAATGCTGAACCCTTCGCTGAATGTAACGAGGATAGGCACGCTGACCACCCGGGGCAAGAAAGAGAGCTTGCCTTGCGTCATCGTCGGTTCTTTCTCCGAATAGCATCGACCTCGAATTAAGGTGGTTTTGCAGTGCTTCTATCGCATATCCTCCGATTGGAATCGTCCTCTCTTTGTTCCCCTTCCCCAGTACAGTGATCTGGCGTCTCCTCAGGTCGACACCCTTTAAAGAGAGCGAGGTACATTCACTGAGCCGGATCCCACTGCTGTAAAAAAGCTCTAATACGGCTCGATCCTGAAGACGAAGTGGCTTGTCTGCAACCATCTGATCACTCTGATCACTTGTCAGTTCCATCATCCGACGGATATCCTCCTGATGAGCCGTTTTGGGTAAAACTCTCCGCTTTTTCGGAAGAGTGAGCAACTTTGCGGGATTGTCCTCAATCACCCCGCGTTTAAACAGATATTTAAAAAAGGAACGTATGGCCGCTGCTTTTCGGCTTAGAGTCGATGGAGAGTGTCCATGCTCTGCCAAATGTCCCAGCCATAAGCGGATAGCTGGACGATCCGCCCCTGTAACCGTGGCCGGTACGTCGGTCTGGAACTCCAGGAAATCGAAAAATTGGATTAAATCGGTTTGATAGGAACGGATCGTATGCGTCGATGCATTTCGTTCCGACTGGAGATGCTTTCGGTATGCCTCGATGTGCTCTTGAACCGATTCGTGCATAATTTGGTGCGGTCTTGGGTTCTGCTTTATTGAATATACTTGATTTTATAGCAAAGCGCATCCGGCAAATTGAAGTGAATCAATTTAAATCAAATCAAATGCTTCGTCCTTTCCAGTGATGCTCCCGGCGGAGTAGACGGTCCAGTACTTTGGTGAATCCGAGCCGTTGAAACCAGAGTACGCCGAGCGGATGGAGTAAACCGTACGCTGGGTTCCACTGAAACCAGGAAGCAAGAAGCAAGCGATGGGCTAGCAGTAATCCGACTGCTCCGGCACTTAGAAGCAAGAGCAAGGGTTGATGGGTGAACATAGCGTATGGAACAATCAAAAAGGGCATCAGAAACACAAGGATATGGATCAAGGCAGCAGATAGAAACAGGGGCAGATGATTTCCGAATCCTGCCAGAAAGTTTTTGCGGAATCCCTGGTACATCTCTTGCTCCGATGTGTACATACGACATCGTAACGACGTTACCCCTTCGAACATTCTCACTCTACAATGATGTTGCAGGGCATGCCGGGCCAGTTCCACATCCTCAACTACATTTTGCTTCACTGCCTCATGCCCGCCAATCGTTTGGTAAGCATCACGCCGAAATGCAATGCACTGACCGCAGGCGGCGGCAAAGGCGGTTCGAAAGGTGCGGCGGAAGGGCATGGGCATCCATCGGGGTGAACGATACACATAGATCGACGGCAGCAAGGTCACAAGGGCATAGTACATGAGTGGAATCACGGTCTTCTCCCAGAATGTACCAAGGGTTTGATGCGGCCATATGGTTAACATATCGAGTTGATGCTGCTGAAAAGCAGTGTCAATACGCTTCAGGAACGTGGGCTCGGCAATCGTATCGGCATCCAAAAAAAGGAGAAGATCACCACGGGCCTGCTGTGAAAGTTGATGGCATGCCCAGGGTTTCCCAAGCCAATCTGCCGGTTTGGGTTGACCCTCAAGGATTGTCAGAGGCTTTTCCTGTTGATCAAAAAGGATCTTCTGCTTCCGAAGCAATTCCGGAGTACGGTCGTTCGACTGATCGTCTAGAACCAGTACTTCCAGTGGGGTGACAGTTTGATGTCGAAGTGATTCCAGCAAAGCTTCGATTACCTTTTCTTCATTGCGAACGGGGATACATACCGATATGTTCCATGAGGGAATTCCCGTATCTTCGTGCGAGGTTTCTTCATGGGTTCCCCGCTGGGTTTTCCCGTGGTTTCCCGCTTGGGACTCTGCATGGTTCTGCTCGGATTTCCTTCCTGGCAATTGGCCAGGCATCAGTCCGGGTTTTTGCATGACTTGCCCTGGGAGGCGCGTTAGTTCAAACCGGTTTCGTAGAAGCACAGGCGTGGTTCCCATCAACCAAATGAGAGAAATGACTGAAGTCCAAAAGAGAAAAACGTCCAGCATAGTGATGAGTAATCCTTGTCGTACACAATTATCGAAAATAAATCGAAAGATTGCTCTGTTTCGGCGCATTCCACAGGATCTAAGGACTGATCGTAGCTTGGAAAGCGGGTTTGGAGGGTATAGATGAATATCTTTTCAGACCCTGCCAAAGATACGAAAACATCGAAGCCAAAACCGGGCAGTTATGAGTGGTGGTATTTTGATGCCGTGGATGAGAACTCGGGTCTGAGCCTGGTTGTGATTTTTTTTGATGGGAATCCTTTTTCGACCCGGTATATCGATCAGCTGAAGAAGCTGAAGAAGCTGAAGAAGTTGGAGAAGTTGGAGATCGCAGAGAGTACGAATCATTTATCCACGCAAGGTGGGGCGAATGTACATGCGTCCGGATTTCCCGCGATCAGCATTGCTGTATATGAGCATGGAAAGACGCTTTTTTACAGCTTTGAGGAAGTTTCACCGGATCGTGCCTCGTTTTCAGACTCGATTTGTGCAGGCAACGTCGGAGAAAATCAGTTTCGGGCCTCAGTCCACAATGGAAAGTGGACCTACGAACTGGAACTAAATCAGACACTTGCTTCCGGGGAACAGTTTAGGGGGTGGTTTCGGTTTGATGCAAACCATTCTCAGATTGAAGGAGGGAAATGGGAGGATGGAGATCCGCCGTCCGAGGATGGCTCATCGTTTCTGCATGCGTGGAATTTAGTGATGCCCGCCGGCCGGATGACGGGGGAGATGAGTCTGAAGGGACCTAAACCATTCTCTCGCACAATGGACGGCAACGGATACCATGATCACAATTTGGGGTTGGAGCCGATGAAAGATTCGTTTCAAGAGTGGTACTGGGGTCGTTTTCATGAAGGTGATCGTACGTTTCTTTTCTATTTGATGCATGAAAATGGCGAATGGTCGCACAGAGCATGGTGGATTCGGGGAGATGGGACTGCCGAGCCCTATGTTGGCAGCATCCGACTTCAGGATCCTCAGCGAAATGGTTTTAACCTTTGCTCAGCTCGCAAAATTGAGGGATCGGGAGAACATGGGCGGTTTACCATCCAACTGGATCAGGTTTTGGACAATGGGCCGTACTATCAGCGGTTTCGGGGTCGGTTGATTGCAACAAGGCCCGTATCAAAAGCATCAAGTGGGTCAAGTGGGACAAGTGCGTATAATCACCAAGATTGGACAGATACAAAGAATTTGCAGAACGAGATAAATGTCGAAGGCGAGGAGCTTATCAGCAGTATAGGTATTTGCGAGTATATCCAACCCGGCCGTATTTATGCCCGGTCATTCTGGCCCTTAGTGAAGATGCGGATTCGGTATCCGGGAAAACCTCACTGGGTACAAAAAAGCCCTCGATTGTATCGCTGGACTTGGTGAGTTGTCTGACTTGGTGAGTTGTCTGACTTGGTGAGTTGTCTGACTTGGTGAGTTGTCTGACTTGGTGAGTTGTCTGACCTGGTGAGTTGTCTGACTTGGTGTGTCGCTGGACTTGGCAATTCGATCCACCTGGTGCGTTCTTGGTCTTTTGCAAATTACTGCACCTGGTACAAAGAAGGATGATTGCATGTTTGTAGCATCATTTCCTGTATCTATCTGTCCACTACAAAGTAGTTGTATTCTCCCTGAAGCGGTTTGCTGTCTTCGATGAGCAGGGATGCTTCGCCACGGATGTCGATGATTTCTCCACCAAGATAACTTTTTGCTGCAGAACGGGCTACCCAGTTTAGCTCACCTAAAATTGAGAATTTTTCCTGATCGCTGGTCCGAACTATGCGAATGGTCTTCCCGTCAGATAACTGCAAGTCCATGACGGATGGAATGCGTACGCCGAAGGCTGTACTTCGGGTTGTTTCCCGTACACGTTCAATACCCGACAGATTCACATCTCCACCATTTCGCTTCGAGAGAATGTATCCAATTGTTTTTTTCTGCTGATTGCCAAGGGATCCTCCGCGAGGCGTGAGGCAGTAGATGACGGTCCAGTTTTCTTCATCCTGGTGCCAAACGAATCGTTTTCCGCTGTCCATGAGCTGGATAGTGGTGCGGTATTGATGGGTATGATCCATGTACGCAGTTCCGGTGACGCTGGATCGGCGGTCGTTAACGGCAACATGTCCGGTTGCACGTGCGTACGGGATGTGGGTGATGAGACCTATCCGGTTGCCGTTGAGTATAAATTCTCCGTCATCCCACTGTATTCCGGGTGCAATGTCGCTTAGAGTGAGTGAAATGTCGTACCGGACTCCATTTTTCTCGGTTTTGAATACGATTTCATGCTCGTCTGGAAGCAGGCCGCGAAAGTACAGATCCCGGTTGTCCTGGAGCTGAAAAAGTCCGCTTCCATCGTCTTTTTTTTGGATGAGGCGGTTCAGGTCGTATTCACGGGAGATTTGATGAATTTCCCCGTCGGGAAACAGAACGGATACCCGTGCGCCGGTAACGGGGGCTTTGAGGCTCCCGAAGTTTACGGCACTGAAAATCAGGTGTACTTTGATACCGTTGGTAAAGTAAAATTGGTAGTTCCAGAACTCGTTGAAGTGATTTCCCTTGAGGCTTTGAGCCCATATTTTCTCGTTAGGAACAGGCTGTGGTCCACCGGATGGATTGGAGGATTGTGCGAATGCCAGCTGGGAAGCCGGGAGCGATGGAAAGAGCGGTACCATCAATCCGAAGAAAAAAAATAAAAGGGTGAGGGAAAAAGTTTTTTGGTTTACCAACCTATGCGTCCTCGTTTCTCGTCGATGAGTATTTCATTGATTTCGGGGTCTTCGGGCATCACAAATCCCGGAGGAGGCGTGAAGGCGTCGTAGGACCATGGGGCTTCCGGGTCTTGCTGAGCGTAGTTGATGAAGGTTCCGACAATGGGCAGAGCGGTTCGGGCACCCTGACCAATGCTGTTTGGGTTGTCTTTGGGGAATCGGATTCGGCGATCTTCCCCGCCAACCCAGGATCCCATAACAATGTGCGGCATCATGGCGACGAACCAGTTGTCGGCGCTGTTTTGCGTGGTTCCGGTTTTGCCCGCGACATCTTGCCGTACCCCGTAAACATTTCGGAGGCGAACCCCCGTTCCGTGGTATCCGTCGCCCCCACGAATCACGCCTCGCATCATATCAATCAGCAGGTACGCCGTCTCGGGACTAATCACCTCCTCGCTGTACTCCGGATAGTACTCTACGAGTACGTTCCCCTCCTTGTCCTCGATCCTGGTTACCGCAATCGGGTCTACGTGTACGCCACGGTTGGCAAAGGTGGTGTAGGCACTCACCAGTTCCAGTAGCGTCACTTCGCTGGTGCCAAGCGCAATGGACGGGTAGGCGGGAGATCCGGACATGTCGATGCCCAGACTACTAGCCATATCTCGAATTTTTCTTGCTGCTACCGATAAATCATTGAGCCGATTTGTATTAGGGGCGCCCGATATTTCCGGAAGAATGCGCACCGTTACGTTGTTGAGGCTTCGAGCCAGCCCTTGGCGCAACGTTACAAGCTCGGGTCCATCGGGGACGGAGGGGTCTTTCGGGTTCCAGCGATTGCCGGCTCGGTCGACAAAACTAACCGGGTACTTAGAAAAACGATGGTAGGGCATGTATCCGTTATCGATGGCAACAGCATATACAAAGGGTTTGAACGTGGAGCCGGCCTGCCGCCTTGCCTGATGGACATGATCGAACTGCTGTTTCCCGTAGTCGACGCCACCGACCCATGCCAGTACATGCGCGTTGACCGGATCTACCGCCAGAAAGCTTGCCTGAAGCCGGGTTCGTTCCCGCATCACCCCGGCAATAAACGCTGAATCGGCCTCAAGGATGTCGAATAGCTCCCGCTCGGTGGTTACGCCATACTCGGAAAAGCCATTTTTGTATTCGTCCGTTTCACGGATGAAACTGCGAAGAAAGTCGGGGTAGGTTTCCCAAAGTTTATCCATGTATTCGCCGTCCGGTCTGGTCCACTCTTGTTCGAAGGTTTGCTGAAATTCGGTAAGTCGTTCCCGAACAGCCTTTTCTGCGTAGGATTGCAGGCGGGAATCGATGGTGGTGTAGATTTTGAGCCCGTCGGTGTAGAGGTTGTAGCCGTTTTCTTCGGTCCATTGCCGAACTTGCTGGCGGACATACTCGCCAAAGTAGCGGCTCTCACGACCACTTTTGGAGGGTGGACTGTACTGAAGCACAATCGGTTCCTCTTTGAGGTGATTGAAGGTCGGCTCGCTGATAAAACCACGTTTCATCATGAGGGAGAGGACAATGTTGCGACGTCGTGCAGAGCGTTCCGGGAAGAGCCGGGGATTGTACGCATAGATCGCCTGAAGCTGCCCTACGAGTGTTGCGGCTTCGGACACAGTGATATCGGAGGCGGGTCTGCTGTAATGGGTTTGGGCGGCGGATTCGATGCCAAAGGCGCTGTTGGCAAATTCGACCGTGTTGAGATACATCTCAATGATCTCGCGTTTGGTGTAGTTTTGCTCGATCTGGATGGCGGTGATCATCTCTTTGAGCTTCCGGGTGACGGACACTTCGCGGCCGATTTTTCGGTAGAGGTTTCGGGCCAGCTGTTGCGAGATTGTAGAACCGCCTTGAATTTGGCCCTGAATCCAGTAGTAGGGCAGGGAGATGATGCGTTCGATATCCAGGCCCCAATGAGTAAAAAAGCGATGGTCTTCGGTGGCGATGAGGGCATTGACGATGTTGGGTGAGATCTCGTCGATGGGCACGTACGTACGATTTTCGATGAAATATCGGTCGAGGATGGCACCGTCTCGGCTCATGACGGTGGATGCAATGGCGGTTTCGGGGTTTTCAAGTTCTTCGATGGATGGAAGCCCCTGAAAGAGATGGTTGATGTAGAAGCCACTTGCCGTTAGGATGATCAGCACGGTAGCAAGGGCAATCTGTTTGGCTTTTCGTTTATGATCGGCGAGCGTGTCGGACGTTTCAGCCCCCGAATGCTTTTGCCGGGCTTGCTGCTCCCGAACCTTTTTGCGGTATTCGGGGTCATGAAAAAAACGTTCTTTATCGATATGATTTGGATCGTCGCTCATGCGTGTATGTTCAAAAATGAAAGTATGATCGGCATAAAAGTAGGATCGTCATATCGGACTACACCTGCGCATCCAAACGGTGTGAGTGATGTCGACCCGGTTTAGCAGATGGTTGGTTCGTGGAATGTAACGATTTTACCGATTCCGCGGTACGAAGACACTGTTGTTCCTCGTCCCATCTAACGAAGCTGAAAGAACCGTTCGTATATTTCAGCAACCGGAAACCGTCAAAAAAAGCAGGGAGCTGCAATATCAACCCGCTTTCTACCTTTTTTCGTACAGCACGGTGAACGTGACCATTCATAACGACATCCATTCTCCTACGGCCATCGATTCCCATGCTGCCATTGATACTCATGCTGCCATCGATTCCCATGCCGCCACCCATGACCCCATCGAGATTAGCCGAGGATTGCAATAAGGATTCGGACCACGAACTGAGGCCCTGAGGTTTCACCTGAAGTCGTTTTCCCTTTCTGGCCGAGAACCATCTCATCAACCCGAGTCCAAACCTTGGAGGAAGCAGACCCTGATAGATTGCCACGAACAGCGGATGCCGGATGATACGATGGAAGAGGGGTCTTGGGTACCGGAACTGCGGGTTAGCAAGTCCATCGCCATGATGCATAAAGACTTTGAGCCCGTCCAGGTCGATGATTTTGTACTCCGATTGCAGGTCAAATCCAAGGGTTGCAAAGTGCCCGCGCGTCCAGTTGTCGTGATTGCCGGTGATATAGGTAGTGT
>Ga0075479_10001095_pt1 | contig 12169 bp, 19 predicted proteins | sample DEB08_DNA_8_FD_76341 | JGI IMG/M metagenome (GOLD analysis project Ga0075479, IMG submission 76341) | Aqueous microbial communities from the Delaware River and Bay under freshwater to marine salinity gradient to study organic matter... | ecosystem: Environmental > Aquatic > Marine > Coastal ... | reverse complement strand
TTTTTTTTTTTTTTTTTTTTGCTTGAAGTAAACATTAACTAATTTATAAAAAGGGGTGCCCGATTTTTTTTGGATCGGGCTTTTTCGCCTGTTGCGAGTTTTGGCTCCTTTTTCAAAAAGGGGGTGCCCCGTTTTTTTAGGGTTGTTTTTTTAAATGGGGGATTTTTTTGGGAGGTTGAAGAGAATGTCCCCCGCCCGTTCTACCACACAGAGGGAATATAGTGATTTTAGAAAATGGGGTGGAAGTAGACCTACCCCCCTACCCTGCAGCCCGCTCTGGGACTGGGCTGCAGCCTGATGCAACGCTACAACCCGCATGGATACTGGGTTGTAGCGTGTCAATCTTTTTCTAACCGCTTTTAATAGCAATTAGAAAAATTAATGCAACGAATAAGGAGGTAATCATCTTACTACTCCCTTGATTTTTTCATTCATAGAAATTTCTATGATTCCAGACAAGCTGAAAAGCTTTCCTTCCGCTTGTTCTATACCTGCGTCTTTCCTTGCTTGTTTCAAGGGGTTTATATAACCCTTGGACTTGCTTTTACTATCGCTTATAAAAGGCTTTACTTGTGTCTTGAAATCAAGATCGTCCCCGTTTTCATCTACATAGTGATTGTCTATAGAATGAGCATTAAAGACTTCTATAGACAACCCATTTTTGCTTTCAAATGATATGGCATTCAGTCTTTCAAAGCCTTTTCTTTCCCTTACTTCCAAGCCTTGCTCTTTCAAGTCAATACCTTGCTTGCTTGCTTGCTTGTCTATGTCTTTAGAAAAGTTTTTACCTACATAGCAAGATTTATAATCTTTGTGATTTCCATAAGTGGAAATCTTGAAAATAGAATGACTTCTTTTTTCTTTCGTCTCTTTATCTTTCTTGAGAAAAGAGTCTTTCCCCTTATAAGTGAAAGACAAGAAAGACCCAATGCCTTTAAAAGCTTTTATAGCTTGCTCTAAATCTTGAACGCTAATCTTAGTAGTAGTAGTAGTAGTAGACATAATTTTTTCCTTTTTCTATATGTTAGTTAATATGAACGCTCCAAACAAGCCTATGACAACAGACCCGACAACTTGAGAGACTAAGATAAATTTTCTTAGCTCTTTTACCTTTTCACTATAAGCGAAAAAGGCTTGCCTATTGTTTTTTACTACTTGTGGAACTTCCTCATTCATATATATAACAGTGAATGAATTTTTTGCTATATGTCAATACTACATAGTAATAAAATAAAAAAAACTTTTCTTTTAAACGCATGACCTACAACCCGCATGGATACTGGCTTACAGAGGCATGGCACGCTGCAGCCCGCTCTACGCCTGGCTTCCAGGACACTGCATATGCAGTGCAAGTGTAAATGCTATAAATAATATCATATGCTGAAACCCGCTCTGGAGGCGGGCTACAGACGATTGCTATATGTTATATAAGTAATATCATATGCTGCATCCCGCTCTGGAGGCGGGCTGCAGAGGGTTGAAAGTTTTTTTAAAAAAAGTTGCAATAATGTTGACAACCTTTTTAATAATTGATAGAATGCTAGGGTAAGAGAGGGAGGGGTCTGCAGCCCGCTCTGGAGGCGGGATACAGCCTGTTTTAATGTTGGTGTCATAAGTCGTTGAAAATCAGCTACTTACAAAAGAGGGCGGGGCGCTTTCGTAAGTCGTTGAAAATCAGTGCTTTACGTCACCAACTTTAAAGGGTAAATGATGTTTTTAATATAAATAATGTTTTTAATATAAATAATATCATTTTAAGCAAATCTAATACTTGCCATAAAAAAACCCGCTTAATGAAAAGCGGGTTTTTAAGAATAAAGTTTTAGCTAATCCATGTTTTTAGATTAGCAAAACCTTTTCCACAAACACCCAGATTAAAATCTGAATTTTTAGTGTTTGTATAAAAAACTACTCTCCAATTAAAAACCCTCCCATTGGAAAGATTTCTTTTCCCCTTGCAAGAATAATTCTTGCCGTTAAAACGTGCTTTATGCTCTTTAGGCTTATAGACAGTTTTCCAACCATCTATGTGTTTTTCTTCAATTTTTTCATTACCAAAGGTAACAAAAGAATTATCCCCACAAAAAGAAAAGGTGAACATGCCCTCCCTTGCGTGTAAAGAATCTACGCCAAAGGCGTTGGATGTTTGCTGTAGTTTGATTTTTTTAGTGATTTTCATAATGCTTTTTTTGCTGTTTGTTGTTTTTAGAAAAACGGCTTTTATAGAAAAAAGCCGTTAAGAAGATACGCAATTCCTACCGCTAAAACGGTAGAAGCTGCAACTTGAAAGAATAACGCAATCGCGTTATTCTTTTTCTCGCGTGCAACTTCGGTTGCACGCTTTGCATCCGCAAGCCTTAGCTCGCGATAGACATCTTCAATTTTTAATTTTTTATTCATGATTCAATAAATAAATCATAGCTTTTTACGAATTGCAATAAAAAACTTTCTTTTTTTTAAAAAAAATCTACTTAACAATATAGTAAAAATCATTAATCTTAGTGACGTAAACCCTTGAAAATCAATAACTTATGAAACGGGGCGGGGCGCTTTTGTAAGTTGTTGATACTCAACGAGTTACGACACCAACATTAAAGACCTTTTGATATAAATAATATCATTTATATAACTTATATAATTCATATACATAATGTAATTAATATTATTTAGGTTATTTATATAAAATATTTGAACCTTTCAAAAAAACCCGCGCAAGTTTTATTTGCGCGATTTGAGAAAAAAAACCCGCTTAATAAAAAGCGGGCTTTTTGTCAAATGTTTTATGCCATATCCAAGCATAAAACATTATTGTATAAGTGGCCTTTTCTTTTTTCTCCCGTATCTATAAAGATACAATGAGTAGAATTATAATATCTTCCAAATTTAATGATTTTGCGGCTTTCAGATTTGGCATTCATGTGTCCGCTTTCTAAAGTTTGTATTGTGTTGATTGGATTTTTTCCATTTTCCAATTGCTCTAAAGTTTGTTTTTTCCAGTTTTGGAGTTTTATGTTTAGCTTTTTTAAAGCTAGTGCTAATTGAATAGCAGGAATAATTCCCTGCTCTTTCAAAGTCTTGTCTATGAGTAATCCCGACTCATAAACATTCCATGCTAAATTCTTTGAAATTTTTGTAGGAATAACGCCATTTAAAGCGTGCGAAACGTTTAGTTTGCCGTTTAAAGTATGATGGCTTATATAGCCATGCTCGCGAACGTTTTCGACGTTCCCTGTAGGCTTATGCCCAATACTCAATATTGCTTTGTTTTTTTCAATCTTAATCTCATATCCTGAGAAAGATTTTACGATTCCGAAAAGATTAGTTTTATAGCTATTGTCAATAATCATTTTTTTTCCTTTTTCTTAGTTGCTGTGTTAAAAGGGGGTCAACCCTACAATTGAAAGAACATCAATTGTGTATATAAAAATGCATAAATTTTTGATATGGTCAATAGCTAAAATAAAAAAAAGTAATTTTTTTTCAATTTAACAATCATTGAAAATCGTTAATCTTAGTGCTGTAAAGTGTTGAAAATCAATGACTTATGAAACGGGGCGGCCCTCTTTTGTAACTCGTTGATAATCAGTGACTTACACCACCAACATTAAAGGTCTGTTTATGATATAAATAATATCATTTATATATGTTATATAAGTAATATCATTTGCATGTTTTTGATATAAGTAATATTATTTATGTTATTTATATTATTTCGCGCAAATTAAATATTTCGCGCGAAAATGATAAAAATTTCAATTTCGCGCGATTTATTATTTAGAATCCCATGTAAAAAAATGCGCCAAAAACAGCGCCCATAATTAAAGCACAAACGATTTGCAAGCAAACCATTTGAACTTTGTAAGAGCGATTTATCTTGCGCTCAAGAGCTACCTTGAGCCTATGCTCAAGGTAGAGATCATTTGAAAATTCTTTGATTTTCATGATTAAATGTTTAGAAGTTTATCAGTTACTTTTCTGAAGTGGTCACCCACTTCTAAAACGTCTGTAACAGTGACTTCATTATATATCGTTGAGGCTATCGCCATATCTTTAAAGATAATGCTTTCAGCCATGTTTATAGCCTCGAATTTTTTAGTGCCTTCGAGGTTCAAAAATCTTTCGATCAATTCATCTGCTCTTTTAATGTTTTCTTCTACGATTGTCATTTTTTTCCTTAGTTGAATTATAGTATGTTAAGACTTAAATAAATACCCATAGCTTAGTAAAGTCAAATTTATAATCATTTTTTTTTCAGCGGTTTTTCATTAATGTTGGTGCTGTAAACTATTGAAAATCAATGACTTATGAGATTGAGCGCCCCTCTTTTGTAAGTCGTTGAATGCCAACGACTTATGACACCAACATTAAAGGCGCTTTTGATATAAGTAATATCATTTATATAATTAATATCATTCGCACGCTCGCGCGCGAGCGCGCGCTTTTGATATATTTAATATTATTTATATCAGAAATATTATTTAGATAAAATATATAAATAATATTATTTATGAGTTGCAAAAAAATCGCGCAACTATTTGCGCGATTTTATTTGACTGTTTGAAAATTATTTGATAACTCCAGTCATTTCTTCACCAAATCTAATTGATTGAATATTTTTTATTGAATAAGGTTTCCCAAAATCCTTTACAGCTTTTTCTGAAAATCCTGCATCTAGTCTTTTTTGAGTTTTGGGATTTACGTAACCTTTCTTTTTACTGGAAGCTTCAGAAGTCCATTCTTCCAACTCTTCAGCGCTATACTCTTCACCATTGAAAGGATTTATATAACACTCTTCAGTAGTTTTAATTTGGAAGCATTCAAGCGCAAAACCGTTTTTAGATTTTAGCAAAACCTTATTCACATTTTCAAATCCTTTTCTTGGTTCAACTGAAATTTCACTAGTCAAATCTATACCATTTTTTAAAGATTCTTTTTCGAGCTGTTTTGCAAACTCTTTTCCTAAAACAGCGTTGACAGTGGTTAATTTGCGAATAGTCCCTTTTTCACGCTTTTCACGTGTAACCTTGCTTTTTAGCAAATGAGAATCATTTGCTAGATAATCAAAAGAGATAAATCCTCCTATACCTTTATAGGCAGAAAAGAATTGCTCTAAATTTTCAACTGATAGTGTTTTAACTTTAATACTCATAATTTACCTTAATTTGCTGTTAGTTTTCTGGTCACAACTCGCGCCATTAACTATAAATCTATGAATAAATAACTTAATCGCAAGAAAAAAATCATCATATAAAGTTTTTTAAACAAATCTAATAGCTTTATCAATAGTTATAAGTTTATCTTAAAATGATATTGTTTATATGAATAATACTACTAATAGCAAGTGCTGAACTTTTAATGTTGGTGTCGTAACTTATTGTATATTAACGACTTACAGATTTGGCGTGCCCCGTTTTGCAAATCGTTGATAATCAAGTATTTACAACACTAACATTATAGGTTGATATCCTCAAGAAAAGATATAAGTAATATCATTTATATTGTTTATATAACTTATAGTATTTCGCGCGAAAACATTATTTGGCAGTATTTCAAAAAAATTTATTTAAAAGTTTTATTTAGCAAATCGTATTCAAAAATCGAAATTCAATATTTGAATCAAATCAAAAAGTAAAATCGAAATCTTAAATCTGAACACAAAAAAAGAGCTACCGTTTAAAGTAGCTCTCTTGCGCGAAAAAAGGTTTTAAAACCCATAAACTAGTTGAGCTTCTTCCCAAGATGAAAAGCTTTTTACAGCTTCCCCATGCGCATGCTTAATGATCGCGCAAACAGTACCATCCTCGCGCTCAATTAGTTCTACTTTAGTTGCACCCATGTTGATGATTTCAGTTCTCATAATAATTACCCTGTGTTGTGTTGTGATTAAGCCCCCATGCGCATCTCTGCCTGCTGTATAGGGCAAGTTTGCGCTCTCCATAGGTCATCTTGCGCTGAGATGTAATCAGAAGCGCACTGGTTGAGCAAGTCTTCTGTGTCTTGTCCTGTAGCGTCCCAATAAGACTCTTCGCAAGCCTCATGCAGATCTTGCTGCGCGTCACGCACCTTTTCCGAGAGGCTTTTTACCTCTAACGCTCGCGCAACATCAAGCGCGAGATTCATATCTAGTTCAGCAATTCTATCAATCAGATCTTTCATTATAATACATACATGTTAAGCTCGTACTTGCCAGTTGACAAGCGCGAAATTTGAATTTGCAAAGCTTCCCTTTTACCCTCAATGGGAAAAGAGTAGCGTGAGGTTTCGTCATACCCTATGCACCCCCAGATCATATAATCTAGGCTATCCGCAAGGATAATGCCGTTTTTTTCAATGACGCGCATAATCTCCTGAATTGCCGCGCCCAAGGTTGAATGATAAATATCATAATTCATACCTATACAGTAGCACATTCACCCCTTGAGTCAAATAAAAAAGATTTTTTTTTGATAAAAATGTAGTGTCGTAAGTTATTGATAACCAGGCACTTGCAGCGCGGGGCACGCCCGATTTGTAAATGCTTGATAATCAGTCACTTACGTCACCAACATTAAAACAAAAAGGGTTACGTCCCACTACAAACGTAACCCCTTCACTAACAACAACTAAGGAAAAATTTTAATAATCGTCTCTCATGGCTTCGTATTTCGCTTCTGCGGCACATTCTGCGTAATAATCCGCACAGCTTTGTGCATGCTCCCAAAGTCTTTCTTCTGTGTAATCAGTTTGGGAATCTCTTTCAACAATGGCTTCAACTTCAGACCAAAGAAAAGAATTTTTTCTAATGTCAACAATTTTTTCTCCATTGTCATTTACAAAATAAGCACTGACAATACCCTCAAGACTAGATTCTAATTCAGTGGCATGTTCAGTGCCAAACTCATGATCGAAAGAGGCATCTACAATACCCGCTTCCATCTCATAAGAAATAAATACTTCGTGCCCGTTGATTTCTTGCTCTTCGATTTCTAATAATAGATTATTCATTTTTAACCTTCTTTTTTTTCCATTGCAACTTCTTCAGCTTGCCCAAAGTTCACATAAGCTTGAGAGCCATATCTAGTTCTGTAATATCTCCAATTCGCTTCAACTTCTTTTTGAGTTATTCCCTCAAGCTTTTCTTTACGTGCTTCTGTCTCACCTTCAGAAAAAGATGATTCGCTGTCAACATAAACTACTCCGTTTGGAGTAGAGAAAGTGACGTAAAACTCTTCACGAATTATTCTGTCGCCATCTTCTGTTAGCCCTAATTCAATTAATGATGATTCGATTTCTAGCATAGCGTTTTTTTAGTTGGTTTTTGTTGTGTTGAGCTTATATAGTCGCATTTTTTTTGTTGTAACGCAAGAAAAAAGTGAAAAAAGTTTCCTTTTAATGTTGGTGCTGTAAGTATATCATTATCAACGTTTTATGAATTTGGCGTGCCCCGATTTATAAGTTGTTGAAAACCAACGACTTACGTGACTAGCGTATACCGTTGGTTTTCTAATGGTTAAGGGTTGAATTGATAAGTCGCGCTAATACTCAAGAAAAGATTATTTAACGATTTTTTATTTACTGTTTTTTTATTTGTCAATATACTATTTCGCGCGGTCTATTTAAACCGCGCTCAATAGCCCTAGAATCAATTATTGGCTAATAGCCCTACTCTGTTATCCAATAAGGAATGCAAAGCCTCTGTGCGCTTAGGAAGCTCTAAAAGATTACCTTTCAGGCATTCAGTAAAGGCATTGTGCAAACTCCAGACATTGCGGGGCGCAAAATCATCATGGTTAGGATTGCGCCATTGCTCCGCGACATCCATTACTTTAGTCTTAGGCACTGCACCTGAACGGCAAGCATTAATAATCAAATCATTTGCATCGGAATCGCTCAGTGTGACATTCTTGTATTGCTCAGTGCGCTTTTCTTGAAAATCCCACTTTTCGCCAAGCTTGCCAATTGTGCGAGCGATAACAAAAGATAAATCGCGCATAATGTTTGTAGTGTGTTTTCTTGCAAGTTTTACCTCTCCAGAAAAGCAAAGGTTATCGCAAACAAAAACTTGTGAGCCATATACAAGACCCGCTGCAAACGCTTTATCGTGCGAGTTGCGCAAGCCTATGATAGTGCCTTGCTCAGAATTACTTCTACGCGTATCATTTACTTGAAATAGCGCGAAAAATCTTTGTCCACCTCTGGCAAGCGAGTGCATTTCTTGGACGATGTTCAATCCTGCCATTTTCACCTGCTCACGAGTTTTTTCTACTAGAGTGTGATGATGAATAGGGCGAAAAGAATCTGTCGCTTCTGGCATACGGAAATCGTTGAATTTCAAAGTAGGATTTACTACTGTGTCAAAATCAACAATAGTTTTCTCAGAACCGCAGATAGATAGATTAGTTTTATGTGTCATTTTTTTACCCTTTTTTATAGTTAGTTGAAAGCGCGGGTTGCGCTGTGTGAAATTTAATGATGTTTAAAAGTATTGGCCCGTTTAGCCTGAAAGTCAAATTTTTTTTTGCTTTTAGCTAAATTTTTTTGTTTTTTTAAATGTTGGTCGCGTAAAGTGCTGATAATCAACGACTTAAATCGCGGGGCACGCCCGATTCATAAGTTGTTGAAAGCCAGTGACTTACGCCACCAGCTTTAAAGGTTTTCAAGAAAAGAATTATGCAAAAGTTACATCAACAAAATCGCCTTCAAAATTTAGCAACTCTTTAAATTGATTTACTTGTATCAAGGCGTCTCCTAAAGATCCATTGTGAGGATTTGAACCGCTTCTATTACCGCAAATAAAAGATACGTGTTTAGGGTGAATTGTAATAAATAATTCTGGATTCATAGCGTATTGATTATTGATTTTCATTTTTTATTTTTTGAAGTTTTTGTTTGAGATGTGCCATAACCAAATAACAGTTATGACACACCAAATTAAGCCTAAAATCTCATAAGCATTCACAAGGAAAGCCTTCTTCTTCGAGCATCTCTTCTGCTGTGGCTGTGGCTTGCTCCCTTGCCTCATTAAAATCATCATCTTTCAGGAACTCTTCTACTGTGTCAATTCCATTCATAAAGGTGGTTGTATCCGCCAAATCGGCAGAAGTGAACATGCCAGTTAGTTTTCTAATAGCATTGTCAATTAATGCTACTGCCGCTTTTCTTTCCCCGTTTTTTTCAATGAATTTTTCTAATGTCATAATTTTTTTTGTTTGGTGTTAGTTATGAAAGGCACTCTACTTTTGTAGAATGCCATTGTCAACAAGAATTTTTTCAAATTGTTCAAGAATTTTTTTGTTGTTGCCTTTTAGCCCGAATTCTTTTTTAATCATTGTTTCCGCAGAAGGCCCGCGACCTTTAAGGCCGACAATTTCCATTTTTAAACGGCTTTTTAAAGCAAGTAGTCTATAAGCGTTAATTTGTTCTGGAGTGTTTAATAGTGTCATAATATATATAGTTTAGGTTAGTGTGATGTTATACTTAATAAATCTAGTCACATAAAAAGATTTTGCAAGTAAAATCGTAAAAAAAAGTGAATTTTTTTTGTGGTGACGTAAGTCATTGAATATCAGCATTTTATATCGCGGGGCACGCCCGATTTGTAAAGTGTTGATAATCAGCGTTTTATATCACCAACATTTAAAGATAAAAAAAGGGGTCGCGAAACCACAACGCGACCCCTAACAACTAACAACTAAGGAAAAGTCAAACTTCTTTTTGTTTTGAAATTGTTTTATTTCCGACCTTTGTGCAGAAATAGGTTAAATATTTCTTATTAAATTCTACCTGAAAACCCATACCTTCAATCATGTAAAGCATTTGTTCTCTAGTATAGTCAGGCATCTTTCTGGGCGATTTTGGATAGTTAGCAATGAATTTGCCACCTTTACGCAAGCAAGAATGAATTGTTGTAAGTGTCTCAATAAGCATCGTAATAGAGCTTTGAACGTTTAAAACGTTGCTTGCATATACAATATCATAAAAATCAAACACAAGCCCTTTTATATGATTGTCATTGCTGTTTTTGCCAAATTCATAAGCATCAACATGACAAAAAGAATTTTCGTTTAAGTTTTGAGCATGGACTGCATCTTTACCTGCACCAAAATCCAAAACTTTATAAATGTCTTGATTGTTTTCTGCAAGGTCTTGTAAATAATCTTTTACCATTCTTGGAATAATGGCATTCTTACCTACCGCACCACTAGAGCGAGAAGTTTTATTAGCGATTTCAATTTCTTTAGCTGTGTATGTGTTATTCATAATACCTATAATAATTGCACCTCTTTAAAGTATAGTCAAATCATTTTTTAAAAAAATTTAAAAAAACTTTAATCTTTTAATCTTGGTTGCGTAAATAGCTCATTATCAATGACTTACAGATCGGGCGCGCGCGATTTTTTAAGTGCTTGATAATCAACTACTTATGACACCAACATTTAAAACAAAAAAAAGGGAAAAAGGCCACGCTAACAACCTTTTTCCCTTGACACTATGATTAACAACTAACTAACTAACTAACAACAATAAATGACTATAAAAAATAAAATCCCTAAGAAAAGTGTTTCTAGCATTGTCAAACCTTTTCTTAATGAATTTGAATGACAATATCTTTTTTAAGCTTGGCTACTCCGCAAGCATGCTTGCCATTAGGTAGACAATCAAAACATTTTCCTGGACAAACAAAATCTTTTTTGTTGTCAACTTCTTTTTTGGCAAGAAAATTTCCTCTATAGATTGGCAAGCTTTCAATCTTGCTTTGAATCTTTTTGTTGTCGTCAAACTTGCTACCGTTTGACTTGTTTAAGACGTAGTTAGGAGGAAAAGCGCCTTTATACGCTGAAAATAAATGCAAGCTTTTAGAATAACCGTAAAACTTTAAATCTGATCTTAAACGCATCATTTGAAACCAAAATTTCAAGCATGACATTGAATAAAAATCACCATCGACATAAAGCCTAACCGTTTTGTTTTCTGGTAATTGATGCAACGCTCTTGAAACTACATTTCTCGAATGTCTTAATAACAAAGAATTTTGTAGTTGTCTAAAAAAAGCATTTGGATTGCGCCAAGCTTTTAAACTGTAGCAGTAGTTTACGCAATCACCTGCGCCAAAACAATCAACAATAGGCAAGCTTGAAAAAGCAATAAACTTTAGTTTGCTGTTTCCCTTTTCCATAAATACGTTAAAAGGTATATACTGAAAATCAGTTTTTAGCATACGCAAAATCTTTTTTGCGCAATTTTGATATGTCCCTTTTGTCTTGGCTTTTTCTGGCGCAATATCAATAATGGATTGCATTTTAGATTGAACTAAATGCAAATCGTTGACATTTTTTGCTACATTGAGCAAATACTTAAAATCAATTTTTGTTGTCATAGCGTGTTTTTAATATAGAGTAATTTTTAATTCAAGTCAAACTGTAAACTAATAATTTTGTTTAAATCTTTTTGTGATAAATTTAATTCTTCACAAATTAATTCTAAAGCATCTTGCGACATATCTCCCTGCAGTTCAAAAAATAATTCTACAAACTGCACCATAGGCAAAAACTTTACCTTGTCAATACAATTAAAAATTTTGTTTTGTGGAATGTTAAACTTTTCTTCTACTTCTTCTAAAATCAAATCAATAGAATGTTCGGTAAGATTTTTGAACCCTTTTGACTTGTCAATTACTTCTTTAAAAATGTGCATTAATTCATTCATAGTTTTATATAGTTAGTTGTTAATAATTAATATAGTCTAGCATCTAAAGAATGAAGTTCAAGCTTTTTTTCGGCTAATTCTTTCAAATTCTTTCTTTTACTACCTTTCCCAAAACCTATCCAATAAGCTGCGGGTGTTCTCAAAACAAAAGAAATTTCTTTTGCGTTTAATCTAATCTCTTTTTTAATAGCGTTAATCATAGTGTTTAAATTAGTGTTTTGTTTTGTTATGTCAAACTTTTTTTAAATTTTGTTTAAAAATTTATGTATTCTGTAAACACAATAAGAAAGACTTGTCATAATAAAGAATATCCATGCAATAGGGCCACAAAGAAAAGCAATAAAAATATCCGCAAAAATATTTTTTTGTTTTGTCATTAGGTTAAGATATACAATAAAACCCATAATTGACGCAATAACAATGTAAGGAGTAAACGCTAGTAAGTAATTCATACAAACAATAATGACCACAAAATTAATAATTG
>Ga0075479_10001086_pt1 | contig 12198 bp, 15 predicted proteins | sample DEB08_DNA_8_FD_76341 | JGI IMG/M metagenome (GOLD analysis project Ga0075479, IMG submission 76341) | Aqueous microbial communities from the Delaware River and Bay under freshwater to marine salinity gradient to study organic matter... | ecosystem: Environmental > Aquatic > Marine > Coastal ... | reverse complement strand
CGCAACCCACGCCACGATATGAACAAGCGCCAGCAGCTCAACACCCTCCTGAACGTCACCCTCCCCGAGACCGTCTCGGCCCAGCAGTGGGGGCAGACCATGGACCACATCAGCACCGCGCTGAACCTCGCCTGGAACGACCCGAGCGTGGATCCGACCGAGGGCTACTTCCGGGAGGCCCTGCTGCGCGCCCGGGCGCTCGCTTCCAGCGGTGCGGTCGCTGGGATGTGGCTCGGGGCCCAGGACGCCTCGGACCTGGAGGAGGCGCTCCACGGGGCCCTGGAGGACGCTGCGGTCATCCTCCTGGAGGGCTGAGAGTCAAGCCAAATCCCCCGAATCTTCTCCGGAAGGTTCGGGGGATTCTTCTTGCGCCGGCCCTGGACGGCGTGGTACAATGAAGGGGGGTGCCCATTTTCCGCGGGCCCCGGAGACCCACACTCCCCCCTCCCCTCCCCGCCCACCCGCCAGGATAACCGCTGGGCCTGGCCCGCGCCACACTATTCCTGGAGAAACTTTCTGCGGAGATTCCGTCCGAGGGGGTTGACTCTCCCTGGGGAGACGCTAGAATAGGGGCATACCCAGCGGGGGGATCACCCCCCGCGCAACCCACACTACGCTATGAGCAACCCCGCCAAGATCGACGCCCTCACCCAGCCCGCCCTCTCCTGCCTGCACGTCCTCTGGGGAGCTGCCCTGGACGCCGCCGGCGGCGACTTCGGCTTCTCCGGCGAGGCGTACGCCGACTGGAAGCGCGAGTTCCCCCAGGGCACCCAGGCCCAGTTCGCCGGCCTGTACGGGTCCCTGGTCTCCCAGGGCCTCATCTACTCGGACGACGAAGCCGAGGTCAACGGGAAGCTCCTGGGGGAGTCGCAGTACTCCTTCGCGGACGACATCCTCGACTATCTCTGGCGGGTCCAGGGCTGAGAGTCAACGAAATCCCCCCGGAACTTCCTCGAAAGTTCCGGGGGGATTCTCTTGCGCCGCCCCGGGCCGGCATGATACAATGCACGGGGGTGCCCACTTTCCCGAGGCCCCGGGTACCCCCCGGGCCACCCTCCCCCCTCCCCTCCCCGCCCACCCGCCAGGATAACCGCTCGGCGCCGCCGGCGCCACACTATTCTGGCGGAAACTTTCTTCCGAGATTCCGCCCCAGGGGGTTGACTCCCCCGGGGGAGACGCTACAATAGGGGCATGAACGAAAGCAGCAGCATCATCGACCTCTCCCTCCCCGGCGGCCGTCACCGTGGTGAGTCCGCCGGGGACTGGCAGCGCCGCGTCTACTACATGGGCTGGGTCCCCGCCTGCGGCGGGACCGAGGTCTGGACCCGGTACCCCGACGGGGTGGACCGCCTGTATGTGGTGGACCTCGCCGCGGGCCGGACGGGGTGGCTCGACCGGAATGACATCGTCTCCCCCACCCTCCCGAACTTCTGAGATTTCTCGCCCCGGGGGGCTTGACTTCCCCGGGGCAGACGATACACTGTAGTCCAACCCAGCGGGGGAGACCCCGCGCAACCCACCCCGATACCATGAAGGACCTCACCCGCACCCTCCGACTCATCTCCATCGCCGCCCGCCCCGTCGGCGGCCACTACGTTGGAATGGCCACCAAGCGCCCCATCACCCTGGAGCAGCGGCTGCTTTGGGACGTGCGCGACCTCACCCGGCTGGCCCGCGCGGCTGGGCCGCGGGCGGAGTACTGGGTCGCCCCGGTGCTGGACTACCTGGAGATGGCCCTGGACATCCCGCACATGGGCCCGACGAACCGGGCGCAGGGCGCGCCCGCCGTCTTCGGGAATGTCTCGGCGGCAGCCCTGGACGCCGCGGCGGCGATCGATGCGGGCGACGCGATCCCGGCGGACTGAGTCAAGCGAAAAGCCCCGGATCTTCTTCGGAAGGTTCGGGGCTTTCTTCTTGCGCCGCCCCAGGCCGGCGTGATACAATGCACGGGGGTGCCGACTTCGCCGGCGCCCCGGGTACCCACGGGTCGGGCATTGTAGCATAATCTGACCGACCCCAGCTAGTGAATTCTGGCGAATCTGGGCGGAAACTTCTTTCAAAGATTCCGCCCTGGGGGGTTGACTCCCCCGGCGCGGACGCTAAGATGGGGGCAGACCCAGCGGGGGAGACCCCGCGCAGCCCACCGAAAGCTATGATCAAGCCCGCCCGCCTCCGCTCCCTCTGGTCCACCGAGATCGTCAAGGCCCGCGCCGCCTACCGCGCCGCCGGGGACACCGCGGCCCTCCGCAACCTGCGGGGCGTCAAGTTCCGCCTCAACGGTCGCCTGACCACCACCGCGGGCATGGCCCGGATGCGCCGCGGCGAGCCCGGCATCGTGGAACTCTCCCCGAAGCTCTTCGGGCAGCCGGAGGCCACCGAGGCGCAGGCCATCAACACCCTGCGCCACGAGATCGCCCACGTCGCCGTGGGGCCCGGCCACGGCCATGATCGGGTCTGGAAGGCCAGCGCCCGCCGCATCGGGTGCGACGCCGAGCGGTGCCACACCATGGCCGCCGCCAAGCGAGTGCGCCGCCGGCGCATGGTCCACGTGGACTGCCCGAAGTGCGGTTCCCGGCTGTCCACGAAAGGCCCCATCCCTCAGCGGGTGGCAAGGGACGCCATGCGGGGCCTGCGGTCCCGGTGCTGCGCCCGGAAGGTGGTGATGGTCCACTCCCACACCGAGAACGTCGGCTGAGTCAAGCGAAAAGTCCCGGAACTTCTCAGAAAGTTCCGGGACTTTCTTCTTGTGCCGGGGCGGCCGGCGTGATACAATGCACGGGGGTGCCGATTTTCCCGGGGCTCGGAGTTGCAGGCTGCGCGGGTGCGGAGCGGAGCCGGCGGAGGGCACCCCCGTAGGGGTGTCCGCAGCCGGCGGAGCGGAGCGCCGGCGCAGCCGGCGCGGTGGGGCCGGCGCGGTGGGGCCGGCGTTGTCAAGCGAATTCCGCAGAATTCTCAAATTGAATTCCCAGCACAAAAAGTGCTGTTCTTTCTTGACCTGCCTTTCCGCACAAGCTATTTGTGGGGCTCGATTTGAAACGCCGACCCAGAATGTCCTGTTCTTTCTGGGTCCATACTTGCCCCGCGGCTTGTTTCCGGTTGGCAGAGCCAACCCACCTCCCGGGCACCCTGCCAGAATGGCAGGCCAGACTGCCATCTCGGGTTAGCGTAGTGTAAGGAGGTTCTGACACGGCGTCACCGCTCGGCTGCCCGATCCGCTGCCCGATACGGGCAGCGTATTAATTTGAGAATGTTCGTAGGTAGCCGTTGAAATTCTCCGGCCCCGAGCCGATACTATGGGTGTACCGATTGTCCTTTAACGGCCCCGAGCCGAACATGATCATGCGCCCGTATCCCGCTGCCTCTTCCGCTGCCTCTTCCCTTGCTTCCTTCGCCGAACTCGTCCGGGACGATCCCCGAGACGTTCGCTCACGAGCGGCGACCGTCCGAGACGTAGTCTCCCGTTGGGATACCATCCGGAAGGAAGCCGAGACGTCTCTCGGGGCCCCCGAGGGAAGCCTCGGGTTCCTTCCCGTTCCGAAGACTATCCTCGGGGCATCGACTAAGATTCGAAAAGCCTCGGGAGCCTCGGGGGCGTCTATCGCCGTCTCTTACCTTGCCCCCGCGGATATGCTGGCAAGGACAGCGGGGGGCGATACAAGGCACACCCTTTGCGCTCTTGCGACCGTTTGCAAAGAGCCTTGCCTCGGGGGAAATGACGGGCGGGGGCAGCTGTCTTTCCCTACTGGAAACGCTCGCCTTGCTCAACTCGGGCGTGCGGCTCTCTTGCTCGGGGATCCCGTTTCTTTCGGTGGAATGCTCGGGGCCGATATTGTTCGGCACGTTCGCCGATCGGGTTCCGCGGCTCCCTTTGTGCGCCTTGATGGAACGTCGGACCTCGGGATCGGAACCCTCGGGGCCGACGCCATTCGATCCCTCGGGGCTACCCCGTACGATTATACAAAAATCCTCGGGAGGGCCCTTGACACGCGCCATGCCGTTACATTCTCGGCTACCCCGAGCACACTTCCCGAGGCGAGACTTGCGCTGGAATCGGGGGCGCCCGTCTCGGTTGTAGTGGCATCGGCTCGGGGGGAGGCTCCCACCGCATATGCGGCTCGAGTCGATGCGATCCGATCCCTCGGGGCTCCGATTGTGGACGGAGACGGATCGGAGCCGCTCGAGCGTCGCCCCGAAATCCGAGCCTTGTCCTTGAAGGTTGGTTCCCGAGCCGCTCGGGATCGGGCGCTCGCCTCGGGGTTGGTCTTCCAAGAGTAGTCCGAACTCGGACCACCCGAGCCCCGGAAAGTGAAGCACTTTCCGGGGCTTTTTTGTGTCAAGTATCAACTCGGGAAACCGTGTAAGGGTACATAACATTTACAATAGCGCCCCCAAATCCCAATTTGAAATTCCCTCCCAAAAAGTGCTGTTCTTTCTTGACCTGCCTGACCCGGTACCTTATTTGTGGGAATTGTCCGCACCGGCTCCCGGCTCGCTAGGAATGTTCCCAACTAGGAACATTCCTGTGTCTCGATTTGAAATTCCCTCCCAAAAAGTGCTGTTCTTTCATAGCGTCCCACCGCGGGGGGGCTACGGGGGGGACGCCGCTACCGCGGCGTCTCCCGCCCGGGTGGCGGAACGGGCAGCGGCGGATCGGGCACCTCGCCCGCGGCAAGCTTTGCCTCGCAAAGGCGACCGCCACCCCATCCGATCCGGCAGGCGAGATCCTAGGAACATTCCCCACAAAGAATACAAACCAAGGGCTACTATTATCCTGAGCGATAGCCGATACTATAGCTGAACCCTGAGCCGTTCAATCGGCCACCCTGTTATGCTTCAAGAGATCGGAGACCATCAAATCGTTTGGCACTGCGGCAACTTCGGAAACTCAACCTTGCCCTGGGAGTGCGTCCTGGATTGCTCGGGACAGGGACAGGTTGACGAGACCGTAGCGTACTGGGAGCGGCACCCCTTGGTAGACTTGCCGGACTCTGCCGCTATCCTTCGGGACTTGCAGGAAGCCGGGGCCTGGGATGATCTTGACGAGTCAGAAGAGCCTGACCAGTTCGAGCAAGAGAAGCGCAATCGGCAGCGGTATCTCTGGATGGCTGCCTGTGACCTGCGAGAGGACTGGAACGCTGGGAGTCCTATCGACCTGTACAATCCCGAAGGGATCTACTAGATCCCAGGCAGACCCGAGCCCCCGAAAGTCAACACTTTCGGGGGCTTTTTTGTGCCCATGCCGACGATTCTCGATTTGAGATTTCCCCCCAAAAAGTGCTGTTCTTTCTTGACTTGCCCGGCCCGGTCCCTTATTTGTGGGAATGTTCCTGAATCTCGATTTGAGGCGCAACTAGGAAAAGTCCTGTTCTTCCTGGGGCTCCACTATCGGGGGGGCTACGGGGGGGACGCCACCGCCGCCACCGCTTTGTCAAATTGGATTGCGACCTCTGAAAGTGCTGTTCTTTCTGAATGCCGATTTGCCCCCGCGGCGCGAAAAGTTCCATTTTGGCCGGAGCCGGAACGAGCGCCGCGCCGCAGGGGCCCCGCGCCGAGGTGAAGGCACGAAGAAGCCCCCCGGCTCGCGCCGGGGGGCTCGGGGTCACTTCGCGCGAAGTGCAGCGTCCAGGATCGAAAGTACGATCCATCCCGCTGCAAGCGTCCACATCAGGGAGGCAAGCGTCATCGGGTCAGGGGTCAGGGGTGAAGCCCCCCGGCCGGAGCCGGGGGGCGGGGAGGGTGAAGCCCCCCGGCCGGAGCCGGGGGGCGGGGGGTCAGTCCCGAGGATCGTATCGGAACCCGAGCCCCATGGAGTCGTGCGCATCGTCGCACTCCGCCTCGTAGTCTTCTAGGTCGTCCATGCCCTGCGCATCCTCGCATTGTGCGAGGCTGGCCAGGAAGCGCTGGACGGCCGAGGAGGACCACTCGGCCGTGGGCCCGAACGGGCCCTCGGGAGTGTCTTCCCACCAGACGGCGCCGGAGTCGTGCGGCCCTGCGATGTGTACCAACAAGGTGCCCCCGGATCCGATCCACCGGAAGAGGTCTTCCGGCTGTTGCCGGAGGACTTCCGATTCCCCGTCCACCAGGAGGCGAACGGTGACGGTGGTAGTCTCAAACGTGTTGCGCTCGATGGCGCCCAGGATCGTGGTGATGATTCCCATAGTCTCGTCCCGCTGTTGCGGGTTCCAGGTTTTCAAGGTCTCGCGATGCCGGGCCACCGTGGCCCGCTCGCGCCTCCATGTTGTAAGCGATCAATCGGCGCCCAGGGGCCCCCTCCTTCAGGGAAATGCGGGCGAGGCCCCTAAGTGCCTGCAATTGCAGCACTTAGGGGCCTCGATTCTGTCCCGGAATCGTGGCCGGAGGCCCCTATTCGAGGCCCTCCAGCGCCTCCATCGCCATCCTTCGGATCGCACGATAGGCCCTATCTGCCTCCAGCCGGGCGCGTTGAGCGTCCAGTAGTGCGCGGGTCAGGTAGTCCACGCCCTCCAGGTTGGCCGCCATTCGGCGAATAGCGGCCGAATTCGGCACTTTAGGGGTCTCGCGGGTGGTGTCGGTGGTGGTGGTGTCACTCATAGCAGGATCGGCGCCATTCGCCGGATAGGTGCCGAATTCGGCACTTTAGGGGTCTGGTGGTCCGGGACACTTCGCCCCGGACACTCCACCACCATCGGCAAGAGCCCCCCGGGACCTTGACCCCCGCCCCGGAATTCCCACCAGCCCCGGCCCCCGGGGCATCCACCAGGGCCCCACCAGGGCCCCCGAGGTCAGAATTCGAGACGACGGAAGTGCTGCAATTGCAGGCGCTTGCGACGCCCCGGGCCCGGGATGCCGAAGAAGTGCGCTTCAGGGGGTATCGATCCGCCGATGAGGTCTCTAATCTCTCTTCCGTGGGCGCAATTCGGCGACCACGATTGATAACCCGGAACCCGCAACAGCGGGAAGATGCTATGACTCATCACCTTGATGACTCGGTGTGCGCCCTTACTTCCGCCCTGGTGACCCTTCGCCAGGAGCAGGAACAGGGGGCGCTTCTGAAGGCCGCGGCCGACAGGATCGCAAACTGGAGGGCGGAAGCCTATGATCGGCTTATGTTCCAGGAGGGCGCCATTCGCGCCGGAGCCTACGTCTGGCGGCGGATCGCCCGCCCCCTGGTGGACGTGAAGTGGCGGACCACCACCAGGGCGGAATTCGCCCTGGAGGTGATCGCCTTCGCCCGCCTCGCGCTGAAGGCGCAGGGCGGGGAAGTGGCGCAGGGCGCGAAGTGGCCGAGGGCCGAGTGCGAGAAAGTCGAGGCCGCGGCCCGCGCCGTGGCGCGGGATTGGACGGTATGCAAGCGCCACCATCGGCGCCGCCTGCAGGCGGAGGAGGTGGTGGCCCGCAGGGCGCTGAAGTCGCTCCACCAGACGGCGCGAGACTGACCCCCCGCCCCCCGGCTCCGGCCGGGGGGCCCCGGCCCCCGGCCCCCGGCCCCCGCCCCCCGGCTCCGGCCGGGGGGCGGGGGAGGGGGTCCGCCCCTGGCGTGGGCGCCGACCCGTGTCCCCGTAATGCATAAGGCAATTATCGAGAGTGACCCCTATCTAAATATAGGGGAGAGGGGGATTAGGGAGTGACCCCACCATCCTCAGGGAACTCAACCTGAAGACCCTCGGTCCGCGCCCGTTTAGCCTCGACGTAGGCGGCGCGGGCCTCCTCCTCTGTGTCGAAGTAGCCAAGGAAGAGGGGGCTACCTCCGGCACGCATACCGGCGTGCCACTTCCGCTTTCTCTTGTTCCAGGCGTACCCCCTGCCCGTGATCCGCGCGTTGTTCTGTGCCTTAGTGATCGCCTGAAGGTTCTCCAGTCGGTTGTTTCCCCTATCTCCATCAACGTGATCCACGACAAGCTCGCCAGGATCCCCGTGGTGCAGCGCCCATACGAGGCGCTGGTTCCTATACTGTTTCCCCGCGTAACCCGAGTGCCAGTAGCCCCTCACGGTGCGGTAGCCCGCCATGAGGTCCGCGCCAATTCTGCCGTTGTAACGCTCGCGCCACCTTAGCCCGCTCGGCGACGACTCGTCGTAGACGAGTCGTGCGAGAAGCTCTTGGGGGATAGGATTGGGCTTAGTCACAGTGCCACCCCCGCGCGGTCGAGATCCTCTTGGATCAGGTCCTTGACCCCCAACGCGAGGGCGCGGATCTCGAACTGGGCATCGGGCTTTAGCCGTTGGTCGAGGAAGTGCATGACGCCCTGCAGTGAGACGGTCCAGTACGCCTCTGTGTAGATGTTCTGGGGCAACGCCATGCGGGCGATCTCTTTGGCAACGCCCCTGTGCAGCCGGTTCTTGTATCGCCAGAGTGCCTCTCGGCACTCTGCCTCCATGGAGCTACGCTCCGCCTCGTGGTCGAAGTCCTCGGGCAGATCGAGCGAGGCTTGTTTGTTGCCGTGCGGTGGATTTCCCCGGAAGAGGGTAGGGAAGTAGAAGTCGGGGTCACTAAACGTAACGTAGCGACCGGAGACCTCGTTCCAAGAGCAGCCCTTGTCGGTGTCGAACATCGTGTCGAACACTTCGAGTGAGACGGCTTCGCCGTCGATCTCGTAAGTGCGCCAGCCGGAGCCGACTTGGTACTTGAAGGCTTGGCGGAAGACGAAGAGCGGGGCCTTGACGTGGAACGTGTAGAACGTGTGCCGGAACGGCGAGGTGTGGCCGTGCTCCCAGAGGAAGGTGCAGAGCTTCTTGTCCTTGGCGTCGAACTCTTGCTTCTGAGTGTCGTAGCTGATCCGGGCGCTGTTCACGACCTTCAGGGCCGGGTCCTGCTGCATACGGTCCACCAGCGAGGCGAAGCCGATGCCGTCGCGGTAGATGTTGATGGTCGGGGGCGTCATTTCTTAGGGCTTTTTTGAGGTGTCCGAATTTTCGGAGAATGTATCGAACTGGTTCTTGATCGCCGCGAAGGCGCGGTCCGCTTGCTTCCGGAGCCTCTCGGCCTCGCCCATGTCGCGGGCGAGACGGTCGAGGGCAAGCTTCTCCCCGAAGCATCGGACGCAACGGCCCTGCTGGAGCTTGTGCTTGTAGTGGGGCTCTTGGCAGGCGACACAGGTTTTGATGTCAGGCATTGGATTTCCTCAGAAAGAAACGGGCGGTCATCGCGTGGAAGCAGGTCCAGCAGAGGCCGGACGGGAAGTGGGCTTTCGGGTTCTCGCAACCCTCGGTCTTACAGGCTCTCATCGGAGGTTGAACCTCACAATGTAGGACCCGTCGTCTCCACGGGCGTCCTGTAGGTAGCCTACGCTGTAGGCCGCCGCACGGATGGCCTCGTCCTCCGTGGAGTAATGCTGGTCGATGTGGTGATCGTCCTTGAACGAGTAGAGCGGTGAGGGAGGAGCTTGCATGGCACTATGATAAGGGTATCGGCACGGCGCGGCTATATTTATCGCGGAATTGTGTGCCGATCTAAGGGTTTTCACCATAAAGTGTGGTATACTCTCGACTTATGGAAGATATGAAGCAATGTTCTGCCTGCGGCGAGACCAAGGGCCGGGACCAATTCCATCGAAACGCAGCCCGCGCAGACGGGCTGTCGTCTATTTGCACGCTGTGCCAGAAGAAGAGGGACGCCGAGCGGCGTAAGAAGTATCTGGCCCGTGATGACTCTGAGATTGAGATGCCGGAAGAGCAGAGGTGTGGGGAGTGCGGAGAGGTAAAGCCCGCGGAAGCTTTCTCCCGCAATAGGGGGAAAAAGAACGGACTCTCCAACAGTTGCCGGGAGTGCAAGACACTCGCGGCGCGAGACCGTCGGGCGCGAAATGCCGCCCGACCTGCCTTCCAGCCGGTCCCAGAGAAGAAATGTTCTAAGTGCCGTCAGGTCAAACCCGCGGGGCAGTACGCCCTGTGCAGGGGTGCGGCTTGCGGACTACAGGGTATGTGCCGAGACTGCTCCCGCATGGATGCGGCAGAGCGTCGTCGGCAAAAGAGCTAGGAATGTCTTGACGGATCACCCTCATGCCCGTAACATATAGGCATGAGCGATCAAGAACACTCCTACCTGGACGAGATTGACGCGGACGGAACCGTCCGCGTCAATCTCCCTTCTCACGTTCCCGAGGACATCATTGATTCTTCCATCGAGAGGATCATGCGGACCGATTTCGGGAAGCGAACCGTATACTCCAGGGACGGCCACGAAATCACGGTAAAGTGCGAGCCAATGGCGTTCGTGGACGGCGCCGTGGAGCACTTAATCGAGGTGGTACGGGCCACCCTGACGGGCAAGTACCGCCCTCGCCCAGAAGAGGGGCCGTCCGACCAGATGCCATTTTGAAGCACAAGCAGTGTAACGGTTGTAGCAAGCTGCTGACGCTAGATAACTTCTCCCCGGATCGCCGGGCCTCAGGAGGCGTCCGCGGCAAGTGCAAGCGATGTACGGCTGAGGCAGCCCGCTGGGCGAGAACTCGCCAGCGGGAAGTACCGGAGGATAAGGCGTGCTCGATGTGCGAGCGTGTCCTGCCCGCCAGTCATTACTTCAAGGACATGGCTAACTCCTCCGGGCTGACCTCTTGGTGCCGTGATTGCCGCGAAGCGAACCACTACGGTCGCTACAAGGACAGGCGGCCTTCTAGAAGGGATCGTCGGAAGTGACCCATTTTCATGCCCCGTTTCAGGAAAGTTGTCAACTTTATCTGGAAACGGGGCATGATTATGGGGGTCAACCCTTATCATATAGGCATGGACAGTACCCCTGAAAAAGCCGTGTCGCTTGAAGGCTTCCTAGAAGCTGTCGAGCATGAGCCGTCCAAACGCTGCATTTGTTGCAAGGACCAAGCTCTGGTCGCTGACCTCAAGAAGTTTGCCGAAGGTAAAGCCGACGGCACCATCGCAATCTCGGTCCACAAGCTCTGGAGCGACTACATCCGTCCCAAGTACGGGATCAAGGCGGTCAACTCCGTCTACCGCCACCTCCGCGTGTGCGAGGGGGCGGATCTATGAGCGACGACCTCGACGACTTCCTGGCGACCCCCGAGACCGTCTCACAGAACGAAGCGGAGAAGCGGCGGATGCTGGAGCGCAAGGCCCAGCTTGCCGCAGAGGCCGCCCGCGAGCGGGCATCCAAGTCTACGGAGGTGCCCACGCTTGAGATGCTCTGCGGCGATATGCTGCGGGTGGCTTGTGACGAGGAGACTAACCCGTTCTGGCAGGACAAGATCCTGAGCGCCAAGCGGTATCGACGCTTCGGCCACTATCCCTTCGAGTACATCGAGAAGGAGTTCGGCACCTTCGCTCACGCCAAGGAGGTGGCCGGGCTTGCGGACAAGGTCGGCACCCGGCAACAGAAGACTGCGCGAGCTAACCAGAGCCGCGCGGAGCACTCGACGAGGTATCAGGAGAGCAACTTCCTCCCCTACGTCTACGACCCGTCGCAGCGGGAGTCCAAGGGGACCGAGCTTGCGCTGATCATCAGCGACACGCACACCGGCTTCCTCCAGCCCTTCGCGTGGTGGAGCTTCCTGCGAGCCTGCAAGGAGATGGACCCGGATATCATCATCTGCAATGGTGACATGATTGAGGGCTCGGCTATCTCGCGCCACCCGAAGGTCCCTGGCAAGGTGATGAAGCTCCAAGACGAGTTCGACTTCGCCAGGGAGATGTTCACGATGCTTCGGAGGATCTGCCCTGACGCGGAGATCATCTGGACAGCGGGTAACCACGGCCTCGACCGCCTCGCTGCTTACCTCACGCAGGTGGCTCCGGGCCTCGCCGGGCTGGACTCCCTGCGCTTCGACAAGCTGGCCGGGCTCGACGATCTTGGCATCAAGCTGGCCCAGGGCGGATCCTTCGTGTCCCCTAAGGGGCAGGAGAAGGATCGTCCCGGTTGCCTCGTCAAGCCGTACTACATCGCCACCCACGGCACCGCCCTGGGTCAGACGCCCTTCATGACCGAGCTTCGGGCCACGGGCATCAGCGGGACCTCCGGCCACGTTCACCGGGCTGGCCTCGCTTACGGTACTACCGAAGCGATGGGCACCACCAGTTGGATGTCCACCCCCTCCGCAGTTGTGGAGGAGTGTGCGCGTGGCTACATCAAGTCTCGCAGCATCGCGTGGCAGGCCGGGTGGGGCGTGGCGTACCTCGACGCCGAGGCGGAGCGTGTCCACCAATACCCTGTCGTGGTCAATGACGGCTTCGCGGCCTGTGAGGGACTGGTATTCCGCGACCCTGGGGTGGTCT
>Ga0075479_10001084_pt1 | contig 12205 bp, 9 predicted proteins | sample DEB08_DNA_8_FD_76341 | JGI IMG/M metagenome (GOLD analysis project Ga0075479, IMG submission 76341) | Aqueous microbial communities from the Delaware River and Bay under freshwater to marine salinity gradient to study organic matter... | ecosystem: Environmental > Aquatic > Marine > Coastal ... | reverse complement strand
ACCCGATTTTGCGATCATGGCCCGCCGCTGGGCGGAGGTGACCACCCGGGGAATTTACCGCGCCACGGTGGAATACTACCGCGGAGCCAATCCTCTTAACATCCTAGAAGACCTCGCCGAAACCAACATCGACAAGGGGCTCACCATGGGAATGCTCGACGGCGCCGAGCTTGTTTCCGAACTCCGCGCCCTCGAGGAAGCCACCGGCAACGCATACATCGCCGACGATTACACCTACGCCGACACCGACAAAATGCCCCTCCTCGAGGCCATGTCAAAAGCGGGCGTGGAATACTTCATGGGGAACATCAAAAACGACATGATCCCCTCGACCATCCGCCGATGGTTCCAACAAATCCTTGCCGTCGCCGGAGCGATGTTCCGCCACGCCCGCACGCTCGCCCGATCCGAACCGCTGATGAAGGCGATCAAGGAAGGCCGCGTGAATCAAAAGTTTGTCGACCTCATCGCCGACAGCGTCGGATTGAATGAAGCCAACACCGAGGCCCGCTACCGCGCCGCCGAGCAGCAGGCCCAAGAGCAGGCCCTCAATTCCGACCTCGAAGAGATTTCCGACGTCCTCCGCGGCCGCCTCCCTCACCCCGACAGCATGGCAGGTGACCCCATGGCTTCCGAACTCCGCGTCATTCACGATGGCATGGTGAAGGTGAGCAAGCGCCGGAACAAGAAGGGCCAGCGCCTTCTCAACACCCGCAAGGCCGACAACTTCTTCCTGCCGCGGGGCGAGGTCGTTTCCATCGACGGCATTCGCGAGGAATTGAACGAGCGCGGATTCGACTTCGACACCGAGGCCGACATGCTCGCCGCCCTCGACGACTCTCTCTACCGCAACCTCAAAACCTACGCCGTAGGAACGATGGAGCAGGAGACGACCTATTCGATTTCTCAGTTCAGTACAGGCATGAGACCACCGAAAGGTGTGACCAGTAGAAAAACGGAAGCCCTGCCAGTTTGGAATATAGAGAAGCAAAAGGATAGCCTTCCAAAGGTAATCGCCAACAAAACACAGCGTGAGGCTTTCTTTAAAAGGTTGGATGATGCGCTGGATTGGCTGCGTGAAGACCCTTCCAAATTGGGAACAGCTGGAGGATGGGTGAAATTCTTGAGGAAAGCAGGGGTCTATGGGGAGGTTCCAATGCCTCCCACTGGAATCACGGAACTATTTGAAAACCCTGCTGGATACGCTGAAAAAGTTCGGGGGGCGTATCATGGGGACCTGGCTATTTCGGGAACAAACGCATCAGCAAAAGCGGGGTTAGACGGAACAAAGGAAATGCGTGAGCTTATCGGGGAAGGGAAAGCCCCTGCCCCTTGGACGGTTGCTCTGCATCATCTTTGGGGGATTCTTTCAAGAATGCTTCCACCCATCGATCAGGAGGGGATGTGGTTGCGCCTAATTGCTCACCGACCTGTTCTTGAAGCGATTCAGTCTTCAATCGATGGGAATTTCGATCTGTCTTTGGATCAGTGGAAAGGTCTGGTTCAAGATGCGAGAGCAGAGTCTGCGGACGCTGCCGGGAAAATCGGGAATAATGCAACGGCCAATGCTAATGCCTTCTACTTGATGCTGAAGAGGCTTAGTGGGAAGTGGCAGGATGTCGCCAATGTTTACGCTGCAAAAGACAGTAGGGAAATGGGCCGAAAGTTTTGGAGTCTTGATGCCGGGGCTCTGGGAATCAAAAACAAAGTTCAGAGGTTTATTGGTCTCACTTTCGGGGTTCCGGGAGTCATCATGGATCGTTGGAAGTTCGTTGAGCTTTGGCTGCCTACGGCAGTTAAAGGAACCGGTTCAGACTCTTCGAGAGACTTCTTTAAATACAGCAAAACGACACCAGAATCACCTTTGCCGATCTACGGGATCTATGGGGGTTTGGACGCGAAGAATATTGTGGTTTCTACCGCTCTGTATGAGGGACTAGAAGTCGCGATGCAGGAAGCAATCAATCGTTCTCCTGAACTTCAGGACCTGCTCGGAGACCACCAAAACCCTGGAGGTCTTCACTGGTATGGATGGAATGCCATCAAAAACGAAGCAGTCGGACACAGTAGTCTGGACCTTACAAAAGACCTGATTAAAAATTATGGGCTGGATTTCGGCATTGAAGCCGTAGTAAAACAGGTTCGTGCAGGAGAATATTTCACAGAAGGAACAATCGGATCTTCCGAAAATGCCAAAGTTTTCCTCAGAAAAGGAAAGATTGAGGTCTCTCGCACCCGCATTTCCAGCGGACTTCAGTCAGGACGAGCACCCGGAGTTCTCGGACGAGGAACTGGCGAAGGAACTGGCGAAAGCGGACAAGGAGTAAGCTTTTCCATCGCCAACACCGAGGTCACCCCGACCGCTCAGACCCGCACTTTCCCCACCGCCAACGGTGGCCTGATTGGCCCCGCCACGTTCTCCATTCGCGCCTACCACGGCACGCCCCACAAAGTCGACCGATTCTCCACCGACAAAATCGGCACTGGCGAAGGCGCCCAGGCTTTTGGCTATGGACTCTACATGGCCGGAGATCAAGCAGTGGCCGAAGGCTACCGCAAACGCTTGAGCCAAATAGAAGGGACGGGTGATATTGCAGTCGCCGAGCGCCTTCTCGAAGCCGTAGGAAACGACATCGCCGCGGCCCTACGCGAAATTGAATCCCGCCGGAAACTTTCCAACATGCCCAACTCCCAAGCCAAATGGGACCGCATCACAGAAATCATCCAAACAAGGTCCGGACTTTCCAACCTCTACACCGTCACCTTGAACGTGGAGGAACACCAGCTCCTCGATTGGGATAAGCCGCTCAGCGAGCAAAGCGAGTTTGTAAAAACAGCCCTTGGGGTTGTCGGCCCAAATGGCGAACAAGACTTGGAGTTTTCTTCAATGACAGGCTCTCAATATTACGAAAACCTCGCAGACGAAATCGGAGGGATTGAAGAAGGCTTCGACCTTGGCCTTGACACAAGGATTCAAGGAACCGAACGGGAAACAAGCAGTTTCCTTTTCTCCAAAGGCATCCGCGGAATCCGCTACCTCGACGGCAACAGCCGCGCCGATGGTGAAGGCTCTTACAACTACGTCATCTTCGACGACGCCGACATCGAAATCCTCGAGGAAAACGGCCAGCCGGTCTCCCTCCCCCAGCCAGACACCTCGTTCTCCCTCTCCCCCCGCGGAGTGGAGCGCCTCGAGCGGGCCATCATCGACAAGCTCTCCAAAGGCCCCGAGGAACGCGCCGACTACGCCGCCCGACTCATCGACCGCCTCGACGGCCTCCGCCGCAAGATTGCCGACAAAGGCCAGCTTTCCGAAGCCGACCGCATCGCCGAGAACATCCGCGAGGCTTCCGCGATCTTCACGGCCCTTCCCATCGACGCCCGCACCCGCGCCTCTTTTCCGATCCAAGCCATCATTGAGGCCAAGACCGAGCGTGGCCGCCTGACCGTCCTCGAAAACATGATCGACAGCGCCGACAAGGCGCTCGAATCCTACCTGAAAAAACAATACCTCGACCAGTTCGAGAAGCTTTTCGACCTGGCCAAGCCGGACCTCCTCCCCTCGAAGTCCCTCCGCACTCGCCTGGTCCCCGAGCAGCAGCGCCTCGCCTCGCAGGCTTTCGAGGCTTCCATTCTCGAGCCCGCCGAAGTGATGAAAGGAATCGTCGCTTCCGACGCCATCATTGCCAAAGCCACCGCCACCTTGAATGACCTCTACGCCAACGACGGCGCAGCCGAGGACATCGCACGGGAGGAGAAGGCCATCCGCGACGCCGAGCTTGCCCAAGAAATGCTCGAGGTCTACGGCGCCCTCGCCAAACAATCCGCCGCCGAAATCGCGCAGGCTTACAAGCACCTCAAAAACATCTATTCCAAAGGCCGTCAGGCCCGGGAATTCCTCGACGCCGGACGCCGGGAAGAACTCGCCGCCATGCGGGCCGACATCCTTCAATCTCTCGGAGGCCCGACCGACTCCCTGGAATGGGCAAAAAACACCGCGAGCGAAGGATACAAGCAACGCCTCGACGCTTTCCGCTTTTCTTCTCTCTCCTTCCACCAGATCATGGAGGAGCTTTTCCCCAATTCTCCCACTGCCCGCCAGTTTCAAGACCGCATCCGCGCCGCCGAGCGCCAGACCGCCCAAGCACGCATCGAAACCCGCGAACGCTTCGAAGCACACCTCACGAAGCGATGGGGCCCCGGCAAGCTCAAACACAACAAGATCCTCGCCGAGCTTTCCCAGCGCCGGGAATGGACTCGCAAAACGAGCAAAGGCGACCGCCCGCTTGAGATCCGCGAAACCACCAAGACCAAACGCGAAAAGCTCCTCCCCGATCAAGCCCGCGCCATCCTCGCCGGCACGATTAAAACCGGATGGGAAAACGACCCCATCGCCATGCAGTCACTCCGCGACGCCCTGGCCGACTACGACCTCAAACGCCTCCGCGACAAGTCCCGCGCCGAGTTTGTTTACTTCGACCGCACCATCGCCCGCTCCCCGAGGAAAAAAGTTTTCATGTCAGACCTCGAGGCCGTCTATCTCCTCCAACTCGCCGCGCAGGCCCAATACCTCCCGGCCCTCGACCGCTACGGCTACACCGAGCAGATTCTCGACCAGATCCGCGAGACTCTTTCCGATCCCGCCCGCGACATCCGCGATTTCCTCACCACGGAATACGCCGGAGAATACGCCCGCCTCAATGAGGTCTACCGCTCCCTTTACTTCATGGACATGCCTCAGATCCGGAACTACGCCCCGGGGAAATTTGAGCATTCCATGTTCACCACCGAGCCCACGCCCGACGGCACGGAAGGCCCCCAGGTCAATGCCATGTCGGCCGGATTCACGAAGACCCGCGAGCACCACACCGCCCGCCCCCAGCAGGTGAATGCCCTCGACGTCTTTTGGAATCACACCGAGGCCACCAATTACTTTATCGGATGGGCCGAAGTGATCCGCGACATGAACGCCGTGTTCAAAACTCCCGAGGTCCGCCGAACCCTCGAGGCCCGCTTTGGCAAGGAAATCGCTGCCGATTTCTTCAAATGGATTGACCAGCTCACCACCGACGGACGCTCCAACGCTACGGAATCCTCCGCCATGCGCCGCATTCTCAACAATGCCCAGGCCTCGCTCTCCGCCATCGGCCTCGCTTTCAATGTCGGCTCACTCCTCAAACAGATTTCCGCCGGCACCGGCGCTTTCATGGAAATGCCCACGAAGGCCGCCGTGAAAGGCCTTTATCTCGCCATCCAAAACCCGTCTTCATTCAAGCACCTCTGGAACAACGAGCGCATTCAGCAACGAATCAAGATGGGAATGTCGCCCGAGGACCGCGCCCTCCTCGACGCCTCGAACGCGAAGCCTTCTCAGATCATGGCCATCCTCGAAGCCGGCCGCGCCCCGCTTGGCTGGACCGACGCCCTTTTCACCACCCTTTCCTCGATGGTCGCTTACAACTACCACCTGGACCAAGCTCTCAAATCAGGCCTCTCAGAAACCGCTGCCGAGGAGCACGCAATTTCCGTCATGGACCGCGTGATCATCCGCACCGCTCAACCAGCCACCACCCAGGACAAATCCCTGATCGAAAACACCACCCAGGGACTCGGGAAATTCCTTCTCATCTTCCGATCCGATCCCCGCCAGAAAATCGGCCTCGCCCTCGAAGCCATCCGCCAATACCGCACCAACAAAATCACCAAGCAGGAACTCGCCCGCCGCTTCTTTTGGGGCTGGGTCATGTATGGCCTACTCGCCCAGCTTGCCACCGACGTCTGGCACACCATGAGCCGCGAGGATGACGACGATGACGATTGGTCCCTCGACAATTACCTCTTCGCCGCCGCCGCTGGCCCGCTCTCCGGACTCCCGCTTTTCGGCGCCATCATCGAAACCGGAATCCGCGGACTGATGAACGCCGCCGGAGCCGACCTGCAGATCTTCGCCAACTCCACCAACCCGCTCGACAAAGCCGCCGACGGCATTCTCCGCAATCGTTTTATCCGCTCATTGAACGACGACCAAGACGACACCGCCACCGAGCTCATGAATGCCGCTCTCCGCGACTCCCGCGACTGGGCCCAAATCATTGGCACCTTCAACAGAGCCGCCGCGATTGTCCCGGTCACTCTCCGCGTGGTGAAGGACGTCACCGGCATTATCGACAACGTCCTCCCCGACTCCCGCACCGAAAAGGACCTCGAGATTATCGCCGAGCTTTCCAAGACCGCCGAAGAAGCCCGCGACACCCGGACGGAACGCATCGACGCCCTGGTCTCTGAAATCCGCGAGCTCGATCCCGAGGAACAACAAGCCCGCCTCGAAGACCTCGACACCACCCTCGCCCGCTCAGTTCGCCGCCAGCTTTCCAACGCTGAAATGACCCGCGTGGAAAAAGCTCTCCGCCGCCTTCCCACCAAGCAACGCGCCACCGCGATTGAAACCATGATGAAGGAACGCTCCCCCGAGCAACGCTCCACTTTCCGCCGTCGCCTCGAAGACCTTGGCATTCTCACCCCCACCGTGGACGCCCTCCTCAACTAACCCGCCCACGGAAAAGCCCCTCCCCGGTGAAAATCAACACACAAAAAACGCCGGGAAGGGGCTCAACGTAATGAAACGAAACAACACAGAATTGCTTGCGTGCTCATCATCACCCCGCCCCCCTGTGCGTCAATAAAATATTGCGCCAAAATCCCCCCCGTGGTATCCCGCCACCATGAACAAGCTCAGAATCCTCGGACTGATCCGACACCTCCTCACGTTCGCTGGTGGCTACTTTGTCGCCTCCGGCAAGCTCGACGAAGGAACCGTGAACGAAGCCACCGCCGCCGGCGTGACTTTGATTGGCGTGATTTGGTCTCTCATCGCCCCCGAAAAATCCTCCACATGAAACCTCTTCCCGCCCTCCTTCTCCTCGCCGCCTGCCTCGCCCTCCCCGCGTGCCAGACCCTCGACCGTGTTCTCACCGTCGACAACGTCGCCCGGGCCCTCCAGATCATCGACAACAGTCAGGCAATCTACGAATCCGCCAAGCCGCCTATCATCATCCCCGAGAAATGAACCAACTCGCCATCGGCCAAGACCAGATCGAAAACGCCTCCGCCATCCGCCGCGTGCAGTCGCACCTTGGATTGGTCGCCGACGGCTGGCCGGGCGATAAAACATGGGCCGCAATCCAAGCCGCTTTGGACATCACTCCGGAGCGGACCCCATCGCAATGGCCAAACGAGGATTATGCCTCGATGGTCGATTTCTACGGCGCGGCCGGAGCCGAGGGAAACCTCGTCCGTTTTTCCATGCCCTACCCCATGCGCCTTTACACTCGGAGCGCCCCGGCCACGCTCAACTCCCACCGGTGCCACCGGAAGGTGAAAGACTCTCTCGAAGCCGTCCTCGAAGACCTCCTCAAAACCTACGGCCTCGCGTGGATTACTCACCACGGCCTCGATGTTTTTGGCGGATGCTACAACAACCGATCCAAACGCGGCAGCCAGTCCAAATCTAAACACGCCTGGGGCGTCGCCATCGACCTTGCCCCTGCCGAAAACGGACTCCATACCCCATGGCCCGGAAAAGCCACCATGCCCGTCGAAGCCATCGAAACTTTTGAAAAGCACGGCTGGAAATCTCTCGCCCGGCAAATCGGCCGCGACGCCATGCACTTCGAAGCCACCTCTTAACCTCATCACCAACCACCACCCATCATGATCCTCGCCGACACCAACCCCGTCATCATTGACGACATTCTCCCCAAAGACTACCTGGTCGCCGCCTACTCCGGCGACGTCGTCATCGAACTTCAAACCACCGACGGCTCCTGGGAACTTGTCGAAGGCTCCCCTCTCCTCGACGGCCAAAACCGCCGCCTCGCGATTCCATCCTACAGTCAAAAGATCCGCGTTTCCACTGTCAGCGCCGGGACGGAATTCCTGATTTCCGAAGCTCAGTAACCCTTTCCTTTTGGCCGTGTCTCCCGCTCTTACCACCGAAGCCGGACTTTTCCCCCAGGCCGGTCTTTACAACCGCGCCGGACTTTACCTCCGTTCCGGCTTCGCCCCCCTTGACCTCAACCCCCTCCTCGCCTACGATGCCGAGTCCTCGATGGTCGCACCGTTTGAGCAGCCGACCCTCGACCTTGATCCGTCGAATCCCTCCAGCCTCGACATCATTACCGCAACCAGAGCGGGCGTAGCGACCTACACCGATGCCAATGGAGTCGTCCAGTCGGCTAGTGCCGACACGGTGAGGGTGGATCATGTGGACGGAGTGCCAATGATTCTCGTTGAGCCAGCAGCGACGAATAGGTTCACGCATTCAGAGGGAGTTAATAATTATTCCAATCTTGGTAAAGCCAACTGCTCTTACTCGGTAGACTCAAATCCTTTTGGCGGGTTTAGTGCGAGCTGCAAAATAACCAGCAACACTTTTACCAGCTCATACGTTCGCGCCGTTTTGCAGTTTTACTCTGTCAGCGGGGAAAGTAATTATTTTACTTTTAGAGTGAAGAAAAAAAGCGGCTGGTTTCTTAATGCGCAATCGGGCAATGGCACTTCACCATCCTCAGTCATATTGGATCTGAGCGGAGCAGGCTACATAAGTTCTAGCGGGACGACAGCAAGCAGCTATCTTGTAAAAGAATTTAATGATTACTATTTAGTCGGCATTGAAACATTACAGACTGGGACAACTACTGCTGGATTGTTAAATTTGCAATTCTACAACAATAGCTCTTTAGCTAATTACGACTTGGATACAGTCGAAGAGTTTTTTGTGACTGGAATCCAATGGGAGAACAATTCAACAGTCGCCACCTCCTACATCCCCACATCCGGCAGCACGGTCACACGAGCCGCTGACAACCTTGTGATTTCTGGCAGTGACTTTACGGACTTCTTCAACAGCGGAGGCGATGGCACGTTTTACGCTGAAGCGGTATTCCGTCAGGACAATAATGGCGACGGCCAAAGTCTACTATACGGCCAATCTTTAAACTACCGCTTTTTATATGGATGGGACGGAGTAATGCGAGCTTACGACGGGGCAACTATAGCTTCGACAATTCCCACAATGTTTACTGTTGGAAATCTTACGCGAACCGCAGTTACTTTTAATTCCAGCACAATAGGTATTTCTCTTGACGGTAGCTCAACTTCATCAGTCTCTCACAATGGCAATCTGTCTTCTGCAAATGAACTAAATATTGGAAATGCTCCAAATGACAATCTCAACGGCCACATCAAACGCATCATCTATTGGCCCTACCACTCAGACGATCTCTAATCATGGCCCTGAATCTCTCAGATCTCACCAGTCCCTCAACATCCGATGATGTTCTGAGCGACATCTACACGACCGCGGATCAGGGTGACGGGATCGCGCTGATGATCGACCTATCTGACAACGAAATCGACGCCACTCAATCGACGGCCCTTTACCAGCCTGTCGCCTACGTCAACTCTGTCGATGGAACGTTCGCCAGATTCGACGGCATCGATGATCGAATGTCGTTTACCCTGGCGAGCCCGATCATAAACGGCACGGTATTTTTCGCCACAAAAAATGGATGTCACTCCGCAGCGATCAATCTGGTGGCTGGAACGCATGATTTCACTGCGAACGAACTTTCCTCTGTCAGTTATGGATCTTCCAACGATCTTGTCGCACTTTACCTGTTCGACTATGCCGTGCCCGAAGCTCAAATTTCTCAACTGACATCCTACGTTGTCAGCAAAGGAGCGGCTGAAAACAGTTCGCCCTAAATCGCCACGAATGGGAAACATACCACAAGCAATGGCAGAAACACACCGATATTTTAAATGCGAGGCAGCGACCTACACCCAACTCGCTGCCGCGGTTGACCAGTCACGGGGCTACCCACATGGCGTCGGAACGAGAGCCGTGACGCTTCGGGGCCTGCCTCCGTTCGACGAGTTGGAGCTTGCCAACGATAACAGCGGGCGAGGACTCATCGCTATCGACAAGTGGCGATTCACACCCTCCGACGACGAGGAGATGCTCGCGCCAGCGATTCAGGCTGGGCTGATTGAAGAATTGACCAAAGAGGAGTTTGAGCAATTCACTTTCCCACTGACCCCATGAGCGACACCACGATCCTTACCCTGGGCGGAACAATTTGCACCGCGTTGATAGGCGCCATTGCCACGCTTTGGAGGGACCAGGTGCAGTCGAAGAAAAACGGAGAGCAACGCGAAGCCCGGGCCGAGGAGCGGTATCTCCGATGCGAAGAGCGTCACAACGAAACCCGGACGGATCTTCTCCGCGTGACCGAGGAGGTTGGCCAGCTCAAAGGCACGATCCACCTAGCCAGCGAGCTTGGCCCCAAGCTCGACCGCCTGGCCGAACGTCTCGAAAACCAGACTCCCCCCGACCGGCCAGCGTAACCTCCGCCATAGATCCCGCCATACACCGCCGGGAAAAGGTTACCTTTTATTACTCTCAGCGAGTTAAGTCCCGGTAAAGTTTCCCCCTCCAAAAAAACCCCAAATCCCCGTAAAGACTTGGTGGGCAGGGCTGGATTCGAACCAGCGTACTCCGGAGAGAGCAGATTTACAGTCCGCAAAACGCTTTACCGATCTCCGTAAATCCATGAAAAACCTTGCAAAATCAAAGGTTTCAAATTTCCCGCGCCGCGAGATCCACGCACAAAGGCCACTTTTCGAGTAAAGTTCCGGTAAAGTTTCACGCCCTCAAACGCACCACCTGATCCCCGAGAAGATCCGCCGGACGGAGCGCGAAATATTCCTCGCCTTCACTCCGCGGCCGGGGCTGGTGATAATGCGCGTGCATCATCTTCGGGCTCGTCCCCATTTCCTCCGCCACTTGCGCGATATTCCGCACCAGCGCATTTCGGTGGCTCCCGTAGGTATGCCGCAGCCAATCATGCGGCCAGCCTTCCTCCCGCCCGAATTCCTCATCCATGGCCCTACCAAGCCGGACCGTCTCCCGAGCTTGCGCCATGCTCATCGTGGCCACCGGGAAAAATTGATCCGGCTCCCATCCCGCCCACTTCAACCACGCCCGCAGACAATCCGAAATCGGAATAACATGAGCAAAGGTTTTTGAAACCTCCCGCGAAACGTAAATTACCCCGTCCTCGAGGGAAATGGCCGACCGACACAAACCCACCTTGCCCCTCCGCGAATCCGGCGCAGTTTGCTCCGGACGCATCCCCGCAAAAAGCCCCAGCACCACCGGCAACCGCCATTCCTCTCTCACATTCCGCAGGAGCCAAAGCGTTTCCGCTATTGTCGCAATCCGGATTTCCTTTTCCTCCGGCGCTTTCCTGCGGAGCCTCGACGCCACCGCCGCTTGTTCCGTTGTCAGATAATCCCGGGCCCCGGCCCAATTCCACAGCGCCACCGCCGCTGCCCTGATGTTATTCCTCCGGCTGGCACTCAGCCCCGAGACTTTCGCCTCAAACCACTTTTCCAACTCCCTGGTCGAAATCGTCGCCATCGCCACTCCCGGGAATGCCGCCGCCAAATTCTCGAGAATCGCCCGCACCTGGCGCAGGTGCGACGTCTGCCCCTTCTCGCTTTCCTTCTCCGCCAAATACTCCTCGACCATCTCCGCCAGCTTGGAGCCCCGCCGCCGGTCTTCCACCACCCGCAGCACCTCCCGCAATTCCTCGACCGACTCCACCCGCTTTGCCAGCTCCACCACAATCGCCCGCTGTTCCCCCGTGATGCGCCCGAGAAACTCCTCCCCGGCCGCCAAATCTCTCAAATATTCTTTCGCCGCCTTCGTTGCCTCCGCTTTCGCCACCCGCGTGACCGCCTTCCCATTGGCTTTGAATTGCCAACCCTCGCCGCCTCCCCAGCGCACCCGATAAACCACTACCGAGAACCGACCCCGACCGACCCGGAACGACTCCGCTTTCATGTCGGAAGTGAATAACTCCCCGCCTTTTGAGTCAATTCCCTTGTTTTTCATTCACTTTTCCACAGTCTACCAAGGTCATGGGAGCGCAGGACCGCCGCGAATACTTCCGCCGGCGCCGTCAAAAGTTACAAACCGACGAGCAATGGAAAACACAGGAGGCTGAACGGAAGGCCGCCTGGTATCGCCGCACCCATAATCCAAAGCCCAAACTGTCCGAGACTGAGAAACAAGAGCGCCGCCGCCAGTATGACCGGGAGCGCCGCGCCCGCCTCGCCCAAGATCCGGAATGGCTCGAGG
>Ga0075479_10001079_pt1 | contig 12239 bp, 10 predicted proteins | sample DEB08_DNA_8_FD_76341 | JGI IMG/M metagenome (GOLD analysis project Ga0075479, IMG submission 76341) | Aqueous microbial communities from the Delaware River and Bay under freshwater to marine salinity gradient to study organic matter... | ecosystem: Environmental > Aquatic > Marine > Coastal ... | reverse complement strand
AGAAAAGATAATCGGAAGAGGCACCTGTCATGAAAGCATAGCACCTCTTCCGAATCCTCATTAGAATTCCTTCCGAACACAGAGACCAATACGCTCCTTGCCGTTCTCATCAATAGCAGTCACGAATCCACTATCACGAAGACTCTGAGAATCTCGGGTATCGCGAGTTGCTTTACACACAACGACTGTCTCAAGTGGGAGAGCTCCGTCTCCATCTCCGATTCTATAAGTACTTTCAGCAATACCACTTGCACATCGTCTATCTTTCGTGTTTTCTTGCTTCTCATGAATTGGAAGTGAAGAAAGGGCGCCAGGCTTGTTCGGGATTACGAGAAACTGGCGAATTCGATTATCATCCAGTTTGGTTTCCTCAGTTTCAATTGCGTGGGCAAGCGGCTCACCGCCACAATCTTTGCCCGCATAAACAGCGAGTTTTCCCGAAGCAACGAGCTCCGCATGAGAAACAACAGGGAATCCAATAAAAATAGCGGCGGCAGAAAACACAACCGTTAAGAACCTTTTTGAAAACATACTTTCTCCTTATTATTATTTCGTTGAGAGGCTGAGCAGTCAGCGAGGAAGGGCTGACAAATCAAACCTCTCACAACTTATATGGAGCTCTCGGCAGCGGTCGTTGCCTATTTATGTATTTTTTATGCATATTATATCCCCCTGTCGCTAAAAACAGATAGCAAGCCTACTCAGCGACTGTCCCAATTAGTAAGGAAATATCAATAGGTTACTCAGAGAAACGGGAGAATTTCGCCAGGATGGTCACGGAGCTCCTCTTTCCGTAAGTGCGAGTGCATGCAGAGAGAGAATAATTATACCTCGTCATGCCGTCCTCTCGTCATGGGTCCCTTTCGAAGAAAATCTCTCCCAAGGTAGCTCAAACGAAAGACTTCTCTGGACACCATATCTTGCATCATACGGGAAGCATCAGGGTCAAGAGCGTCTATCTGCCCATGTGACTTTGGATACATATGCGTTATAGCAATCACGTAACCTTGATCAACAAGATCAAAGACTAAATCGCTAATCGTTTGAGAGTCAGGCAAGATAGCCAATGCATGCCTTACATCATCAATGAGACTCTCTTCAGATAATCCCACTTTGGTCGCATCGGCAGCAAATAAGCGGCTCCTACAAAATTGCTGACAAATTTGATCCATCGAAATATCCTGACCGCCAAACTTAGCTGCAAGCGTATTCATAGCGATCAAAATCTCTCGGTGTTGTCCTGTTATACGAAAATCATACGGCGACTGTGGTGGTCGAAGATTTGACAGACCCTCATCGCTTCCATCTTGATCAGGACTGGAATGTAATTCTGTCATCAGCTTCAGTATCTTTCGAGAGTTACAGATATTATCTGACCAAATTATACCTCAGGGAGTGATTACCAAACCTCTTTGGAATCACTCCCTACTACAAGCAGCTATGCAGCCTTTTTCTCACCTGAATTGAAGACTGAAAGCGGAAGCTCGCCTATAAGCTTCTCGATTGAATCTGTACGGATTCTCCAATCACCGCCGACTTTCGTCCCATCGAGTGCCCCAGTTTCAATAAGCAAATATACCTTTGCTCGTTGGATTCTCAGAAGACGTGACACCTCGCTAACTGTTAAAAGCACTGGCTTTTCCATAAGTATCCCCCCAATATTACATCCAACAGACGAGTCATTCTCATCGGACAGAACACACTGAACTCTGTACGCTCTTTCCAGATTCTCCTATAATCTTCGTCTCTGAATATTTATTCGCTCGTTCTGACCCTTATTTTCCTCTTTTTTGGGTAAACTCATTTTTTTCGAGAAATACTGCTCAATCTCCACTCTACTGATACGAGAGAGCCGCTGGAGGCAAATTCGTGAATATTAGCGTTTTGTTAGGGAGAATTTCTGGTCTAGCCACAGGCGCGATTCTTGAAGAATCCAGTTCATAAGAAAGGCGATTGAATAATGCCCATACGGCACGGTAATTCGCTCGGGTTCTCCAAGAAGCTCATACAGTAAATCAGCATTCCTTTCGGGAATAATTGAGTCTTTCCCTGCCTTAATGAGCAACACTCTATCGTTCGAAATCGCTGGCGCAAAATATTGCGGGTCAGATTGGAAGTAGTGGTCAATATATTCAACAAACTGCTCTTGGCTAAATCTGCGATTCCTCTTGATGGTCTCTCCCCAGTTCTTGATTCTTGAATACGTAGTGTTCGTTAAAATATCCGAGAAATTCGCTCCTGCTAATGCAAGAATGGAAGCTTTGATTCGAGGTTCTACTGCTGTGAGAATACAACCAGAGATGCCCCCCAATGATACTCCAATACTACCAAGCTTCGTATCGTCTATCTCTGCCTGATGAGAGACCCAATCGAGAAACCCTCTCATATCACGAATTCCCTCCATCAGCTCGTAGTCTAATCGACGAGCTGATTCCTTATCTCGGAACAATCCATTTCGACGCTCGATCGAGCCTGATGCAACTCCTTGTGATGCCAAATTCCTGCTAACATATGAGTTTAATCGCCTTCCGCCTTCAGTCATCGGAATCTTTAATATGAAGGGAAACTTTTGTGCCTCTTCTAATGGGCTATAGTATTCAAATTGTAAAACGCGATGCTCTATCAGCAGTCTTCCACGAGTATAGTGACAGTCTGACAAACGCACTCTTTCGTCCACAGCTATTTCTTTTGTCTCTGGAATAGAATATCGAGTATGAATGGCTTCAGACAAAGGCACCGGGTGGCGCGAATCCATCCTCGCAGAATCATGACACTTTCCAATGAGCCCAAGAGCACTCGTCATTTTCAATGTAATGGCTGTTGCCCTTGTAACGATTCCCGTATGCCTTCCGCTAATGATATGATCATTTAGTCTCTTTTCTCTCTGTATCTCCTCGTCCGTTTCAGGATACTTTTCTGCTAGCGGTTGACCAAGCTCTTCTTGAATGAAAGACGGAATCAATCGGAGAGAATGCTGTTCTGATGAGATTTGTATTCCTTCTGTTCTCGGCGCAAGATCCTTATCACGCTCAATACCAGTGCTATCGACAAGAGTTCTCAACGAGTCTTCTCCCGTTATATAGAGAACACCCGCCACCTCATTCCCCGGAGACACTACCATCCTTACTCGCTCTTCTGTGATGAGCCGATTACGGAACCGATTTCTTTGAGAGAGAGATTCTTCCTTGAGTACACTCTGGGCAAATTGACTCTGCGCACTGATATCCTCATATTCACCCCATTTGGTAGTCAGTCCTTCTTCTGGATAGTCCTTTGAAACTGAGATCAAGCAGGAAGAAACGGCTTCGTGAATAAAGGCCTCCCAAGAAGTATGCCCGGAAGGGAGAAATTGATCAGGTTGTTCTTCAAGAATACGGAGCACTGATTCTTCAGACGACCGCCAATTATAAATAAAGCTCGGATCTTGCTCCCGACAAATTGACACGAGCGGAGCTAATAGCTGGGTGTGCAACTCTCGACGAAAATACTCAAGTATAATAACACCGCGTTCCCCTGCATCAGCTGTTCCATTCCAATTCCGGACTAATTCCTGGGCCTTTATAGTCTGAAGGGTGTTTTTATGCTCTGCATATTGAAGAAAGAGCTCTCTGTACGGTTCGAAAATGGCAAGAGTCTTGTCGCATTGAATTTCTAATAAGTCTTTTTCAGTAACCTTCCGTCTTCCGAGCAACTGTTCACGAGCCCGTCCAGCTTGATGTATAATTTTTGATAAATGCACTCGTGACTGGAGCCCCCTCTCCTCTAGGTCTGCTGCCGAGAAAGAAAAGACAATACCGCTTTCTGGATTCCGAATGACTGGAAGTTCCCTGCCATCAAAAACACCCCGCCATCCCTTATCTTCGGTAGCCCAAGAGCTCGGTAAGATCGGATCAATCCCGCTTCTTATCGGAAGAGAACCAGTGATCATAGAGCCGATATTGCCATCTTTGTCTGCTAAAATAAGGTTTTGAAGCGGGCCACGGCATTGCTGCCCAATCTCAATCGCATCTGAAACTGAGCGAGCGGTATTGAGAGTCACAAAGTCAAGGCTCAACATGTCGGGCTCAAGAGCAGACCATTTCAGAACAAGCGGATTTCCTGCGTGTTGAAAATTACTAACGACTCCCCAGCGAGTAGTTTTCTGACGTAATATTATCGGCTCTTCTTGATTCAGCACCTGTATCTCTTCTATCGATTCTCCAAACTCATCCCATCCTTCCGGCGTTTTATATAAGGACGAGATCTTGGGGTGTACCTCTAGCTGTATGTAATCAAAACAATCGGTCGATAAATTGGTGAGACTCCACGAAAGATGCCGATTGCTCCCACCGATAAGACCTGGATTCCCAGGAACACTGATTCCAAATAGGTGATGACCGCGATAGTGCAATTCATTTCTAAATACGGCATCGGAAGTAAGCAACTTCGAGTGTTGTTCACTAGCAAGCAGTGTGCGTCGACTATCGCCATCGCCCACGAGCATCGCCCATCCATCAATTGTGGACTGAGGGGTCTCAACTGTTACAAAGTCTTTCGCTTGCACTGCATTGTGCAAAAGGTGCTGAGGCAACGTATCCTTAGAGGGAATCTGCATCGGCTCATACGGAGCAGGCTCACCATCAGGTAAAATATCAAAGCGAGTTCGAGCAGGAGTTAGAAAAGCAAAAAGCTCTTCCGACAAACACTCTTTCATAAGTGCCTGCGACCGTTTTACCTGAAAACTATCAGGTTGAAGATCTTGAAACATACTAATCATTACAAGGAGAGAATCAGTAGGTTGCCATGCTGAAGAAACAGGATACGCTCTCTTTTCAGCATCACTACTCCTATCTCCGCTGAGTGCATGATTTACTCCATCAGCGTAACTTTTAAGAATCTGTTGTTGTGATTCTGGAAGGCTTTCGAAGAGTCTTTCAACAACACGTTGAAATCGAAATTCACGGTAATAAACGTCAGAGCAAACAGCGCTCTGACCAAGAATTGCTGCAAGTTCTCCTTTGAGTTTACGCCTCGTGAAGTCCATTTGATAGAAGCGGTCTTGCGCATGGACATACCCCTGCCCTAAAACTAAATCGCGAATACTATCTGCTTTTATGAGTGGATGATTATCGGTATCGCGCGTAATCTCGACTGGAAACTTGAGTCCAGAAACTTCTAAAACTCCACTCCGCTTCCCTGCTGATATATGGTGATTTAAATTTGAATACGAAGGTGTCGTCTTGGCAGGGTAATGAGACGTATCGATATTCAGACTGAAACGGTTCAGATCTAAACCCTGGTCGCCCACTGGGATACGCGGAATTCTACCCCCGTCATCTGGCCCTAACACACACCACTCTCTCTAATGACAACCAATGGAGTGCCGCCAGACAAAGCTCGGATAAAACTTTATCGTGCTTACTATCCCTCCAACTCCCCATAATCAAACGAAATTCTAAAATATGAATATTAAGATTTCCAGTGCTCTTTCACGAGTCGGATGATAAGAAGCAACTCACTATAATCATTAACGAAATCGACCTCCTTACCACTTTTGCCATGATAGGCATGGACGTAATGAGACAAACAGATCGGAGGTAATTTCTTAGCGAAGGGGTTTGCTCTACAGTTCTGATATGAAAATTCTCATTACAGGACGGCCTGGAATCGGGAAGAGCACCGTGCTCTCAAAGGTCATACGCACCCTGTCTGACAATGCGTTTGGAATCATTGCCCATGAGCTCAGAGATAAAAACGAGCAAAGGGTTGGGTTTCGAGCAGAGATGGTTCAGCCTCCTAAGACATCAGCTCTCTTTGCTCACTCCGTTGATATCCAATCAGACGTTCAGGTAGATATTTTTTCAGTAGATGTAAACGTCATTGATACCTTTGTCCTCAATGCACTTCATCCGGAGCAAGAAAAGGGCGTTGCTATCATTGACGAAATTGGACGAATGCAGTCTTTCTCAAAACCCTTCATGAAAAGAGTCCAAGAGTTAATCAATCATCCTGACTATCTTCTTGTTGCAAGTATTGTATCTGATCCAGAGCCCTGGTCCCTCCCCTTGAAAAACAATTTAAATATTATTTTGATAGAAGTTACTGATACAAACAGGGAGCAACTGCCTGAGCTAATATCTCTTCTTTTACAGACGAGTAATCAGATACACCAACTGTCTATGGAGAGTATTCAACAAGCAAAGGCACTTCTTCGAGAATACTTTGAAAAAAATCAATTTATTCAGATTAATAAGCTTCTAAAAAATGCAATTCCCTACATTTTGCAAGAACAATTCCGCATCTTGGATCAAAGCACGGTGCGCATTCAGGGATTCACAAGAGAGCATCTCGTATCGTATTCAGATAAACACCTCTCTTGCGATTGCGACCTCTTTTTAGGAGAGGGAGAATATCCCCAGCCAGGAGAGTGCTCACATATACAGACCGTCAAGCTCTTGCTCGCTGACCAATAAAGACACTCAAAAGAAATCTGGCTTTCCTCTCTCTTTCTAGTTTTATTGCTAGCCCTCATCAGTTCTGACGAGCGACATGCTCAACCAAAAGAATGACGATGGATAAGAGATTTCGGGATGAGCACCGAGGCTCTCTGGGGCGAATAGGCATTGGCGACAAGGCTTCTTTCCCCCCTCATTAAATTACCACTCTAAAAACTGAACTCGACGCTTTTGACAGGGGGAGAATTCGCTTGAACATTCGGCCCTTGCTACGCATCGCTAATATATTTCTACTTAGGAGAACTACTCAGAAACTTCGCCACAGAATGATGCTCCTCCTATCTGAACACAGGTTCCATCACAATTTGTGCACTGCATTTCAGCCTGACCGCTAGCAGTGCAATCACAAGTACAGCCACATGAAACAGTAGATGTTGAGGCATATGGTTGTTCAAAGTACTTCTTTAAAGAACATTGACATTGCAACTCGGGCACTAGCACTTCACACTTATTCTTTGCTGAGTGTTTAACGCAGCTACTTTCTTTGAGCGGAGGACTACATTCTTCTCGCTTACATCGATAGATATTGTCATCTTCACCTCTAGACTGTGCAGCCTTTTGGCAGTTTTCAATCGCATCACTTATCGCATCTTGCTGACTTCTTACTCTACATTCTGCAAGGAGGCTTACATCATCAGGCTTACAGAACTCTGTATATGCCAATGTCTGGTTATATATCGCTGGATTAGTTGAAATCTGTTGCAACTGCTTCCCGAATTTTAATCTTCTAATAACTGAGTTATCAGAATCTCCAGGGACATTGGCAACTTTCGGCTTAAAAATACCGCCGCATTTTATCTGAATGGGATTAGGTGCATCCGCAGCTCCCCTCGATAAAAAGCACACATTAAAAAATAAAACTATAAGAAGTATCATTAATCCGCGATTCTTCATTGCGTCTTCCTATTTTTTTCTCTCAAACAAAAAATAATACGAGTTTATCCGCACAAGAACTCCATCGAGCTGTCACTCACAGTTCCCTGGGACTCTTCCAATGCTGAAAAGCTTTTGGATATTTTCAAAAAAGTCGTAGAGGGTATTAAGCTCTGCAACAATTGAAACAATATTCATCATGAGATTGGCTGCAATTTGAGCATAGTTCGGATCTTGAGGATTCAGTGCTGCAAGCCTCGCCTCCAGCTCCTCCTTCTCCGCTTCAAGCTGCGAAATCCGTTTTCTTTTTTCTATTTCAGCCTCTGCAGCTCCACCACAGTTCACTTCTGCCGTGCATGCACTGCAACTGACATCATAATCTCCCACTGCTGTAGACTGTGCCGTTGCCTTGCACAGGATTACACATTGTCCATTATCAATTTCTTTTGCTTGAGCAGTCCCTACACATGTCGTAGCAGAGTCATCAGTTACGCACCCATTTGGATCATTCGAGGGTGTTGTCAGAATGCCGCATCCTTCCGTACAGACCGTGCTATCAGTTTCATAAATATCACATGCGAAGTTATTTCCTGCTTTCTCGGAACAGGCTCTACGGGCTCTTTGCTCTGCTCGTTTCATCAGCTCAAGAGCAAACTCATGGTAGCAGCATCCATTCTGCTGATTGACTGCGTCGGCTATTTCACGAGCCCGATCACAGCTCAGCGGGCCACCAACTGACTCATCTCCACTCGCTGTCTTTGTTTCCAGATAACTATCTGTTACCGCGGGGGCACCACAAGCAAGCGCTGTTGGTGCATTCGGATTTTGAGCCCAGCATAAAGCGAGAGTTCCAGGTCCTAACAAGAAGAAAAATATGCAAGCTATTGAAACATCAAGGGGAATCCCCCCTTCAATACGCTCTTGCTGAATCTTATTTCTTTGACGGGTTAAAACTAGCCTCTTATCAAGTAGTGAGGCAAACAAGGTGGTAGCAGACATCACAATTTCCGTTTATACACATCCAAAGGTCGTCGAGTTCAGGCATCTTAAGAGACAAAAAGGGTAAAAAACTGAGGAGGTGAGAAGAGTTGCCTCATTCTGTCGGCACAATATGAAGGCGTTACGATGCTCTTCACTCAGCCTATGTACATCCAATACAACCATCGACTCGAAAAGGGTTACTTGATACTGAAGCGTTAATCAAACAAAAAAAATTATTTTTGACTTGATTAGCAAATTCGAGAACCTTACTGTTGCGGCAAGAGATGTCTTCGAAGATGCATGGCCAATTCGCGGACTATCAGGTGTGTTCACACTTAGGATCTATGCGTCCTAAGTCTCTATTCGTCAGGGTGCATGCGAGAATGCTGACAGGAAAGTTAGGGAAAGTTGCTAGTCTTGCAGCACTTGGAGCGCTAACCCTCCCACATATTGAACGGAACTCAGCCGAAGCATTAGCTTCTTCTTCGGTGCACGAATCAAGACACCCCCAAAAAGCCGATGAACAAGACCCACGACGTGGGCAAAATCCGCAGCAAAATATCGAAGAATTACGCAAGCGTCTAGCAGTATTGCAATCAAATCTTCAATCCGAGCGAGAATCTGTCAAAGAATTACGGAGTACACAAGAAGCTTTTAACCGATATCGCAAGCTTGGAACACCGATGGAGCGGGAGAGCTCCCTTCGTCGTACGGTTGAAGAACAACTTTCAATTCTTGAAGAACGGCTAGAACGTCCGGTGCAAGAAAATATAAGAAAAATCTACAGTGCTTCGATAGATGCCGTTTTTTCGGAAACAAACATTCAACGGGATAAAAATCAACTTGATCACTATTTAAAAGCCAATATTGAGGGGCTTTTGCAAAAAGATCGTGCTGATATCGGCGAGGCATTTACACAAGAGATGCAGGGCTGGGCGCTCCAATTAAAGACAAATGAAGCAATTCAAAGACTTGAGGGAGCAAAAACGGGAAGGTCCCTTGTCATCGATTCTGAACTTCGTAATACAGCCGATGCATTTCTGACAAATCCACTTCCAGAGAATGTTCGGATTTTAGCAAATGTTTCAGCCGAGTATGTCTCCGCTAAAGGCCTCTTCCTAGAGAGAGCCCTAAAAGAACGCGGGCTGTTACATGATTCTAAGATTCGTTAGCCCGAAAGTAATCCGGTTCCGCTCGAATCCTTGAGAACGAATCAACTCTGGTCTTAAGAGCCGCTCCGAGCAGACCTACTTTCCTCAAGAAATCTCAAAATCTTAAGATCATCTCGTGGGAACCTCCTTACTCTTACTGGCTCATCAATCAAGCTAACGTTATAATGGTATAAGGAGCATTTATTTTTCGGTTTTTATCGTTTTATTCACATGAAATTCTATCACTCCATACTCCTTTCCTTGCCTTATTCCTTAAGTGCCATTTTTTTTCTTACGCTCTTCGCCGGTTGCGGTCTGTCTCGGATTGATCCCATGCACTTTCTCATTCGAAGCGATCAGATCACGTCCTTCGAACAAGAACAGCAGGTTATGCAAAAAGCACGTCTCGAATGGATTGACGGAAGTAACATTCGAGTACTGTACGTAGCAGGCACTCCCTACGAACGGGGCTATCAACAGGGGAAATTGCTCCGAGAAGAGGTCCAAGAAAACCTTGGGGCGCTCTATACAAATTCGCTAAAGACTTTCCACTCAGAAGAGCTCTTTGCCGAGGTCTATGAACGGCTCCGGCCATTTATCCCGCAGGAATATATCGATGAAATGCAAGGACTCGCGCATGGCTCCCGCATGCCTCTTCATGTTATCCACGCCATTCACGCTCTTCCCTCCTTAACCGAGTGGGGTGGCAAACGGCGCATTAAAGGGATCGTGAAACAGATGATGAAGGGAGAGCTCGGCACCTCATGCAGTAACGTGGGAGCCCTTCCTGATGCGACCAGAAATCATGAGATGTATGTTATTCGAATACTCGATTGGGGCCTTCATCGAATCTCGAGATTACACGACTATCCCCTCATCACTATTCACTTTCCCGAAGAGGGGGAGCCGTCTGCCAACATTGGTTGGGTAGGATTTCTTGGTGCTGTTTCCGGAATGAACGCTTCTGGCATCACACTCGGAGAGATGGGCTATGGATCGCCCCCGAATGAAACGCTCCGGGGAAAACCCATGATTTTTCTTCTTCGGGATATCCTCACCTATTCACACAATCTGAAAGATGTCCGCTCTCTAATCACCTCGGCCCCGGGCACCAATGCCTTCTCCTATCTTATGAGTGATGGAAAGTCGCTTGAGGCAGAGCTCTATTATAGAGATAGAGATACGTTCAGAGTCTTTCGTCCTGGAGAAGAGGTTTATGACGACAAGAAACAATTCCCTGGCGTTCGAAATCTTGTATATGGAGGGCACTTCGATGAACTGATGAGTGAAGTGCTTACCCGACACTCAGGAAATCTTACTCGTGAACTCTTTATGGAGGAAATTATTCCTGAAATTGCCATGAAATCTAACTTCCAGAATGTAATTTATGAGCCCCAACGACTGGCATTTTGGGTGAGTAATTCCCCTGGAAAGTCGCTTCGAGCAGCCGAGGCTCCCTACTTTTTCTTTGATCTCAAAAAGGCTATTTCAGATCATATCCAACTTCTCTCAACTCTCGAGCAAGACTAGGGCTCATCTACGCCAACAAGGAGATCAAATATCTGAACTGCAACACTGGGGATCAGCCTCAGAAGTCGAAAAGGAAGAAGTTTAACTCTCGTAATGAATGTATCTCTTTCGAACTTCTCATTAAAAAAATGAGTTGCCTCCGTCTCTATATAGTCAAAGGGAAAGATACAGACCTCAGACCAAGGAGGAAGCACCGGAAGAAACTGAGTGAAAAGTACGCTCGTTTTATGACCTGCTGCAAGAACAATCGTTTCGGGATTACCGATCTCATCGCGTAATTGAAGCCCGTTGCGATATGGCACCGTTTTATCACATGTAGAGATCATGAGTAGCGTATCTCGCGCATCCATATGTTTTGCAACTGCTGTAGGATCCGTTATTACATTTTGTCGCAAGTAATCAAAAAACTCCTCCCTTGAAATTCCCTGTTCCTCTCGCACCTCCTTAATGAATCTACGAATACGGTGCTCTCGAGAAGACTCAAATATATCAACGAGGCCCGAGCCCCCCATTGCGATAATGTTGTAACGAAACCGCTCGTCGACTCCTGCACTAATTGCAACATTAATGCCTCCGCGACTCATTCCAAACGTCCCAAAGTCCTTTTTTCCGTATTCCTTTTCAAAAAAGTCAATCGCAATCCGATCTCGAACGACCCCCTTCCTGAGCACCTCTTCAATCTGAAGAAAGTTCTCTTTCTCCTTGAAATCATTCACACGAGCAACTACTGCAGCGTCTAATCCCTCACGAGCAAAGTATTTTGCAAAATACTTCGAGAGCATGGGGCGTCCTCCCAAGACTGGAAATACGAATACCAAGTCATCATTTGGCTCATCTTGAAAAAAGTAATCAATTGTAATCTCTCCCGCATCAGATTGAATTACAATATTCTTCTGGCTATACCCATTCCGCTCTTTTACTATCTTCTCGTTGAAGGAGTGATACGATCCCTCTTTTGAATAGTACTCATCAAGTTCTGGTGGCCTTGGAACAGGCCCAGTGTAACTGCCATTCATCGGCAACATATAACAACCAGAGAAAACCCCGATACTCAGCAAAAAAAGAAAATAAACCCTCACCTGTTGCAAAAAATCCTTTCGATTTATTAAAAACGCAAAAACCCCAAGGAGCTTACTTTTACTCCCTCAGAACGTATCACTACAATTGAAACAGTATACTCTTTCTATTGTACCCCGAGCTGAAGATTGGG
>Ga0075479_10001063_pt1 | contig 12303 bp, 7 predicted proteins | sample DEB08_DNA_8_FD_76341 | JGI IMG/M metagenome (GOLD analysis project Ga0075479, IMG submission 76341) | Aqueous microbial communities from the Delaware River and Bay under freshwater to marine salinity gradient to study organic matter... | ecosystem: Environmental > Aquatic > Marine > Coastal ... | reverse complement strand
TGTGCCGCGGCTCTGGTGGCTGGTCGTCTCCGAATGAAAAGGCAGCCACCAAAGCAGCCGCGCCCGCGGTGCAGCTCTACAACATGCACAGCGATACTGGCGAGCAGCGGAATCTCGCTGAGGAAGAGCCCGAGGTCGTCGAACGGCTGCTGGCACTGCTCACCAAGGATGTCACCACCGGACGCAGCACCCGCGGTCTGGAAGCGGCAAACGACATCGACACGATCGAGCTCTGGAAGAGCGGTCGCCCGAATCGCAACTAGCCTGCACGCCCTGAGCTATTTCTGCACCGGCTGATGCCCATGCGCAGAGAGGCTCTCCGGCAGGTCTTCACCTGCTTCGAGAAACGCCAGCAGTGCCAGAATCTCCTCTCGCGAGAGCACATTCAGCAGTCCCACAGGCATCGGTGACACCTGCGACACAATCCGCTCCTCAACCGCGTTTTTGGACACCAGCACGATCTCCTCAGGCGTGAGCAGGTTTGGCATCACCCGCCATGCCGTCGGTGTCTCTCCAACAACGACCCCTGAGAGCACCCGGCCGTTGGCCATGATGAACTGCACCGTGCGGTAGCGATCGTCGATCTTCTCCGAGGGATTAAGAATGTGGGAAAGCAGCTCCCGGCCACGCAGCTTCTTGACACTCTTAAGCAGGTCTGGGCCAAGGTTTACGCCGTGTCCAGCAGCTACATGACACTGTGTGCACTGCGCCTTCACAAAGGCATGCATGCCAAGGGTGAGCGTCGATTCATCCGCCGGCGGTGCTCCGGCCAACTGCGGCAGATCCGCAAAGTCCTCGAGGGTCCAGGCCTTCACGATGCTCGGCCGGCAGGTCTCCAGGAGCTGCTCAGCCTCTTCCTGATCTCGCGCCACCACCATCTGCCCATTCATCACGATCCAGTGTCCGGGGAAGGTACAGACATACGGATACAGCCCCGGCTCACTGGGAGCTTCGAACCGCAGCACATGCACGAGCGCCTTACGCGTGGGCCCGATCATCGGCGTGGCCTCGATGATGAGGTCGCGTTTGCTCTCCGGCAGAAAGTTGCTGGTCGCATTCTTGGGATCCCTGGCCATTTCATTGGCCGCCATGCCCACCTCAGCCATCGCTCCCGGCTGCGTGATCACGAGGTTGTGGTCGGTCGCGTCGGGATTCGTGAACACCAGCTTCACCGGCTGGCCCGGCCTGACGACAAACTGCCGAGTCGTAAAGAGCATCCGCTCCGGCTCACACGAGATGCGGATCTCCACGGTCTCTGGCTGCCGATCGAAGGCCAGGTCGTTGCCTTTGGCTCGTGGCTCAACGATCTCCAGCGAACGTCGCCCACGAGCCAGCAGCGCCGGCACCGGACTCGCGTCATCGCCACGCCAGTGCGCCGCAAGCGGTGCGGACTCAAGCGCACAGACCGCTGCGTATGCCAGATGACCACCGAGTGGCTGTCGGAAAATGCGGATCACCGCCTCGACCGCCTCTGGGGTCCCGATCCAGCTCGCCGCGATCGCGGCCTCCAGGCGAACAAGGCCTGAGGCATCGACCGCCGCACGGTTGAGCAGTTCGTGCCGGTCTGGAACTGCTGCGTGCCAGTATCGCAACTGCCGCACCGCCGCGGCCCTGGCATGGTGGTCGTCACTCGCTGCCAGCTCTTCCAGCAGCTCTGGACGGACCACACCAATCGTGGAAAGGGCCACCATCCCTTCGGCCTGGTGGCGGAGCCGCTGCGGATCATCTTCAGCCAGCCCCGAGAGCCAGCGATCGACGGCCTTGGCCGCGGCATCAGGGCGGCGGCTGGCGAGCTCACGGGTGGCCAGATAGCGGATGCGAAACTCACGATGCCCAAGCAGCGCTGCCACCGCGTCATCACTGGCGTTGGCGATCGGGGGCATCTGGCCAGCAACACCCTGCCCAGTGCCCTCGTTGGCGTTCGCCTTGGCCGTCACCCGCCAGATGCGTCCTGAGCCCCGGTCGCGGCGAGAATCCCGCAGCGAATACTGGGCATGCCCCTTCACCGGGTTGTACCAGTCGACGACATACAGATCTCCACGAGGGCCGAAGTGCAGGTCGACCGGAATAAAGCTGAGGTTCGTGGAGAAGATCAGGTCGCTGACATACTGCTCGTTGTAGCCAAACGCGTTCTCCACCCAGCGATGGATCTCAATTCGGTTGGTCGGCTTGTAGCGAGCCTTGATGAAGCCACCCTGCAGCTCCTCGGGAAAGCCTGGAGCATCGACAAACGCTTGTCCGCAGGTGCCCGAGTAGGCTTGCAAGCCCTGCGGCCGGGCATGCTGCTGGGGATAGGGTGGGTCGAGGCTGTGGAAGGCCTCGGCAAAAATCGGGTGGCTCGCCACATGGTTGCCCCAGGGATCGAAGGTCACGCCCCAGGGATTCGTGCTGGGATAGCTCCCCATGGCGGTCAGGCGATGCTTTCGCGGCTCATAGCGAAACCAGCCGCTGTTCTGCTGCCGCACTGGGCCGTAGGGTGTTTCGACTTGGCTGTGATGAAAGATCGACTCGCGAAACAGCAGGGCTCCGTCGGGGGCCCAGATGAAGTCATGCAGCGAGTGGTGCGAGTCTTCGGTACCAAAACCTGAAAGCAGCACCTCGTGCACATCCGCACGGTCATCCCCATCGGTGTCTGCCAGAAACGTCAGGTTCGGCTGCTCCGAGACGTAAACGCCGCCATCGCCAAACTCAAACGAGAGCGGCACATGCAGGTCATCCGCAAAGATCTTTGACCGATCAGCCTTTCCGTCGCCGTCGATGTCTTCCAGGATCACCAGCCGGTCGTGTGGCTCTTGGCCCGGATAGACATGCGGATAGGCCTGAGACGTACAGACCCACATCCGCCCGCGGGTATCCCAGCGGACCTGAATCGGGTTGGCGATTTCGGGAAACTCTTCCTCGCCAGCGAACAGCTGCACCTCAAATCGCGGATCGACCTGGAAGGCCTTCTGCTCCTCAGCTGCCGAGAGCCATTCATTGGCACCACGGGTCTCGTTGACTGCCGGCAACGAGGGCAGATTGGAGTCGTCAATCTCAGCAGATACCGGCCGTCCTGCAGCCAGATCCCAGATACGTCGATCACGGTTTTCACACATGATCTCGAAGTTCCGCATCGCGGGCAGAAAGTCGAGATATCCATACGCCTCGTTGCGGCCACCGGTGTAGTAAAAGGTGTTCAGCGGGCGGTAGCGACGGAAAAACTGCCGCTCGAGATCAACCACTGCTTCCCGCAGCGGATCACTCACCACGGGCGGATCAGTGGCGAACAGGCCTCGATAGAGCACACCCGCCAGCTCTGCATAGCCGGCATCGGTGAGATGACAGCCGTTGCGGGTAAGGTTTCCGGGAGCGGCAACCGCCGCCAGCATCGGTGTGTAGAGATCGACAAAGCCCACACCCTGCGATGCCGCCACCTTTCGCATCGCCTCGGTATACAAGGCGATGGCAGCATTGTTGCGATCAGCAGCAGCAACACCGGCCACATTCTCATTCGGGATCGGTGAGAGCAGCACGATCCGTGCCGCCGACTCGCCATTGAAGGCCCTCGTCTGAAGTCCTCTGAGGAATGCCTTCAGCCGCTGCTCGAATGAGGCCAGCCCCGCCTCACCGGCAAAGGACTCGTTAAAGCCGTAAGCGGCAAGAATCACATCGGCTTTGGCAGAGAAGAGGTGCTGCTCAAGATCGGCGAAGTTCTCCGGTCTCGGCATGAGTCCGACCTCATCTGCTGACCAGGCCAGCGTGCGGATCGTCAGTTCATGCGTCGGAAAGCCCGCCTGCATGACGGCAGGCAGATGCCCATAGAGCTGTGCTCTCTCAAGCAGCGTATTGCCGATCAGACAGATGCGATCGCCCTGCTCGAGCTGCAACGGCAGCGGCGTGGCAGCCGACTCACAGGCCTCTGGACGTGGAGCGGTTGCGAGAAACAGGGCGTACTGGGCGAGTTCATCATCTGCCGCATAGCCGTGTCTCCCAACAACGCAGCCTGCCACGACACACACCACGAACCACCAGCCTGCTCTCCGCACGCTCACTCCACGCTCCCTTCATCTTGCAGTCTTTACTGCAGACCTGCCTGATCGGAAAAACGATAGGGGTCGTCATGCTGCTGCATCTGCTCAAGCAGTACAGCCTCCATCTCGACCCGTTCTGCTGCATAGTCGGGCAGCTCCGCAAGATTCCTCTGGTGAGGCGTGAGTGCCGATGCTGCCGAGCTGCCTGCCAACGCCGTGTGGTGTTCTGCAAGAAACTCATGCGGGTTCTCACGGAGGTTAAACAGCTGGGTATGTAGGCCGCCGCTTGGTGACTCGTACTTGATCAGCTTCCAATCCCCTTTTCGCACACTCCGCATCCCTGGCTTCTGCCCACCGCAGTAGACACCGTAAAGCACGTCCCGCACCGTCTGCTGCTCACCCCGTAGCACAGGCAGGAAGCTCACTCCCTCGTTCGTCATTGGTGGCTCAATCCCAGCAACACCACAGAGGGTCGCCAGGGCGTCACCAAGGTAGATGTTGCCCGTCGCGCGGCTTCCAGCAGCCACGCCGGGCCCTTTGACCACAAACGGCACCCGCCAGGTGTGTTCGTAGAGGTTCTGCTTCCCCTGCAGGCCATGGCGGCCGATCGCCATTCCATGGTCGGCCGTGTAGAAGATCCAGGTGTTGTCGAGCTCTCCCATCGCAGCCAGCTTGTCGAGCACGCGGCCTATCTGCTGGTCGATGTTCTCGCTACAGGCAAACTCTCGTCCAAGTTCGTTGCGAATCGTCTGTTCATCGCGATTCTTCCAGACACCGCTGACCGCGACTTCATCCCGCACATCCATGTGCCCATGGTCAAAGGGATGCTCCGCAAGCCAGTTCACAGGCAGCGACGGCTGCCGTGCGTTGGCTGCCGGCAGGGTGTCCCGATCGGCATGATTGGTGGCTCCATACTTCTCCAAGAGTGCCGGCGTTCCGTCGCGGGTGTCATGCGGATGCGAGAAGCCGTAGTAGATGAAGAATGGGTCGTCGTCAGCGGTCGCCTCACGGTCAGCGAGATACGCCATCACCTGGTCGCCATGCCAGCCGCTCCCCGTCTCTGGTGTTCCGCCACGCTTGCTCGCGTCATGCCGAACCGTGAACTGCCGATTCGCCCCCTCGTAGCTATTTCCTGTCTTGCAGGTCCGCATCGTGTCGTACCCTGCTGCGTTGAACACGGCTGCGAGAGTGTGGGCCTCGAGACCTGACGGACAGTGGGGAGCGGCAACCGGCGGCGATTGTTCCCCCTTTTTTCGTCGCGGCACACTCGGATGAATCGGCAGATGCCAGACGGTACGGCCACTCATCACCATGTGGCGGCTCGGCGTGCAGACGGCACCTGAGAACGACCCCATCTGATAGGCCGCGTCAAACACCATGCCTTCCGCGGCCAGCCGCTCAATCACAGGCGCATCAAGGGTGGAACGCGGGTTGTAGAAACGGAAATCAAACGGCGACTGGTCGTCGACGATGATGAAGAGGATGTTTGGCCTCTCCGCAGCAGCCCCTGACCTCACCACACCAGCACACAGCCCCAGGAAGGCAGCCGTCATGAGCAGCAGCCGATGGTTTGGCATCAGAGACCCCCTGTTGTGCAGCAGCAGACACGTGTCGAAGTAGCAGGAGAACGCGGACTATCGAGAGGACGTCTTCTCAGCCCGCAGAGTGGCGTCCGCCATGTCGGCGAAGTGCTGCCAGTCTTCCAGTAGCAGGTCATGTTTGCCGCCGCGGACGTGATAGCGGACAAAGTCACCCACCGATTCGCCCAGAGCTGGATAGTCGCGTCTGCCTAAGCCCTCACGGCCGTAGAGTTTCCAGACTGGTCCGACAGCCTCCGCTGAGAGGAACTCACCACGCGGATCCGCCCAGCGGTCTCCCTCAGCACTCGCCACATAGAGTGGCCGTGGCGCGATCATCGCCAGCAGTGTGTGCTGATCGACAGGCAGTTCCAGCTCTCGGCCGGCATAACTGCCAAAGCTCGGGCAGAACCAGTGTGGAAACCGTGACGTGATCACGCCGACAGTCTCACCGTAGTTCCGTCGAGAGAGGGCCGCGCCACCGCAGCCGGATTCATTGGAGACCACCATCGCGAACCGCTGGTCGCAGGCTCCCGCCCAGAGTGCTGTCTTGCCCAGCCGCGAGTGCCCGACCACGATCACCCCTTCACCATCAACCGCAGGCAGCGTCACGAGCCAGTCGAGAATTCTGGAGAGTCCCCATGCCCAGGCAGTGATGGCTCCAGGCTCATTGGCCGCCAGCTCACCCTCGACTGGCCGTCCAAGCGAGGGCAGCACGCTCTCGGCTCGTCCTTCAGGGTGGTCCGGGAAGATATCGCCGCAGTAGGCCGTTGCCATGCCGTAGCCACGTGAGAGCATTTCGGCCGCTGGAAATCGACGAGCGTTGATGCCGCGGGTGGCGTCGGTGGCCTTGTGGTCTTCGACCCCGTCGCCGCTTCGCATCCACGAGTCGGTCATCCAGACCTCCGGGTCTGCCGTCTCAGCCTGGTTGCCCGCAAAGTTGAGCTTCAGAAACGTCGGCACCGGCTCCTTGGCTGCAGCTGGCAGGTAGACCAGCACCTCTGTCTCGCGAGCATTCGCGGCGGTGCCGAGTCGTAAGCGAGCCTGCAGTCGGACGGCAGCGGTCGTGCCACCCCCTGGGCCTGCCAGCTGCACCTCCTTGCGCTGGACCTCACCGACAACTTGGACCGGCGCCGCAGGAAGCTGCTCACCGTACACAAAACGCTGGAGCTGCCGGAACTGATAGGGCCGGCTCGTCTTCTCCCAGGCTGCGACGGAATCTGCCGCCACGCCATCGGGGCCCTCGAGAATGTTTGGCAGCGTAAACGACCGCACAGCCTCTTCATCGTAGTTGGGATCGGTGACGTCTGTTTCCGCAGCTGTGGCCTCAGTCATCGTTGATCTCCATCCAAAGCCTCCGCACACCGCCACGGCGATCATCACGACGAAGAAACGAGTCCGCGTCGTCACCATCATGGCTTCTGCTGGTACCGCCATTTCTCGATCTCTCCCTACATGCTGCGGAAAAACAAACTCGATGCCGCGCCGTGTCACTTCTGCGTGGACACGCAGAACAGATGTCGTTCACCTCTGATGAAGAGGTCGTTGCCGTCGGCGGCCGGCGTCGCATCGACTCCCTCGCCCATGTCGTTCGACGCCACCACCTGCGGATTGGCACCCGTGGTGATCACCGTAATCACGCCACCACGATCGGTGAGGTAGATGTGGCCGTTGGCAGCCGTTGGTGAGGCATAGGTGCGGCCGATGCCGGGAATCCGCTGCGTTTCGTAGATCGGCTCACCCGTAGCCGCCTCGACGCAGGTCAGCAGGCCGGTCTTCTCCTTATAGAAGTAGAGTTTGCCATCAGTCAGCAGCGGCGACGCCACGTCGGGAGTGTCGCGACTGAGACTCCAGAGGACAGCCTTGCTGCCAGCAAGATCACCACGGCCTTCGAGATCAAAGGCTCCGGCAAACGCGCCGCGAAATCCACTCATCACATAGACCACTCCGCCTTCTGCCACCGCGGAAGCACAGGGCCGCTCGGTCTGCCCACCACACCGCCAGAGCTCCTTCCCCGTCTTCAGGTCGTAGCCGCGAGCCGCGGTCTGACCGTTCATCACGACCTGGAGTTCACCGCTGCTGCTCGCTGCCACCAGCGGCGTGGCCCAGCAGGTCGGCTCGTCGCGGGGCGTTTCCCAAACGGTCTCCCCCGTCTTCTTGTTGAGGGCATACAGCATCGACGGCCCCTCATGATCCCACGGCATGATCACGAGGTCATCAACCAGCGTGGGCGAACTGCCTTCGCCAAAGCCGCGACGGATCGTCATGTCACCGAAGTCACGGCTCCAGACGAGCTCTCCATCGAGCGTGTAGCAGAACAGGCCTCGAGAGCCGAAGGAGGCATAGACATGCTCACCGTCGGTACAGGGAGAGGCCGACGCAAACGTATTGGTCTGATGCGTGCCTTCGTGTGGCACCGCCTCTACGGCAGTCTGTTCCCAGAGCTGCTTGCCACTGCCCCTGTCGAAGCAGAACAGATGAAACGACCAGGTCTGCCCGTCGGCCTTTTGCACGCCGGTGGTCACAAACACCCGGTCATCCCAGACCACAGGCGAAGACGAACCACTGCCAGGAATCTCCACCTTCCAGCGGACATTCTTCTCCACCCCAAACTCCAGGGGCGGCGTGGCCGTTGGCGCCTCGCCTGTTCCCAGCGGTCCCCGCCAGTGTGCCCAACGGTTCCCAGGAATCTCCGCAGATGTCTCGGCAACAACGCCTGCGAGCAGAGCCACCAGCATCATCGAGACCATCAGTCGTCGCATCGTGTTCCCTTTCCTTGAGCCACTGCGTTGTGGCAAAGCCCGTGTGCGTTCACGCCAGCCGAGTTATCCCAGAAGCCAGAGAGCATACCCGCCAGAAACCCACCATTCCTGCGATAGCAGTCAACCAGCGACAATCCACTGTTTGACGGAAGGATCGACGGGGTTGATCATGTCGCCGGATGACACCTACGGGTTGGGGTGGCCGAAAGCGGCGTTTTGCTCGCGACTCGCTGTCCCGGCACCGTCGCCACAAGCTCACAGAGGGAGAACACTCGATGACCAGCCTGAATACACCGATCACTCGCCGTCGCCTGCTTCAGAGCGGAGGCGTGGCTGCCGCCTCTTGGCTGGCCGTCGGACCCCGAGGACTGCGAGCGGCCGCCAACGACCGGCTGCGGCTGGCAGGCATTGGTGTGGGCGGCATGGGCGGTAGCGACCTCGCCTCGCTGAGTTCTCACGGTAGTGTCGAAGTCGTCGGCCTCTGCGATGTCGACAGCGGCAACCTCGCTGCGGCCGGAGAGAAGCATCCTGGGGCGGAGCGGTTTGCCGACTTTCGTGAACTGTTTGAAAAGCTTGGCGACTCGATCGATGCCGTTCACGTCTCCACTCCCGACCACACGCATGCGGCCGCTGCGATGACAGCGCTCAATCTTGGCAAGCATGTCTACTGCCAGAAGCCGCTGACGCACGATGTCTATGAGTCGCGGCAGCTGCGGCGGGTGGCTGCCAAGACCGGCTTGGTCACTCAGATGGGCACGCAGATTCATTCGACCACTCCTTACAGGACGGCCGTCAAACTCGTGCAGTCCGGAGTGATCGGCCCGGTCCGTGAGGTGCACTCCTGGAGCGGCAAGACCTGGGGCTACGACGGCCCGGATCCCGAGACTGGCGAGGTGCCGGCCAATCTCCGCTGGAATCTCTGGCTCGGCACCGCCGCCGAACGCCCCTTCTGCCCCGGTCAGTACCACCCCGGCAACTGGCGACGCTGGTATGACTTCGGTTGTGGCACGATGGGCGACATGGCGATCCACATTCTCGATCCTGTCTTCTCCGCACTGGCACTCGGTGCGCCAAGCGAGATCGTCTCCGCCAGTTCTGCACCACCGTCACACTCGTATGGCATGCAGAACGAGACCAACTTCACTTTTGCCAAGAAGACCCCCTTCACCACCGACGACTTCCGCCTCACTTGGTATGACGGCGGCCGCATGCCAGACACCTCCGAGTGGCCTCTCGACACCGCTGATGGTCAGCGGATGAACCTGCCAGGCCAGGGCTCCATGTTTGTGGGCACGGATGGGGCCATCCTGCTGCCGCATGTCGGCATGCCGATGCTGCTGCCAGCGGCACAGTTCGCTGAGACGGAGATTGAGCAGGCCGAAAATGGCAACCATTACCATCTGTTCGTCGATGCCTGCCTGGGCGGGGCGGCAACAACCTGTGGCTTTGACTACGCAGGACCGCTCACCGAAGCCGTCCTGCTGGGTACGATCGCCAACCGCTTCCCCGGCGACACCCTCCGCTGGGAGCCAGAAGCGATGAAGATCCCCGGCCACGACGCGGCAGAGGCTCTGCTGCGACGCACCTACCGTGATGGGTTTGAAGTGGAGAACCTCTGACAGCTTGACGAGTCGCGTTGCTCATACACCCTTCCTGAAATGTTTTCCTCTGCGGAGTTTCCCATGTCTTTCCTTCGTTTTCTGATGTTTGCCGCGGTTGCCACGATGCTCACCTCGCTTTCCACCGATAGCCTCGCTGCCGAGCCCGGCCTCTATGAGATGCGGGTCTACTACACCAACGAGGGAAAGCTCGACGCCCTGCACGCCCGCTTTCGCGATCACACGATGGCCCTCTTCGAGAAGCACGGCATGACCAACGTGGGTTACTTCGTGCCGACCGGTGACAACCCCGAGCAGAAGCTCGTCTACTTTCTCGCCTACCCAGACCGCGAGGCACGCGACGCCGCCTGGAAGGCGTTTCTTGCAGATCCCGACTGGCAGGCCGCCTACAAGGCTTCCACTGCCGAAGGCCGACTGGTGAAAAATGTCACCCAGAGTTTTTTGGAAACGACCGACTTCTCACCAGCAGATGGGCTTGCAAACAAGGCTGCAGGTGACCGAGTCGTGCAACTCCGCACCTACACCGCGACCGAAGGCAACCTGCCCTCCCTCGACGCCCGGTTCCGGGACCACACGATCGACCTCTTCGCCAAGCATGGCATCGAGAACCTGATCTACTGGCACCGGGCAGCGAGTGAACCGCATGCTGACAGGATGCTCGTCTACCTCATCGGCCACGCCAGCGAGGAAGCCGCTGCTGAGTCGTTTGCAGCCTTCCGCAAAGACCCTGCATGGACTGCGGCCCGCAAAGCTTCCGAGGAGAAGGCGGGAGGCTCTCTGACTGAAAAGAAAAACGGTGTTGTCGCTGAGTTCCTCAAGCCCACCGACTACTCCCCGTGGAAGTAGCCGGGGCCTGGAACCTGTCGGCATGAGATGAAAGCCTACGCCGGATCTGCAGCACCAGCAGCCGGCTGAGGCTCTTCGGACTCGTCAGTTTTGGTGTTCTCTTTGGCTTTGCGATACTCGTCAAGGGCACGCTCAATCGACGCGTTGCCTTGGCCATGCGCAACAGCCTTCTCCTGCAACGCAATCGCCTGATCGAGATCACCCATCACGAAGTACACCCGGGCAAGGGTGTCGAGGATGCTGCCGTCGGTCTGGTCGGTCAACTCAGCAGCACGGGTGGCTGCTTTCAGGGCGACCTCCAGGTCTGTGGCTGAGGCAGCGTTTGCAGTCACTGCATTCCACGCAAGGGCATTGAGCATCTGAGCGTCTTCCCATCCAGAGTCGACGAGTTCTCCAAGCAATGTGGTCGCCTCATCACTCCGACCCGCTCTTGTGAGCAGCTGGAGCTTCAGGCTCATCAGACCAAATGCCTGGCCCATCTCACTTTCCAGTTCTTCAACGATCGCGAGAGCCTCATCCCACTTCTGCTCACGCTGCAGCGTCATCAGCTGTCGCTGCATCTCCTTGAGCTTCTGAGCCGCGGCAAACTCTGCCACGGCAGCCTCGCGGTCGTAGCTGTCATTGACCACTGCTGTGAGCGGCTCATCGATCTGCATCGGATGGCCAATCCATTCCACATGCCCGTCTTTGCCCACGATGAAGGCGCAGGGAATCCCGTTCTGTCCCGCTGCCCGCATGTAGGCGGTGTTGGTGGTGTCCGCCTCGTCGATGGCGAGCCGGTACGTGATCGCCTCTTGCCAGGTCTTCCCTTCGCTCTGCTCCTGCCCAAGAAACTCTTCGACCACCTCGAGCTCCTCACGAGTCACACCGACAAACCGTACGGCCTCGCCATACTGCTCTTGGAGTTCGCTGATGTGCGGCATGCTCGTGCGGCAGGGGCCACACCAGGTCGCCCAAAACTCGACAACGGTCACACTGCCAGGCTCAAAGCCTTCGATCGGTTCACCGGCCACCCAGGTAGCGATCGCAATCTCGGGAGCGGGATCCCCTATGCCGAGCTTCTCTGCAAGAGGAGCGACATCGCCGGCTCCTTCTACGGGCTTTGGCGGAACCAGTGGGGTCGCAGGCACCGCTGGCGTCGCGGCGACAGCAGGAGCCGCTGCTTCGCCACGGGCGATCGGCTCACGTGGGGGCTCAGGACGTGTCTGCATCGGCATCGGTAGGCCCTGCTCTGCCGGCTGCTGCTGCGGCCGGTTTGCCTGAGAGTCCCCCTCACCGCCACTGCAGCCAAGCAGCAGGAGCACCACTCCACCACACAGCAGCATTCTCACTCGCGACGAGCACAGTCCTTGGATCAGCATCACGCTCTCCCGGTAGACGACAGCCGAACTCCCCATCACCAAAATGGATCGTAGCATGCACCAGCGTTGATGGGCTTGGCCAAACACCGCCGTCGGGTAGCATGCCGCTCGTGACCCCACTCGCCTTT
>Ga0075479_10001062_pt1 | contig 12304 bp, 12 predicted proteins | sample DEB08_DNA_8_FD_76341 | JGI IMG/M metagenome (GOLD analysis project Ga0075479, IMG submission 76341) | Aqueous microbial communities from the Delaware River and Bay under freshwater to marine salinity gradient to study organic matter... | ecosystem: Environmental > Aquatic > Marine > Coastal ... | reverse complement strand
CCCCGTTCCTCGCCGCTGGCTTGAATCAGTGCATCAGCGCCGCTATCACGAGGCCTTCGCGCGCGGCACCCTTGATCGTCAAGCGCAGCGCAGGATTGGTCTTCCGGCCACCACCCCTTTGGTGCAACGCACCTGGTTAGCCGTGGGGGGAACATTGCTCACGGCCCGATTGGCTCTTGAGCATGGTGTGTCATGCCATCTCGCTGGTGGTACGCACCATGCCTTTCCTGATTACGGCAGTGGCTTTTGCATCTTTAATGACATTGCCGTGTCAGCCAGGGTCCTGCTGGATGAGGGGCGCCTGGTGCGCTTGATGATCGTGGATCTGGATGTGCATCAAGGCGATGCCACGGCGCTGATCTTTGCTGACGACCCACGGGTCTTCACGTTTTCTGCTCATGCTGCGTCTAACTTCCCAGCCCGGAAGCAATGCAGTGATTGCGATATTCCATTGGAGGATGGCGTTGAGGATCAGGGGTATTTGGCTGCCGTGGGTGAGGTGCTGCCCTCACTTCTCGACCGCTTCCAACCTGAGCTGGTCTTCTACAACGCTGGCGTGGATCCGCATCGAGACGATCGCCTGGGCCGGCTTTGCTTATCCGATATAGGCCTATTGCAACGCGATCACCTCGTGTTTGATGCCTGTCTACGGCGACAGATCCCTGTTGCCAGCGTGATTGGCGGTGGCTACGACGCTCTTGACCCTCTGGTGAGGCGTCATTCACTGGTGTTTCGGGCTGCGGCCGACCAGGCGCGATTGCATGGTCTTTAGAGGGATGAGAGCCTCAGTCTTCCGCCCAGATGTAGCGCGTCAGTTCTGAGCTATCGGGCTCGGGGGCATTGAGGGCAAACTCCACGCAGTCCTGAACCTCAGCATCGATCTCTTTTTCGATCGCGCGAAGTTCATCAGCGCTCACCAATCCTTCGCCAACAAGATCGCGCTCGAAGGCTTTCAGCGGATCCCGCTTGGCCCAGAATTGCTTTTCCTCCTCGGCGCGGAGCTCATCAGGGTCAGCCAATGAGTGGCCCCTGAAGCGATAGGTGAGGCATTCGAGAACGGTTGGCCCTTCCCCAGCCCGCGCCCGTTCGATGGCCCGTTCTGCAGCGGCCCGAACGGCGAGTACATCCATGCCATCCACCTCTTCTCCAGCCATGCCGAAGGCAGCCGCTTTGCGCCAAATTTCTGGATCGCTGGTGGCGCGGTCATGGGCCATGCCGATCGCCCATTTGTTGTTCTCCACCACAAACAGGATCGGCAACTTCCAAAGCTGGGCCATGTTCAGGCATTCAAAGAATTGCCCGTTGTTGCAGGTTCCATCCCCGAAAAAGGCTGCGGTAACGGAGTCGCTACTGGAATCACCCATGGCATCACGCTTGTAGCGGCTGGTGAAGGCAGCGCCTAGGGCCACGGGAATTCCCTCGCCGATGAAGGCAAAGCCGCCCAGGAGGTGATGGGCTTTGGAAAACAGGTGCATCGAGCCGCCACGCCCTTTGCTGCAGCCGGTTTCCTTGCCAAAGAGCTCACTCATCACCTCGCGGGCTGGGACGCCTGCGCTCAAGGCATGCACGTGATCGCGGTAGGTGCTGCAAAACCAATCGTGCTGACGCTTCATGGCGCCGATCACGCCGGTACTCACCGCTTCTTGGCCGTTGTAGAGGTGAACGAAACCAAACATCTTGCCGCGGTAGTACATCTCCGCGCACTTGTCCTCAAACCGCCGACCCAGGGTCATATCGCGGTACAGCGCCAGTCCAGTTTCGCGGTCAACGCTGGCTCTTTTGGTCGTCACGAGCGACGACAAGCGTTCGGCGTGCGCTCCCATTGGGGACGCCCCATTGGCAAACTTTTGATCGATGCCTGCCGCTGCGCCTACTGCGATGTCCTGACTCATGGCACCACCTATTTGATCCTAACTTTAATGGGCCGTGTTGAGGCAATGGGCAAAACCCCTTTCGCTGCCTAAAATTTTCTCTTCTAGTGAGCGCAACGCTGGTGGAATTGCCCATCGATCATTTCCGCCTGTTGGGGGTGAGCCCTTCAGCCGAAACTGAGTCGGTGTTGCGGACGCTGCAGTTGCGTCTTGATCGCTGCCCCGATCAGGGCTTCACCCATGAGATCCTCATGCAGAGGGCTGAATTGTTGAGGCTCTCTGCCGACCTTTTAAGCGATGCGGAGCGACGGCAGGACTACGAGAGCACCCTGCTCAAATTGAGTCGGGAGCATCCTGAAGAGACGGCGGGTCTGGAAATGCCTTCCAGCCGTGAGGGTGCCGGTTTGATGTTGCTCTGGGAGGCCCACGCCCCGCACGAAACCTTTCAGCTCACCCGCCAGGTGCTGCAACCTCCGCAGGCACCCGCCCTGGGTAGTGGTCGAGAATCGGACCTGGCCCTCTTGGCGGCCTTGTCTTGCCGTGATGCAGCTCGCCAAGACCAGGACCAGCGTCGCTATGAATCCGCCGCCGGCCTGCTGACCGAGGGACTGCAGTTGCTCCAGCGCATGGGCAAGCTTCCCGATCAAAGGCGGCGGCTTGAAACGGACTTAGAGCAGCTCACTCCGTATCGAATTCTGGATCTGCTCAGCCGTGATCTGGCGGAGCAATCAGCCCGGCAAGAGGGACTGGTGATGTTGGAAACCTTTGTGCACAATCGCGGTGGTCTGGAGGGGGGTGCTGCTGAATTCACTACGTCTGGCATGGACCAGGGCAGTTTTGAGCTGTTTTTTCAGCAGATTCGACGGTTCCTCACGGTTCAAGAACAAGTTGATTTGTATGGACGTTTGGAGCGATTTGGCTCCTCTGATGCCAGCTTCCTTTCTGTGATGGCCTTGGCAGCCGCTGGATTTTCCCAACGCAAGCCTGAGCGGGTTCAGGACGCACGCGGGAAACTTCAAGTCTTGGTTCTCGTGGGTTTAGATCTCTATCCAATGCTGGGTTGCATGGATCTCCTGCTCGGTGATGTGGAGCGGGCGTTGGAACACGTGCATGCCAGTCCGGATGTGGAGTTGCAGGAGTGGCTGGAGAACCACCCCAGTGACGATCTCGCGGCCCTGTTCGATTACTGCCGCAGTTGGCTTGGCCAGGATGTCCTCCCCGGCTATCGCGATGTGGATGCCCAGGTTGTTGACCTGGAGGCGTGGTTTGCCGATCGCGATGTGCAGGCCTATGTGGAGCGCCTTGAGCGCAAGGAGGGGAGAAGCCCCCTAACGCCCTATCCGCCTGCAGCAACGGACGCAGACACGGATTGGAACTTTGGCAATCTCCCTCCACTCGGGCTGGATCCTGAGGGCACGATGCCCCTTTCTCTCGGGGACGCGGAACCCTTTTCTGAGGACAGCGCCAATCTCGGGGAGGAGGAGACAAGGGGGCGTGGGTTGCGCCGGATGATTCCCGCGGCCTGGACAAACCTGAAGCTCCGCCGCCCGTCCCTGTCGCGTTTGTCGATGTCTCGGCTTTCCATGTCTCGGCTGTCGATGTCTCGGCTGTCTCTGCCCCAGCTCTCGCTTTCTCGGCTGCCGGTGAAGAGACCTTCATTGCCCGAATCCAGGCGTTCTGTGTGGATCGGCTCCGGGGTGGTTGCCGTGCTCGTGGTGGTGGGATTCAGTCTGGTGGGGCTGAGGCGGGAGGCCCAGCAGGAGACGGCATCCAGCCCAACAGCAACTCCCACCGCTGATGCCCTGTCTTCTGATGCGCTGTCTTCTCAGCCGAAGGCCACCCTCAAGCAGGAGACCCCTAAGGCCAATGCGCTGATGGCGCCCCTGGATGTGAAAACTCCCAGTGATGTTCAGTTGCAAGCTCTCCTCCAGGTATGGCTGGATCTCAAAGCGACGGCGTTGCTCCAAGAGGGGGGTACGGAATCCTTGGCAGAGGTGGCCCGTCCTGTGCTTGTCGGTCGCGTGCGTGATCAGCAAGCCGCCTTATCAAGGGATGGCCTCGTCCAAAAGGTTCAAGCGTCGATCACCTCGATTCAGACGGTGAGTTCAACCCCCTCTCGCATTGAAGTGAGGGCACAACTCACCTATCGCGATCAGACACTGAACGAACAGGGTGAAGTGGTGGCTGAGACTCCAGCAGGCAACTTGCCGGTGACGTACATCCTTGGCCGAGATCCTGAGGGCTGGCGTTTGCAGGCCTACATCCCTGGCTAACCCTTTCCTTTCAGCCCTCTCCTTTCAGCCCTTCACTTTCAATCCTGAACGTTCATCCAAGAAGCAGGACTTTTAGAGTTGGTAGAAGTGCTGCGCGGACTCCCTCCATGTTTGACGAGCTTTCAGCCCGTTTTGAAGATGCCGTCAAAGGTCTGAGAGGCCAGGACACCATCTCCGAAACGAATGTGGAGGGGGCGCTGAAGGAGGTCCGTCGGGCGCTTCTTGATGCGGACGTGAGTCTGCCGGTGGTCAAGGATTTTGTCTCCGAAGTCCGCGAGAAAGCGGTTGGTGCTGAGGTTGTTCGTGGTGTAACGCCCGACCAGAAGTTCATTCAGGTGGTGCATGAGCAGCTGGTCGACGTGATGGGCGGCGGCAATGCTCCGCTCGCGAAGGCCGACCAAGCGCCCACGGTGGTGTTGATGGCTGGCTTGCAGGGGGCAGGCAAAACCACGGCGACGGCCAAGTTGGGGCTTCATTTAAAAGATCAAGGACGCAAGGCCCTGATGGTGGGGGCGGATGTGTACCGCCCTGCAGCCATCGAGCAGTTGAAGACCCTCGGTGGTCAGATCGGTGTGGACGTCTTCAGTCTTGGGATCGAGGCCAAGCCTGAGGACATCGCTGCGGCCGGCTTGGCGAAGGCGAAACAGGAGGGATACGACACCCTGTTGGTCGATACGGCAGGCCGTCTGCAAATCGACTCCGAGATGATGGAGGAGATGGTTCGGATTCGCAGCGCCGTGCAGCCCGATGAGGTGCTGTTGGTGGTGGATTCGATGATCGGCCAGGAGGCGGCCGAGCTCACCCGCGCCTTCCACGATCAGGTGGGGATCACCGGCGCCGTGCTCACCAAGCTTGATGGTGATTCCCGCGGTGGTGCGGCGCTCTCGATTCGCAAGGTGAGCGGTCAGCCGATCAAATTCATCGGCACGGGCGAAAAAGTGGAGGCTCTCCAGCCTTTCCACCCTGAGCGGATGGCGAGTCGCATCCTCGGGATGGGCGATGTGCTCACGCTGGTGGAGAAGGCACAGAAAGAGGTTGAACTCGCAGACGTTGAAAAAATGCAGAAAAAGCTGCAGGAGGCGTCGTTTGATTTTTCCGACTTCGTGCAGCAAATGCGCTTGATTAAGCGCATGGGCTCCCTGGGGGGGCTGATGAAAATGATCCCTGGGATGAACAAAATCGACGATGGCATGCTCAAGCAGGGAGAGCAGCAGCTCAAGAAAATCGAAGCGATGATCGGTTCGATGACAGAGGCGGAACGCACGCAGCCCGAGTTGCTGGCAGCTCAGCCCTCAAGGCGCAGGCGGATTGCCTCCGGCTGTGGTTACCAAGCGGCTGATGTCGACAAAGTGCTCGCTGATTTCCAAAAGATGCGCGGGGTGATGCAGCAGATGACCAAAGGGGGCGGGATGCCAGGAATGCCAGGAATGGGCGGAGGTGGTTTTCCCGGAATGGGTGGAGGGATGCCAGGCATGCCGGGAATGCCTGGCATGGGTGGTGGAATGCCCGCTGGGCAGCCTGGAGCCGCTCCCCGCCGGCAGCGCCCTTACAAGAAGAAGAAGGGGTTTGGTCAGCTTTGAGTCCACGGCACGGTAAGTTGGTGGCTCAGGGCAACTTTTTGCTGCGCTGAATTCCACCATTAAGCAAGCGCCACGATGATCAAGCTCCGCCTGAAGCGGTTCGGTAAGAAGCGGGAAGCGAGTTTCCGTCTCGTGGCCTGCAACAGCACGTCACGCCGAGATGGCCGCCCCCTGCAGGAGCTGGGTTTTTATAACCCACGCACCAAGGAGACCCGTCTCGACGCCGAGGCCTTGCGAGTGCGCCTCAGCCAGGGTGCTCAACCCACCGATGCGGTTCGTTTCTTGCTCGAGAAGGGCGGACTGCTCGAAAAGAAGGTGCGGCCTGCTGAGACCATCGGCAAGTTGAAGCAAGCTGCTGCTCGCGAAGCAGCTGTGAAGCAGGCTGCCAAAGATGCGGCAGAAGCCAAGGCTGCAGAAGCAGCAGCGGCCAGTGAAGCTGATGATTCAGCTACCGAATCAACCGAAAGCTGATCAAACCCATGCCCGAAGCTGCCGCAACAGGTCGCTTCGTCCTTGATCTACCCCATTCTGAAGCCGCTCTTGCGTTAGCAGGATCGGCAGAACAGACTCTGCATCAATTGGAGGCCCTCACCGGTGCATCCCTTGTGATGAGGGGTCTTCAACTTGAAATGTCTGGCCATCTCGTCCAGATTGAACGCGCCGCTGCGGTGGTTGAGTTGGTCCGCCCGATTTGGCAGGACGGCCAGGCGGTGTCTCAGATTGATTTGCAGTCGGCTCTCGGTGCTTTAAACACGGGCCAAGGCGCGGATCACGTCGCGATGGGCGATCAGGTGCTTGCCCGAAACCAAAAGGGCAACCTTCTGCGTCCACGCACTTTGCGTCAGAAGAAGTACGTGGATGCGATGGAGCGCCATGACCTCACCTTTGCGCTCGGTCCAGCTGGTACGGGAAAAACGTTTCTCGCCGCCGTGTTGGCCGTGCGCATGCTCACGGAGCGCAAGGTTGAGCGCTTGATTTTGACTCGGCCAGCGGTTGAGGCTGGTGAGCGTCTTGGCTTTCTTCCTGGCGACTTGCAGCAGAAAATTGACCCCTATCTCAGGCCCCTCTACGACTCCCTGCATGCCCTGCTTGGACCCGAAAAAACCACCTCTCTGCTCGAGAGAGGTGTGATCGAAGTGGCTCCTTTGGCTTATATGCGAGGCCGCACCCTCGCCGGCGCGTTTGTGATTCTTGATGAGGCTCAAAACACCACACCGGCCCAGATGCGCATGGTGCTCACGCGTTTAGGTGAGCGCTCACGCATGGTGGTGACAGGTGATGTTACGCAGCAGGATTTACCGTCTGGGCAGTTGAGTGGCTTGGTGGAAGCGGCCCAGGTGATGGAAGGGGTGCCTGGTGTTGCCGTTTGTCATCTCACCGCGGCTGATGTGGTGCGTCACCCGTTGGTGCAACGCGTGGTGGAGGCCTATGCCAGCTTTGATGAACAATCTCACCCACAAAGAGGCGCTGATTTGAGCCCGCTCGAGGGCCCTGAGTAGGGATCAGCAACGGCAAGTTGTTTGTTCCACCTGTTTGGAATTGATAGGGGGATCCACACTTCTGCAGCAGGCCATTCCCTTTTCTCGCTGGCAAGATGTAGGGAGTCTTCAGTGAAAGGCATGCCAGCCAGCAGTAATTTTCAAGAGGCCATCCGCGAGGCACAATCCAGTGCTCTTGTTGGCCCCAATGTTGTCAATAAAGCCCTGCCTTATGTAGGCGGTGGCATGGTTCTCACCGCCGCAGGTGTTCTTGGTGGCATGTCCACCATGGCCGCCATGGGGCCAGCCTTTAATGGGCTGTCGATGGTGGCGATTATCCCTTGGTTCATTCTGTTCTTTGTTGCACAGAATGCAGCCAAAAAAGGCAATAACGGTACTGCTTTGCCGTTGATGGCTGCTTTTAGTCTGCTCACGGGCTTCACGCTCACCGGTCTGGTGGTGCAAGCCGTTGCGGTGGCCGGTGTGGCTTCGATTGGCATCGCTGCTCTCGCCACGGGCCTCACCTTTGCGATTGCCTCCGTCGTCGGCCGGCGCATGAGCGACAGCGTTGGTCAAGCGTTGTCGGCAGTGGTGGGTCTTGGCTTGATCGGCCTTTTGATCGCCATGGTTGGCATCTTTGTCGCCGGCTTCTTCATCCCTGGGATCTTTGCAGCCACCAATCTTGCGATTGCAGGATTTGGAACGGTGCTGTTTGTGGGAATGGCCTTTGTGGACTTCTACACCATGCCCCGCACCTACAGCGACGATCAATATCTGGCAGGTGCCTTGGGGATGTATCTCACCTACATCAATCTGTTCATCTTCATCTTGCGCTTGATCATTGCCCTTCAGGGTGGTGGTCGTCGCGACTGATTGGCCTTGATTGATCAAAGGTCATTTGATGCTGTTTGTTTCATCCCGGCCTCGCCCGGGATTTTTTTATGGACCGGTGTCGTTGCCCATGACCCTCAACAACTTGGTGTTGGATGGACAGCTTTGGGCGAATGCATCGCTTGGATGAATTCCGATGTGCAGCAGATTCCTGTGTTTTATGCCGGTGGTTGGGTTGGGAAAGGATTATTTTGGGATCGTCCCGATGACATGGTGGTGCTCGGCTTCTCCCATGCCAGCTGGAGTCCATCGGTTCCGACAGATCAGGGCTGGGAATCGATTGTTCAATTGGGGTATCAGGTTGCTTTCGGTGACAACGTGACCCTTCAGCCAAACCTTCAATGGGTGTTCAATCCTTCAGGGACGGGTTCGGTGCCGGATGCTTTGGTGTTGGGAATGCAAATGTCTTTCTTGTTCTGATTTGAACATCACGCATTTACACGTCACGACTTAGTCGGCGACCGCTTCAATCGCGCGTGCAATCGCTTTCTTCTGGTTTGCGTCGTATCCCCAGCGATCGAGAAAAGCTACATCCTGTCCTTGATTGTCGCTTGCTGCTGCCAACAAGGTTTCTAAGCGTGCCTTGACGCTGTGGGGTTCGAGTTGGCGTAGCAACTCGGTGCAGCGCAGATTGACGCGCTCCGAACCTGCAGCTTGCAAGTCATCCGATTGCTTGCGGTGGTGCACCACCATCGCGGCGCTCATGGCGAGATTGCGAGCGGTGAGATCCACCACACCTTCACCAGAGGAACGCAGTTTGCCCACAAGGGCTTCAGGCAATCGATCCATCAGGGCACTGTCTCCAGCCAGGCTGACCACAAAAAAGCCCCGCGCTCCATCGCGACTGGCCACAAGCTCCCCGACCCGATCGGCAATCACTTCATCACTGATTTCTTCTTGATCCCATTGCTGGAGCCAGACAGCGGCGATCTCCATCGCTTGTTGAAAGCTGGGCGCTGGTACGGAATCCGAAACGTGTGACTCGGTTTCTGACGGAACAGTCGAGTCCTGATCAGTCATGGTGCGGAGGTGAGCTCTGCTATCAGATTAGGAAGACAAGGCTTGTGCAGACGTTCCTTCTCGCCAAAGTAAGGACAAGCCGTTGATGAGGAGTGGAAGAGAAAGAAGGTCATGATCTGAATCTCAGGCTGCCTGCTGGGCATTGGCAGGCGTTGCCGCGTCATTGCCAGCAAAGCGGCGAGACGCTAAGCGCGGTGGTTCGCAAAGCGTTGACCGATTACCTCGACCTCGAGCATCAGACTCTTTGGCAGCTCTCCACCTCACCGGCCGTGGTGGAAGGGGTTTTTGGCGGTGCCCTCCAGGTGAAAGACCTGATCGACCACGGCGACTTTGGTCTTGCACCTTTGAACAACTCGATGGCGAAGAGATTCTTCTCGATGGCGTCTGTTGGCAGGCGAGGGCCGATGGCAGCCTGATCCAGGCCCCGCCTGAGGAGGCCATTCCTTTTTGGGTGGCGACCCATCTTCAGGCTGAGCATCAGATGCGTGTCTCTGACATCGGCAGCATTGAGGATCTTGTTGGCCGCATCGATCCGGTTCGTCCTGGCGCCAACTTGTTTGTGGCGATCAAAATCCAAGGCTTGTTTGAACAGGTGGACATGCGAACGGTGTCGAGGGTGCCTGAAGGGATGGGCCTGCTCGAGGCTTCCAAAAACCAAACCATGGTCCGCCTGGAAAAGGTGTCTGGAACGCTGGTGGGGTTTTGGAGCCCTGCGCACACCACCAGCTTGAACATCCCTGGCTATCACTTTCATTTTTTATACGACGATTACAGCAGCGGTGGTCATGTCCTGAATGTGAAAGCGGATTCGTTGAACGTTGAACTGGACTTTCAATCGAATCTCCGGTTGGCGCTTCCAGAAACCAAGCAGTTTCTTGAGGCTGATCTTTCGCGAGATATCAGTGAGGAACTTCATCAAGCCGAAGGTGTGAGCCGATGACAGCGCAGACTTGATCCATGGTTGAGTCTTCCTCTCGTTCGTTCACAAGCAGTACGCCTGAGGGATTTCGCTCTGGTTTTGTGGCCCTGATCGGCCGGCCCAATGTGGGGAAGTCCACGCTGGTGAACCAGCTCATCGGCGACAAGATTGCGATCACCTCGCCCGTGGCACAAACCACCCGCAATCGGCTGCGCGCGATCCTCACAACCGATGAGGCCCAGCTGATTCTGGTGGATACGCCTGGCATTCATAAGCCCCATCACCTCCTGGGAGAGCGGCTTGTTCGCAGTGCCCGCTCAGCGATTGGAGAGGTGGATCAGGTGCTGCTCTTGCTGGAGGGAAATGAGCCCCCAGGACGGGGTGATGCCTTCATCGTCCAACTGCTGCGTCAGCAATCCTTGCCGGTGCAGGTGCTGCTTAATAAGTGGGATCTGGTCCCACTGGAGCAGAAGGATGCGGCCGACGCGGCCTATCGAGAGCTGTTGGCTGACACCGATTGGCCGGTGCATCGCTGTAGTGCTCTCAGCGGAGACGGCTGCCCAGAGTTGGTGAAAGCGATCAGTTCGTTGATGCCCGAGGGGCCCCAGCTTTATCCAGCGGACATGGTGAGCGATCAGCCCGAACGCCTGCTGATGGGAGAGCTGATCCGTGAACAGGTGTTGCTGAATACGCGCGAAGAGGTGCCCCACAGCGTTGCCGTGAGCATTGATCGGATTGAGGAGATGCCTGCCAAGGGCAAGGGCTCTGGGCGAACGGCCGTGTTGGCAACGGTGTTGGTGGAGCGCAAAAGCCAGAAGGGAATCCTGATTGGCAAAGGGGGAGCCATGCTCAAAACGATCGGCCAGGGCGCCCGGTTGCAGATGCAGACCTTGATCGATGGTCCGGTGTATCTGGAGCTGTTCGTGAAAGTGGTTCCCGATTGGCGCAGCAAGCCGGCCCGACTGGCGGAGTTGGGATACGTGGGCGATTAAGTGCTGGTTGCTGCGCCTGCGAAGATGCAACGCATGAGCGATCAAACTCCGTTCCCTCCGTCAGATCTCGACGGTTTTCTTGCCCTCTGCGTGGGCCGTTGGATGAGCTTGCGTAGCCGCTTTCTGATCAATGCATCCGAGCAGGAATGGCATAGCAGCGAACGGGGCGAGGTGGAGGTGTCAGCTTCCGTTGCCTCTGGCGTGCCCTGTTTGGACGTGACTCCCGCCGAGGGTGGCAAGAGCACCCTCGCGTTTCAAGCCGATGGGTGTCTTGCGATCGAGGCAGGCGGCACCGAGCAGACCGGGCGTTGGCAGCTGCTTCCTGATGCCAGCCTCGAGCTCCGCGTCCAAGCCAAGAATGGCGACCAGGTGCTGGAGCGTATTTGGTTCACCAAACCCAATTTGCGCCTGCGCAGCACCACGGCGGTTGGTGAGGATGGCCAGCCCAGGCAGGGCAGTTTCTGCTCGGAGATCAGGCGCGTCAGTCGTCCGCAGAACTGAGATCTGATGGCTTCCTATCGCCTCGATGTGATCAGCTTGGCGCCGCAGGCCTTTGCGCCATTGCTGGAGGTTGGGGTGATCGGTCGTGCCTTTGGGGCCGAGATAGCTGAGCTGTACCTTCACAATCCTCGCGACTACGCCATCGACCGTTACCGCAAGGTGGACGATCTGCCTTACGGGGGTGGGGCCGGCATGGTTCTGAAGCCGGAACCGGTGTTTGCGGCCTTTGAGTCGCTACCGGTTTGCCCACGCCGGCGAGTGCTGTTGATGTCGCCCCAGGGGCAACCCCTGCGTCAGGTGGATTTACAGCGCTGGTCGAAGGAGTACGACCAATTGGTGTTTCTGTGCGGCCACTACGAAGGCTTTGATGAACGGATCCGTTGCCTGGCTGATGAGGAAGTATCGATTGGGGATTTCGTGCTCACGGGCGGTGAACTCCCGGCAATGACGATCATCAATGGGGTGGTGCGCTTGCTGCCAGGCACGGTGGGAACGCCGGAATCCTTAGTGGAGGAAAGTCATAGCGATCTGTTGCTTGAGCACTCGCACTACACGCGCCCGGCGGATTTCCGCGGCATGACCGTGCCCGATGTGCTGCGCAGCGGGGATCATGGTGCCGTTGCGCTGTGGCGTCAGCTGCAGCGTGAGCAGCGCACCCAGGAGCGTCGGCCAGATCTATGGAAGCGTTGGCAGCAGGTTCAAAATCCACCCGCGGAACCTTAGTGTTCTGGATCAGAAAAAATCTCTGCAGATGTGGATGCTGAGGTTTTGCAGGTTGA
>Ga0075479_10001055_pt1 | contig 12336 bp, 21 predicted proteins | sample DEB08_DNA_8_FD_76341 | JGI IMG/M metagenome (GOLD analysis project Ga0075479, IMG submission 76341) | Aqueous microbial communities from the Delaware River and Bay under freshwater to marine salinity gradient to study organic matter... | ecosystem: Environmental > Aquatic > Marine > Coastal ... | reverse complement strand
GATTCCAACTCTGGCGAACCAGCGACGAGCAAGTACATCGTTCGTAACGATGTGCTTACGGGTTTTGAGACGGTCGGCCTCACTCTTGGCTTGACGTTGGATGCAACAAATAAGTATGTGCGCGTGAGCGCGAGTAACGCGAACCTCACGTTCGCTCTGTTCGGATCGGAGATTTCCTAACATGGCTATTGATCGCCTAAAGAACCCGTTTGGTTCTACTCAGATTGTGTCTGGACTTGCTCCCGAAAATTGGGCGTATGCCAGTTCCACGACGGGTGCTGCTACCGCGTACACGTTTACGGGTGACGGAACTGCTGGAACCGTCAACGGCGGCATCTATCGCGTTCACCGTTGGGATTACACCGGAACGCAAACTTCGTGGGGTATCACGTTCTCGCAGGCGGGAATCATCGACTTCCTTTGTGTCGCCGGTGGTGGCGGCGGATTCGGAAGCAGCACCAACTCATACGGAGGCGGTGGGGGGGCAGCAGGAGGAATGATCCTGCAATTTGATTACGGAGTCACCGCTTCTACTTACACAGTTTCCGTCGGCAAGGGTGCTTATTACTCAGGTGTTGGGCCGATTTACTACGTTGATGCTAACTACACTGCGGACGATTCCACGTTCGGAGCCTTGACCGCTGTTGCAGGCGGAAACGGTGCCATGTCGTACTCAGGAACTCGGCTTGGCTTCTCAGGTGGCTCAGGCGGTGGCGGATCATCCGGCCCCTCCCTTAGTGGGCAACCTGCTGGCGGGCCAGGAACCGCCGGTCAAGGCCATGCGGGTGGAGCAGGCAGCGGTTCAACTCCGGGCTATTCAGGCGGTGGCGGCGGCGGTTACATTTCCCAAGGCGGCGACGCTGGAATGGACACCAACTACCTCGGCGGAAATGGCGGAGACGGCCTCGCTAATTACAAGTTCGACGGCATCTCTCGTGGATACGCAGCCGGTGGTGGCGGCGGCGGGTACAGCAACGGACAAGGCGGGACTGGCGGCGTAGGTGGTGGTGGCGACGGTGCGCAGAACAACAACTCCAAGGGGTCGGACGCTAGGGGCGTTGGTTGTGGTGGCGGCGGCAGCATGGGAACAACCGGGGCGAGCCACGGCGCGATGGGTTCGGACGGCATGGTCATCGTTCGTTACCGCATCGGGTAAATGATGGGCTGGGAACTTGATACCCCCGGTGCTCTCTTAGCAGTCATCTCAATCTTCGGCTTCGCGTTCTCTGCGTTGATCTTCGTCATCGACGCACGCATCAACCGCATCACGCGGGAGATGAAACCTAACGGCGGCCAGTCGATGCGCGACGCCGTTGACCGTATTGAGAAAAAAGTGGACGGCCACATCGCGTGGCATTTGGAGGATAAGGAATGAACTCGTGGAAAGACTTCATGGCGTTTCTGAACGATCACCCTGTGGGTGTGGCGTTGAAGATTTTCGCTGCGACTGCCCTGACGTGGGTGGTGGACAACATCGCGGGGTTCGGCTTGCCTCCGGTTCTTGTGGTTGCGATACCTCCCGCGATTGTTGTGTTGGTTGATTACTTGAACGGTGAGAACCCGCGCTTCGGGAGGGTCGATGAGTAACTGCACTAGCGGGTGTAAGACGCAAGACTGCCCATCCTACGGAGCGTGCTTGCGCAATAACGCTCCTTCAGTTCGAGTGACAGTAACTAGCGGTGAGTATGCAGCTCGAAGCAAGTGGGCTACGGAACTGACGGAGTACCGCGCTGCTCGGAGGCAAGGGATCCAACCAAGGTCGACCCAGTTGAAAGACATTCGCAGCGCCGTGAGGCGCAGCCGGAAACTCGATAGGCCAGTACAGGAGTCATAGTGAGCACACTCGCCCAGATGATCGAGGACGTTCGTGGGTATCTGCGTTCGTACACGCGGGATCAGGAACTGTCGACGCATTTGACGGCAGAGGCTTCTACAACGGCGACCCAGATCAGCGTTGGTGATGCGACCACGGTTAGCCGTGGACGCATTGAGATAGACAATGAACTGTTGTGGGTGGACCGGGTTGACCGGGCGAATAACACCGTGACGATTGCCCCGTATGGACGGGGCATGGATGGCACTACTGCAGCGGTTCACTCGATTAATACTCGAGTGATCGTTCAACCGTTGTACCCGAAGCAGATGGTGAAGGACACGATCAACCAGATCATTGGCGGCTTGGGTAACCAGTTGTACGCGGTGGCTACGCAGGAGCTGAACTCTTCTACGAGCAAGGTTGAGTATGAGTTGGCTTCAACTGTTGAGCGCGTCTTGAGTGTCACGGTGGATTACGACCGCACTTACGATGATGTGGAGTACATCCGGCGGTGGAAGTTTGATCCGCAGAGCGGATCGTTTACCTCGAAGAAGGCCTTGTACGTTTACGAGCCGCTCGTGACTGGCAGCAAACTGCAGGTAACTCACTTCAGGAAGCCTGTCACTTTGAGTGATGGTCAGTCTTTCTCTGACAGTCTCCTGCCTTCTACGTCTTACGACGTGATCATTCTTGGTGCCGCTTCAAGGTTGATGGCGACTTCAGCTTCGTACCTTTCATCGTCTCGCTCGGTTGAGACGAATGTTCTTGACGGTGCGCAGAACACGAATCAGGTTCTTCAACAGTCAAGGTACTTGTTCACTCTCTTCCAGCAGAGACTGGAAGAGGAGAAGACGCAACTGTTGAACACGTACGTAACTCGCTCGCACTACACGGGATAGGTAATGGCGAAAAGGTATTTCTCAGCAAGCGCGATTGAGGCGCAACTCATCACAGGTATTAGCAACACGGCTACCACTCTTGAGGTGAATGCCGCTACTGGCTTCCCTTCCTCTTACCCGTTCATCATCGTTGTCGATAACGGTAGGGCTACTGAGGAAGTGATGCTGGTGACGAACGCCGCTGGGGCGGTGTTCACGGTCACTCGCGGGTATGACTCGACGTCGGCTGTCGCTCACTCGACGGGTGGAACCGTTCAGCATGCGGCTTCGGCGATTGACTTCCGTGAAGCCAATCACTACATCAACGGAGCCAAGACTTGGCAGAATCTTTATGACGGGAGCTAGGAGTGCCTCAGTCGCTTACCGCATATGACGCGCAGGACGCGGGTATTGCTCAACCGATCATTTACCCGATCGGTGTCGATGACTCTATTGGTGGCATCGACGCTGGTGCTGGCATCTCCTTCACTTACGGGATCGCTGGGATTGGGTTCTTGTCTGCGGCGACTGACGAGAACCCTTACCAGCGTGGCTTGGCTGCGGTACTGAAAGAGCAGGTAAATAACAGCGAGCAACCTGGCGACTTGTCTTTCACCTCGTGGTGGTACCGCTCACAGACTGACTGGTCGAAGGGTGCTGGCACGGATTACATGGAGCCGATCACCGACAGCAAGGTGCAGTCGAGTTTCGCTTCCTCGTTTGGTGTGGATGTTTGGGATCAGGGTGAACTGAAGCTTCTGCCGTCGACGAGCCAGAAGGGCACTTTCACTAGCACTCTCACGACGACCGTCGGTGAGGCGTTAACGATCGATCAGGCTGCCTACTCTGCTTGGGGTGACCAGAGGACTTACGTCGCTACTGGTCAGGATGTGAAGTTCTACTTGCAGTTGGGGAACACTCAAGAGGTTTCTGTCCTTCAGTCGAGTGACTTGGGGGCCAGCGAGTTTATTACTGGTCTTGCCTACGGTCATGGTTTCGTCTGGGTGTCTACGAATCAAAGCGTGTGGATGCTGGAGGGTGTTCCTTTCAGCGGGTCGGCAACATTCCCTGGGGCTATCGGCGTGGGTACTCCTGCGAAAGCTTTCAGTTTCCCTTCCACTTCGGTGAACACGAATGTTTTCTTCGCTAAGGATCGTTTGATCTTGGCGATGGATGGGTACGTGTGGGATGAGGGTCCTCCTTCTACCTCCCCATCGACTACGACTCTTGCTACAGCGGATGCCCTTTACAACGCTGGTTCTGCTACTTCTTGGGTGGCGGCAGCGGAGACACCTAACTCTGTACTGCTGGCTGCGAATAGTGACACGGGCTCAACCATCTACTCGGTTTCCTTGGATACGACTGGTGCTCTTCCCGTCTTGGCTGGGCCGACTGTGGTCGCTCAGTTCGCTCCCAACGAGCAGGTCAATCAAATGTCGACGTACTTGGGGACGTACGCGATCTTCGGTACGTCTTTGGGGATTCGGATCGGGACGATCAGTAACCAAGGAATCACGTACGGGCCTCTATTGACTGCCCCTCCCCCGACTGGGAAGTTCGCGATGTTCTCTCGCTTCGCGTTCGCTCCTGTCGCTGATGCTGGTGCGGATCGCAGCGGCTGCATCCGCATCGACCTGAGTGAACTGGATTCGACTGGGCGTGCAGCCTGGGCGAATGACCGGCGGGTTCCTACTGGTGGCTTATCGGCGACGGGCGTGAGTGTCGATAAGACGGGGAAGGTGTTCCTGGTTGGTAAGGCGTCGTCTGGTACTAATGACGCGATCGCCTTGTATCAGGATGATGCGACCTTTGAGTCTGTTGGCTTCTTGCAGACGGGCACTATCCGTTATGGCACGACTGAGAAGAAGTACTACGACCAAGTCAATATCCAGTTGTCTCCCACGTGGGATGGTGCCGTAACCGTCACATCTTTAGATGATGACGGTAACGAGGGTTTGGCTGGTTCTGTCACGAACGTGTCGGGGTCGGATATTGATTTGACGATTGACCCTGTGGATCCTTCGAGCACTCTGCGCCTGGGTTTCACGTTGACGCCTAATGGTGACTCGTCGAAGAGCCCTGTCATTTACTCGTGGCAGTTGCGTGCGTTGCCGTCGGTGACGAGGCAACGCTTGATCAAGGTTTCTTTATTGAATCATGACTTTGAGCGTGACCACCGTGGCGTGAACTACGGGTATGAGGGTTACGCGATCGCTCGGTTCAAGAGCCTCGAGGAGTCGAGCCGTGAGGGTTGGCCGTTCTCTTTCCAGGACTTGTACACGAATGAGACGTTCCGTGTTGTTCTGGAGAATTTCAGTTTCACTCAGACCTCTCCCCCGTCGCATGCTTCTGGCTTCGGTGGGGTTATTGACTTGACTATTCGGGTCATCTAGTGGACGCGTTGGGGCCGGGTGATAGCGACCCGGTTATCGAAGTGTGCGCGAAAAAGCTCGGAGTTGTTCCGGCTACGGAGGAGTTCTCGGAACTCCTCGCTCAACGGATCCGTGGCTTGCAGTCTCTGAATGGGCTGGAGTTGACGGGTGTTCTGGATGAAGAGGTTCTCAAAATTTTGAAGGTTGGTGATGGTGATGAAGGTTAGTCCTAAGCGTCTTGCCCACAAGCTGAAGCGTTACCGTGTGAAGACTCGGTACGTAGCCGACTGGGATAGTAGGCGCATTGACCCGTATAACGGTCGCAGCAACTTTGACGGCATCGTCCTTCACCACACCGCTGGTTTGGACTCGCTGCGGTACATCTGTTACGGGAATCCTTACGCACCCGTCAGGGCCGCGCACTTCTACGTTGACCGCGAAGGAACGGTGTTCGTGTGCTCAGGAGTGGGCGCTTACCATGCTGGCAAGGGTGGTCCGTGGAAGTTCCCGAAGCGCGGCAAGGACGTGGTGATCCCCAAGGACTCCGGCAACTCGCGGCTGTACGGCATTGAGATCGAATCGCTGGGCCAGTCGAGGAAGATTGACGGCAGTAAAGCGGGTATGACTGTGGAGCAGGTCGTCTCAACGAGCCTGCTCTGCGCGGCTTTGCTGAACGCGATGAAGGCTGGCCCTGGCTCGCTCCCGGTGTCCAGGGTGATCCGTCACAAAGATTGGACACCTCGGAAGATTGACGTCAGGCAAGATCTGGACTGGTGGCATGAAGCCATCGGGATCAGCCGACGGTCAAAGGGTAAGCGAGAAGTCGCGGAGGCGTTGGTGCGCGGGTTCGTCAAAGAGCATCCGCGGGGACGACTGTAAGTAGGGATGCCATAAAGAAGGGCTGAGAGGCACGTAGACGGGTTTTTAGCAGGGCAGGTAGGATACAACCTATCTGCCCTGTTTTTTTGTTTGTGGGGGTCCTACGTATTCTTCACGCGAATATCGTCTATGTTCACGATCTTCATAGATTTCCGTACACGTACGCGATCATGGATCCCGTAGTCCCTCTTCATGCTCTTCAAGCACGCCCCACACAGGTCCACTTCTAGTTTCCCCGCAGAATCTCCAGAGATCTGGAGATTCTCTACTGGCTTCTTCCCGGTTGAGTTGCGGCCACAGGCGTCACAGGCCACAACGATGCTCTTCACACTCACCCTCCTACGGCACGAATGTTGCCTTTCTTTGGCTGCTTGAGGGAAGGATACATCGGGCCGGTCTTGGCCCTCTTATCTCTGCGGTGACGGTCATTGTCCTTCGACAGGTACCTCTCCGTGGTTTGCAGGGAGGAGTGGTGCAGCCACGACTGGACCTCTCGAATGGCACCGTCGTACCCCTCTTCCATGTTCTCCTCTGCCTTCGCCGTCGCTGCGCTGTGGCGAAGAATGTGCCCACCAAGGCGGTACCCCTCCCACCCGATAGTCCTCAAGCACCTCTGAATGATGGTGTGCGAGTTGGCGAGTTTCCTCGCCGGGTCAGGGGCGTAGTGCTTTCTTGCACCTGGGGATGACTGGTAGGGCGGGAACAGGTACCACTCAGGTTCTAGATTGGTCCCCATGGCGAGACGGTAGGTGGAGATCCACGCTGACATCTCGTCCACCATCTCGTCGGTCATGGGCATGGCGTCGAGCTTCTTAGACTTCGTCACGCGAACGTGCATCTCTCGATGTTGAAAATCCAGGTCTCTGACCCTGACTTGCAGCAGTTCTCCCGGCCTGCACATCGTGTACAAGTGGGCTGCGGTGAGAGCCCTATCCCTGTACTTCACCGACGTCGCCCCCTTCTCAATGATGCTGTCCAGTAGTGGTCCGAAGGTCTCAACGGGAACTACGTGTCTTTCCTTTGGAGGGTCCGCAAGGACCCGACGACCAAACATGGGGTTTTTCCTGCAGTACTCACGGTCCCTGGCCCACTCGAAGAACTTCTTCACGGAGGAAACCTTGTTCCTCATGGTCTCAGCGGTCAGCCCTCGACTGTGCCAGTCATTCATCAGCGCATCCATGTGCCGCACCGTCACCCTGTCTATCTCCATGTCTCCGATAACCTCGACCATTTGGTTCAGGGCGGTTTGATTGTGCTTCATGGTATTGAACGCATAACGGTCCATTGCGCGGTTATTCATGTACTCGTTGATGTGCTTAGAAAGTCTCATTTTCCCGCTCCCTTGTTGGCATGTTGGATTACAACTTACAGTCACTAACCGTTAATTGCAAGTAACGAGCATTGACTCCATCATAAGTCCCGAAGCCCAATAATTTGGGGCATATTCCTTATTGACCCTAGGGAATTGCATAGATATGCATCGCGTCCCGCAGAACGTAACAAGCAAACAAAATGACTTACATAATATAATTTCTGGTGGTAGCCTCACTCATTGTGGGAGCGAGAAGAATACTTCCATCCGATTCTCAGCTGCAGCGGATGGTCGAACGAGGAATGACTCACCAGGAGATCGCTGACAAGGTCAGCGAAGATACTGGTGAGCGAGTCAACCGTTCCAGCGTGTCAGCCGCGTTGTCGAGGGCTGGACTTACAGATCGTGTCCGCTACGACGAGGTGATCCCTTTCCAGGTCCGAGCCGTCCACAACTACCACTACGCATTGACGATGTTACGGGTTCACGCCCGCCTGGAGGCGGGCCTTGAGGTGCCTGAGGATCAGGTCGATCGGTACGAGTCGTGGAAAGCGAAGCTTTGCGCGGAGCAAGCGGTCGTCGCGTACATTGCAGAGACGGACGAAGGATTCCACTACGTCTACCGTGAGCCTGAGGACGGGGAGTCCCTGACCACGTTACGTCAGCCTTCTGCATAAAAATGCAGACCTGATTATTCAAATTTTTATGCAGGAACACTTGCCAACATGCAAACAGTCATTTACTTTTTTCAACCATGAACGGTTTCGGTAAGCCACTCCTCCACTATGTCGCTTACGCTCCTCGCCCCCCAACTCTGGGTGAGAATCAGGGGACGTTTCCCCTGATTCTTCGAGGAGCTTTATCGGCATTCAGGCCCTTGGCTTAAGGCTCTTCTCATCCCGATCCGGCGTATCGGGAGTTTAATCACGCACTCACATTTTGTGCTGCTGCTGCCGTGACTTCCGCGTGTCGCAACGTGGAATGTCAGACTCTGCTTGTATGTTACAAAACATGAAAGACACCGCCATGAACAACTCTGAACACTCTACGGAAGTAGTCCACGACGACCTCTACATCACCGTTCTTTACCAGCGGAAGCTGAAGCAATACGTCATCAGTTTCAATCCCGACCTCGACCCGAGGTACACCCGGCACGGGTTCAACATGATCAAAGCCGAGAACCTTCAGGTTGTCGATCACTACTACGACACGGAACTCAATCGCGAGATCCATGTGTTCATGGAGGCTCCCGATGCAACGTCCTAGCCACATGAGCAACGGCCAGTTGAACGACTGGCTGCGGTGCGGCAAGTCGTACCAGTTGAAGCGCATACAGGGTGCACCGTCTAAGCCATCGGTGTTCCTGGTCGCTGGTGTCGCAGTACACGCAGCGATCTACGAGGTCAACCTGCACCACATGGGCTTGAGGGGTGAGGTCGACCCCGAGGAGGAGTTCGAGAAATCCTTCGAGGTGGAGACAGGCAAACTCATCCAGTCCTCTGGACTACCGTCATCGAGTTGGAAGGTCGCTGGTCGTGTCACGAAAGATAAGCCGAATAAAGAGGACATGGCGTGGTGGCGCGTGGAAGGTGCGAGACAGGTAGTCGAGTACCAGAAGTGGCTGTCCGAGACCGACTGGAACCTTTACACGCACGACGAGAAGTTGATGTGCGAATTCGAGACGCATGCTGATTTCGGTGGGACTCCCGTCAAGGGGTTCTTGGACGCGATCATGGTCTCCCCCGATGGGGAACTATGCGTGATCGACTACAAGACCGGGTCGAGCAAGCCGACCGGAGGTGTGCAGCTTGGCCTGTACTGCGCTGCGATGCAGCGCGTACTGGGCATCGAGGTCAGGCACGGCGCGTATTTCATGACGCGGAAGGCCGAGATGACTGACGTCATCGACCTGTCGCGCTTCTCCCCCACGTACTTTGACAACATCTTCGGCCAAGCCGACAAGGCATTGGACGCTGGTATTTACATACCGAACCCAGGAACGGCGTGCTTCATGTGCGACGTGAGCGATTACTGCTACGCCTACGGCGGTGGTCTCGCCTGGACCACGGACCCCGATCACCCGCAATACAACACCAACAAGAAAGGGTAAATGCAACATGCCAACAACAGATATCGAAGCCCCATTCGTGGTTTCGCATAACTTCTGTGCAATCCGCGCCAACAACGTGGATGATCTGCTGGACCGCTTGCGCGAGTTCAACGCGAACGATGACTTATCAGAAGAGATAAGCGCATTCCGCTCCAACGTCAGCAACGGGCAGTCCCATGCTGCTGCGGTTCAGACCCTCAAGCAGGGCCTGAACGCGGAAGTCATCGCTGAGACAGCCACTACCGCTGCTTCTGCAGCGGAACCAGAAGTCATCATGGGCAAGTACGGAGACAAGTTCACGTACGGCCTGGTTGATGCCCCCGATCTGCCTGACGGTAGGCAGGGCAAGTACATCTTCAGGGAGTGGACAGACAAAGCCGGGAAAGCACGTCGAGCCTTTGTCGACCCGATGAAGGGGCCGAAGCCGACGACTCCTGCTGACGTCGAAGCGAAGATCATCTGGAAGTAGTTCATGCAATCTCTCCTACAGGTAGTGCAAGAAGCGCAGGGCGGTGGCTCCAAGACGGAGCCACTCCCTGAGCTTCTACCTGTGCTGACCGCTCAGGGAATCGTCTTTGAGCCTGGTCAGATGGCGATGATTTGCGCTCGACCTAACGGCGGCAAGAGCATGCTCGCGTTGTGGTACGCGGTGAAGGCACGCATTGGTTGCTTGTACTTCTCCGCTGACACCGACCGGCGTACGACTCTCTACCGTGCAGCGGCCATCAAAACCAGTATTGAGTTCGATGACATCAAGAACATGCTGGGTACGTCAGCGCAGGACATTGTCGATGAGGCAATCAAGGAGATCACGCAAGACGGAATCCAGTTCGAGTTCGCCCCCAACCCATCGCTTGATGACCTGTATAGGGAAGTCGATGCGTACATCGAGGTGTACGGGAAACCTCCCGAGATGGTTGTCGTGGACAACCTTCTCAACATCGCTAACGATGCGGGTGATTTTCAGGGTCTCGTTCAGATCATGGGTGACCTGCACTCGATGGCGAGAGAGCTCGACTGCGCACTCGTCGTGTTGCATCACGTGAACACGTCAACGACGAAGCCCGAGTACCCCGCCCCGATCAACAGTATTCGTGGCCAGGTCTCGCAGTACCCAGAGATCATTCTTGCTTTGGCGATGCTCCCCGAGGAAGGTCAGATGAGGGTCGCGATGACGAAGCATCGCCATCGCACCCCATCTCCCGGTGGTGACACTTACGAAACTATCTATGTCGATCCACGCCGGATGACGTTCTACAACTCCAAGACTGAACTGCAGTCTGCAGCGACGGCGAGGGAGTGGACCTGATGGACGACCGGATCCCTTTGCACGATTGGGAGTGGGATGAAGAGCCGATGTCGATGCTGGAGAACGCCTTCATCGTTCATTGGAATCAGTTGTGTGCACTCGCGTACGACGATGAGGACAGCATTGATCCCAACTTTGAGCCGCTGACAAAGTACCCATTCTGTGGGTGCGAAGTGTGCAGCACAAGGGAGACGTTCGCGTTACTTCTCCCCGCATTTATTGACATGTTTGAGAAGGGCCAAATACGAAGAGTGAAGGAGGACTCCGATGATGTGCTCATACTGCCGCACAGCCGGGGACTGGAATCGGCTGGGGAGGACGTCTCTCCGTGAACACGATCAAGAGAACTGTTTCGATAATGCTGCGGAGTCTCACAAGAGGTGTCGAGGCGATTGCACCTGTCAATGCTACGTCGGGCACGGAGGGCACAGTCCTCGAGTTGTTCCGATGCGAGCCTAATGGTCGTGACTTGTTGTGGGCTGGTCCCACAACCGTGTGCTTGTGCGGGAACGAGGTGTTCCACGCGCTTATCTGGTTCAACGAAGAACGAGAAATCGGTGGCTACTTCACGGAGATGATGTGCGCTTTCTGCGGATCAATCTTGCGTGGAGCCACCCCTGTGGATGAGGTACTCAATGATTGAAAGCTTGATTCTGACGGTTGCATTGCAACATGCAAACAGTATCCCCGAGTTCGAGGTCCCCAAGCACTACGTCCCTTACGAGAAGTGCGTGTGTGAGAGGGAGTCGAACTGCCGCCCGAACGCCGTGAACCCGACCGGAAAGTATCGAGGCGCATACCAGTTCGATGACGCGATCAAGAGTGGCACCACGTACCACATCATCGACTGGTTACGGACTTGGCATCCGAAGCCGAAGCAGTACGCCGCTCGCTTGCGTGAGATACCGATGAACAAGTGGCCGATGGAAGTCCAGACAGCCGCCTTCGTTGCCGTCCTTGACGGCCACGACAAGAAGGAAGCCTGGTCGGGGATGAGTCACTTCGCTGGAGGGCGGTGGCATTGTGGACGTTGATTGGACTAAGGCCAACTGCGTAGGCACGGACACCGAGGCCTTCTACCCTGAAAAGGGATGCAGTATTGACGTCATTAATAACGCTCGCAGAGTGTGCATGCGGTGCGACATTGTCGATGGCTGCGCCGAGCATGGGATTCACCACGAAGCATTCGGAATATGGGGTGGCTTGACCACTAAGGATCGCAGGGAGATTCGACGCAAGAGAAACATCATCCTCGATCAGCATGCCGCAAGTGAGTTCACGCCATGAGCACAGCGAACAAGAGGAAAGGCACAACCTTCGAGGTTTCCATCGAGGACTACGGGAACGAGAACGGTCTGCACGCTCGACGGCTCCCTCGCTCTGGATCTAAAGACATCGGGGACGTCGCCATCGTCGGGGCTGACTTCGACATCGTGATCGAGTGCAAGAACGTGAAGAACGTGTGGGGAAAGATGAAAGAGTTCCTCAGACAGGCTTCACTCGAGGCCTCCTGGTACGAGTTGAAGTTTGGGAAGCCCGCGATAGGCGTCGTCGCCACTAAGACTAGGCAAGCAGGTACGGGTGAAGCTCGCATCACGCTCACGTACGACCAGTTCATCAACCTTATGCGCTGGGGTGGGATCGGTTGAGTACGAAAGAC
>Ga0075479_10001045_pt1 | contig 12369 bp, 13 predicted proteins | sample DEB08_DNA_8_FD_76341 | JGI IMG/M metagenome (GOLD analysis project Ga0075479, IMG submission 76341) | Aqueous microbial communities from the Delaware River and Bay under freshwater to marine salinity gradient to study organic matter... | ecosystem: Environmental > Aquatic > Marine > Coastal ... | reverse complement strand
TACCCAAGATAATAAAAATTGATTTTTATTTTCTCCTATAAAAGTATATAAAAGAATTGCCGTGATATCTTTACAAAAGAAAATGAATCAAGAAACTTATGACGCCATTAGTCAATTAGGCAACCCCAGTTTAATCGCTGAAAAATTAAAAGAATATGACGCCGAGTTTAGAGAAGCTTACAGAAAATTCGGTAATGCTTTGAGAAATAAAGCATATAGAGATAAAAATAAAGATGAAATCAATAAGGCAAGAAATATTAAAAGAAATGCTTTAAAACCTATCATCAATAATAAAGATGAAATTACTACTGAATTTATTAATGATATTAATACTAATGTTAAACCTGATTATAATAATAATCTACCTATTAAACAATTAACTCCATCAACTATTCTTACTTATAAAAATACTATTAAAAATATTTATAAACAATACAAAAATAAAGACCTAAATGATGATAATGATATATTGAAGTTTTTAGATGGTAAAAATAAAAGGCAATATTCTATTATGAGAATTAAAAAAGATTTTAAGTTTATTATTGAAAATAGTAAAGATATTGCTGAAAAACATTTCTCATCAGTTAATATACTTTATTCTGTATTTTCAAGATTAGAATATGGTATGAAAGATATTAAAAATGCCCTTTATCCATATGTTATGGCGAAAAATAAATATTATCAAGATAATCGCCATAAAATTATTTGTAATCAAGATGCTATTGATAATATCTCATTTGAAACTAATGATGTTTTAAAAAATATTGACAAAATTGATAATCCATATGATAAATTACTTTACGCTCTATTGTTTCTTATGCCTACTCGCCGTATTCATGATTATAGGTATACTAAAATTGCTTATAAAAAAAAACAACTTGATATTAAAGAGTTTAATTGGTATTATCAAGGTAAAATATATATCAACAATACTAAAAATAAAAAAAGTATTGTTTTAGATTTACCTAAACCTGTTATTGATCTAATCAATAATTTACCTGATGATACTGAATACATTTTAGGCAAGTTTTATAGTGAAAGCACTCTATCTAATAAGTTTCTTGGTATTACTAAAATTGCTACTGGTTTCACTTTTAGTGCTACTGATATTAGAAAATTATACTCTACTTATAACTTGAAAAAAGGTGGTAATTATTGCGATTTAGTTGCTAATGCTGAAAAACAAGGACATTCTCTTATGGAAAATCTTAAATATGCTATTAAAACTGATAATTAAGTTTTATTTAATTCTTGATTTCTTTTAACCTATTCTTCTTACCTTTTTATTACTCATTCCTATTTTTGTATGTGTATGATGTCCTCCTGCTTTAAATCCAAATGGATCTTTTCCTGTATATAATGGGTTTATACTTAAACCAAAATGATCCGCTTCAAATCTTCTAAAATTATATGTATTCCAATTTGTATCCTTTTTAGACATTCTTATTATTATATAAGATAATTATTAACAGAGCAAAAGCGGTACATTATTTTATTTTTTTATGATTTTATGATTTTTTATATTTTTTCAAAGATTTTAGAGATTTTGTACCTCTTTTTTTTTAGGGTATATGAAATGCTCTCTTATTTTTTTAGTTTATGTTAAAATCCTTACCATATTTTTAAATTTTAATGATTTTAAGGTATATGTCAGCAATTTTTAGCAATTTTTTAATTATATAGTATTTAATATACATTTTGATATATTTTTGATGTTATTATGAATATGCTCCATGTTCCATTCTAATTTTTTTATGTTCCCTTATCATTCCCCAGCAAATACTATATAAATGTTCCATCTATTTCTTTTAAAATGTTCCATATGTTCCATAAAAGTTCTAAATCTATGGAACATACCATTTTATACCATTTCAGTTTTCTCTTTTTATTATTTCTCTTTATTTTATTATCATATTTTTATATGTTCTAAATGTTCTATATATATTTATATTATAATTTTTAAAATTAATAAAAAATAAAAAAAATTTAAAAAATTAAAAAAAAACTATTTCCCCCCCCCCATAGGTATATTATTATAGAAAATATGGGGAAAGGGGGGGGATATATAAAAAATTAAAATTTTTAAAAAAAATTAATTTTTATTTTATATATGGGCCGGGGGTTGCCTGAAATAATAGAACATTAGAACATTTTTTTCTATGATGCTGTTTTTATTGATATTTACATCTTTTTATTACTAATATGCTCTAAATCTTGATGTTATTTAAAATAGAACATTTTACGGAACATTGTTCCCTTTTTTAAGGAATTTGTTCTATTTTTTACGGAACATACATTTTCATTTTTTTAATTTACCTAAAAATCCCCCCCCCCTCTCATTTTTTTACTTTTTTTTTAGGTATCAGATGCTTTAATTCAATAATATTATCATCTACAATTTCATTTTTAACTACTTCATTATTATCTTCTTTATATTCAAAATCATCTCTATCAGTATCATTATCATTATCAGTTTCATTGATAAAATCAGTTTTAAAAAACTTCAAATATTCACTTTTAATTTTTAAACCTGTAAAGCAATAACAAGGTTTATTCCCATTTGATTTACATCTTTGTTTTTTGTAATCATAAATTTTACTTAATTTATTGAGAACATCGCCATCTTTCATAATACCAAGTTTTTTATCACCATAAGCATATAAATTCTTTTTAAATGTTGATATTTCATTTTTAGTTAATCTATTATCAGTATTATCTTCTGTTTTTTCAAAATATTCATTTATTATATTAACAATATCATTTTGATTATACATTTCATTTTCCTTTTTAAGTTGTTCTATCATTTTAGGTATTCTTACAAATTTACAATCTTCATAATTATCTAAAATTAACCATAAAAAGGCATCTCTAAATTTATCTTCATATTTAGCAATGTAATCTTTGGGATCAAGACCATCTATTTTAATTTCATTTTTATATAAAGGATTGCCTTCCGTAACTCTTTCATTATTAAATCCATATTGAGTTTTTATAAAATTACAATTAGCATAGCAATCTACCGGATTAATTCTTGGAAATCCATTACAATATATAGTTAGACAAAATTGAGGTACAAAAGACATTTGATTATCTTTACCAAATCTTCTACAAGTTTTAGTATCTCCTCCTGATGCGATAGATTTTATAAAAGTACCATTTCCAATTTTATCATCAGGAATTTCACTAACATATACCCATCGTTTCCATCTATAATCAAAGAAATAATAATTATCTTTTGATGCGTCACTTGAAACTTGATTATTACATATTCTATCAAAACCTAATTCTCCAACATAATCACCAAAAGCACTCTTGAATAATTGTTGTATTAGCCCTTTCCCAGAATTCCTTTCACCGCATTCCAAATTCCAATATTTATCTCTAAAATTACCTGCTATTGTTCTTGCATGTATTTTCAAAGAGGCTTCAAATACATCTTTATCTTCATCTTTATAAGCACCAACTAATAGATTATATATTTTATTAATAAAATCAATTATTTCATCTGTTTTTTTTGGAAAATTATAATCTAATTTGATAGTTGATACAACTTCGGTAACAGGGTACTTTTTAAACATCTTTTCTTTCATAAAATAAACTCCATCATTAAAAGATAAAGTCCCTATTGTTGAATTATTTAATTTATGACTGAAACAATCATCGCCATAATCATCTCTTAATTTAATACCTTCAAATATACTCGTTAATTTGCCGTTACCTGAATTGATATTGTATTTATTAATGCTTTTCATAAGCCTCTCATAATTTATTTTTGACATATTACCTGACATATAACCATAATCACTCAATATTTCATCATATTTACTACCTAATACAAAAATATTCATATCTTTTAGAATGTTTTTAGTAAATATTTGAAAATCTTCGTCTTTTGAACTCCATATGTTTTCTTTCTTAATATACTTTGTTTTTGTTTGATAATCAATATTAATAATATGTTTATTTTCTCTAATAAATAAATCTGCTATTTCAGTTTCATTATAGTCTTTTAAAATGTATTCTCTTTCATAAGAATAGATATATTCATTGGGTAATATAATACCTTCATCTAATTCTTTATAATGAAATTCAATATTAATATTTAATTCTTCTTTGATATACTTACTAATGTCATCTAATAACTTGTCATCTAATTTTAGTTTCTTTTGATAATTAGTTAAATTATTTGTAAATTCTTTGTATTTATTAGGTAATAACAATTGTAATCCGTCATATTGTAAAGATGAGTATTTAATACCTTTATCATCTAAATACTTAATTAAACATTCTAAAACAATATTTTCTTGTTCTTGTAAAATGCGACTTAATACCTTACCTTTTAAATTATTACTCAAATCATCTAAACCTTTATCTTTTTTGAAAATACTATAATCATTAACTTCATCATATCTAATCTGTCTTTTGTTAAATCTTTCAATTTTTTCTTGAATTGCTTTTTTAGTATTATCAATATGTTCTTTAAATTCATCTGCTTCATAAATACAATTTTGTAAATATTTAAACTCATTTATAAAGTTTTTGAACCATACGCATTCATAATAATCATATTTATCTAAATCTTCATTATACATCATAGATAAAAAGACTTGTTTTACAATATCTTTGTTTGTCTTTGGATAGTTTTTAACAACATCATCAATATAGTATTGCCTATTTTCAGCGTAATCTAATATGTTTTTACATTTACCCTCATCAATATAATCTCTTGAATTGATTAAATGTTTTAGTAAATTAAAATGAGCGTTACGCATATCAATATCTATATAATAATTTCTCCCTATTGTATGCCTTAATTCCCTCATAATATTTTGATATGATACAGGTTGAATAGCATATTTTCTACTATTTAATGAATGATTATCAGGTTTGAAATATACTACTTGATAATTGTTAGTTTTTGTCAAAGCATTAATTAGCATACTCATTTGATTTTTAAGATGATTACAAAAATCTTCTTTGGATTGCTTATAAAATTTGCGGTTATTAACTTTATTGTAAATTAAATCTCCTACTTTATTAGCATTATGATATATATATAATATTGCCTTGCGATCATAGTATTCTGTTGCCTTGTATATCTTGTCCTTAATTTTTTTTTCATAATTGTTGATATTATCACCATTATTTATATTAAATAAATTTTTTTCATTACCATCAAAGTCATAAACATTATTAATTTTTTCATCTTTCTTAATTACAAAATTAGTTAAATCATAACCCTCATTATATATATCAAAGTTGAAATTAGTTTCATCAATATATATTTTCTTTAACTGCTTAACAACGATTTTGTCTTTTAAATAACAATTAATTTTATTATTAATTAAGTAAGGGAATGTCTTATAGTAATTAATAATAACTTTACATATATATTTAGTTTCATATTCGCCTTCTTCTTCTGTTTTAATAGATAAATCATATTCCTTATCATTAATATTATGAATACAAAACTTAATTAAAGATTTTAATAGATTGATACATTCGCTTTGTTTTTTTTGTATTTTAATCCTACTGATTTCGTCTATTGAAAAGGTCATTTCAAAATATGGTTTATAAAGTATATTTGCTTCTAATATTTTGCGATTATCAGTATTAATAGGTTCAATTTCTTCATTTGTTAAATAATTTTTTAGAACTTTTTTTTTTTCATACTCTAATCTCTTCTGCTTTTCTTCTTCTTTTGCTTTTTTATCTTCTTCTGCCTTTTTCCTTTTTTTTTCTTTTTCTTCTTTTTCTTGCTTTCTTTTTTCCTTTTCAACTTCTCTTTCTTCTATTTTTTTTTTATTTTCTAAACATTTCTTATTAGCATCATCTATTTTTTGTTTAATAGTTGAATTATCAATTTCTAATTTTTTACCCAATAACTCATTTATTAAATCATCTTTATTTTTATCTTTTAAATTTTTTATACTGATATTACCTTCCTTTGCTATATTTATAATATCATTAACTTTTAAAGGTATTAAATCTTCCCTTCGGTATTTATCATTGTTTAAAATAAATAATTTAGTATTATCTTCCATTATTGGTAAATTATTTATTTCAGTATCTACTATTCTTTCACTTAAAAGGTCTTCGTCTTCGTTCATTATGTATATAAATATAACGCTTATCTTTATATATTATTATGAGAAAAAAAAAATAAAGTCGTTTCTTATACTTTAACCGAGCAATTGATATTCTTTAAATCTATATTATCATTTAAAATCCTTTCAAGTATTTCTAATTTTGCTAATTTTTCGTTGATTTCTTCTTTTTCTTTTTTTTTCATCTGCCTATAAAATCTGCTATATTCAATTTGTTTCTTTCTATATTCATCGTCCTCTTTATATCTTTTGCGATTATTAGATGCTTGTATTTCCAAATTCTTTTTTTCAGGGTTTCTTTTATAATATTCCCTATAATAATTTCGTCTATATTCCTTTAATTTTAGTTTTTTTTCCTCTTTAATTTGTTCCTCTTTTTTCGCTTCATACTCTTTATCTCTAATACTCATATCAGTCATTATTATATATAATTATAACGCTTATCTTTATATATTATTATGAGAAAAAAATAAAATTCTAATTATTTCATTCAAAACTTTATTTCAATATTTACTTCATCTTCCGTTGTTTGTTTATCAAGTTCCTTTAATTTATTGTCAATAAACTTATCAAGATTTTTGTTTTTGTTTTTAGATTTAATTTCATTTATACCATTTATATAAGCATTTTTATAATAATCCCTTTGATTACAGATATATTGATTTCCAATACTAATTTCTTTATATGCTTTATTTAAAAAGGTTGTTTGATTAACAAGATTATTATAATCTTTAACATTTTCATTATAATCTTTTTTTAACTTATCAAAATCATCTTTCATTTTTAAGAAATTCTCCTCCAATTTTTCATATCTATCTATTTGAGAAATTAACCTATTATTGTCTTCTCTTATCAAAATGTATGATATTGTTTTATCCATAAATTTAGTTTTAGAATTAGATTTAGTTTGATTATTAGTTTCTCTTATGTCTTTGAATATCTCTTCATATCTACCAATCATAGTCTTATAACATTTCGCTATATTGTTAGTTAGTATATTTAACTCCCTTTTTTCAAAATTGCTAATTCTATAATAGTTCTTCGTCCTACAAAAAAAACAATTTTGAATATGGAATAAATGACCTTCTCCATCTTCAAATTTCTCTTTGTCATCAATACTCTCAAATCCCAAAGATTTTAAAGGTGATGTATTAAAACAATTAAAGCAAATTGAATTGCTACACTCTTTACATTTCAATAAATCGTTTTTAGTATTAGCAAAGCAAATATCGCAAATATTCTCATCTTCTAATTCTTCTTTTAATTTATTATCAGTATCTACATACTGACTGATCTTTAAATTTTCATTTATTACTGACATATTATTAATAAAATGTTCTCGTTATTTATATATAAGATTATTTTTTTATATATATTTACCTTATCCTCATATCATTATAGTCGCATAAAAATACTAAAAAAATATATTTTGATTAATAATTTAAAAAACTCGTACCTTATTAATCTTTAAAATGTTTCTTATTCCAACATAACCTAACTAAAAACTAATTAGTTATATATATTTTTTTTAAATCATATAATTATCATTATCATCTTCCTCATAACTTTTGTTAGTATTCTTTTTTTTTTATATCATTTAAAATTTCTAATTGTTCTTTATAATATAAATTATTCAATTCTTCAATATCATCCATTAGCATTACATCTTTAATTTTTTTCATAAATTGCTCTTCTCTTTTTGGACTTATATAATAATCCTTATTAATCATTTTAATTTTTAATTCATTATCATAAAACTCGTCTATTTTATAATATATCATATTTTGTTTTTCGTCATAATCCCTTTCTATTTTTTCCATTTCATCAAAATATTTTATTTCTGTTATATTATCTGCTAATTCTTTTCTTTCATCAAGAGTTAAATTAGGATAATCTTTAATATACTGATTTTCAAGCATCTTTTCCTCGTTCTTTTTTTTTAAACTAATATCTAAAATCATATTTCTTTTTCTTGAACTTAACATTAAATGTATTACTCCTTTGTTTATAGTTCTGCGATTATTAGTTTGTCTATTTACATTACATATAATCTCATTTCTACTTTGATTTCTACATTTAATATACATATAACCAATACAATAACCAATTGGAAAAGCGAGGAATCCTTCCATTGTATCAATTTTAATAAATTGTTAAGATGTTAAACAATAATTATTATATCATTTTTTTTATTTATCAAATAATGTTATTATAAGTAATTATATATATTATTATATTAATAGAATATTAAATGTCAGATATATATAAATTAATATTAACTAAACAAGGGATTTTTGAAAGTGTTAATCGTACAACAATTACTATTACAAGTGTATTCATAGCATTGTTAGTAAGTACACAAACAAAAATTTATGAAAAAGATTATTTCAAATTAATAATAAAATTAATTGCATTGTTACTATTATGTATCAATATTTTATATGCATATAACAATATTAATGATTTTGATAATTTTTTAAAAAAATATCAGAATGAATATGATTTAAAAAATTTACAACAAAAAGTTCAATATATGTATATTCTAATGTTATTATTGATATTCTTGGTAATAATAAATTTATATTTATTAGTTAATTAAATTTATTTTTTTCTAATAATAATAATACATTATATTATTTTTTTCTTAAATACTTAATAACAAAAATAGATGTCTAATCTAAAAATGTAATAAAAATATATATCATTTAATTAAGTTAATGAGTAATCTAAATAATGAATGCTGTATTTGTTTAAATAATACTGATGATACTAAAATAATCAGTTGTAATACTTGTATCAATTCAGTATGCGATGATTGTATAAGTAAAATAGATTATGAATTAGATATTGATGAATATAATGAGACAATTAATTTAACTTATAAATGTCCTTGTTGTAATTCGGTTAATATTTTAAAGGATACTCATAAAGATTATTCTAAAATCTACAAAGACAAAACTACTGAATTGATAATGGATTTATTAGAAATGAAAAAATCTTTTATATTTGTTAAAAATCAAATGAAACAATATGAAAGTATTATTGAAAATAAATATTATGAGATGAATAAGGATGTATTATTAACTACTTAAAGTTTTTTTTCAAAAGTTGTTCTTTATTCATTTTTAATTCTATAAAAACATTAGATATTATTACTAATTTCATAAAATTTAAAATTTACTTTCATAAAAATGTATTAAAAAATAACAAAAATTAAAAAAAATGATTAATTATATAAAGATTTATATCATCAAACATAATGATTGTTGGAATTCCTAATATCACCTACACTCTTTACATGGAAAATACTAAGAAACAAAGGGAAAAAGAAGCAAAGTTTCAAAAAAAAAAACAGAATATGCTAACAGCAAATGCTTGTATTGCTGAATGTATTGAAATGTCTAAAAATATGGCTTACCAGATTAAATGTTATGAAGTATATTATAATAAAAATATCAAGCAAATGTATGAAATGTATCCAGATATTCCTAAAAAGGAATTAGACGATTTAGTATTTAAACTCTATATGGTGGAAAATAACTGGTCGCTGGAAATTGATATTGAATAAATAACTATATATGTATGTTGTTTGTTATATATTTTTTATTTATTTTTCAAGATTTTTAAAAGCCATTTCTAAATCATAATTATCGCTTTTTGGGTCTATATATCTTTTTAATTTACTTTTAGCCATTTCTAAACCTTCTTTTGTAAGTTTAGATTTAGATTTTTTAGGAGAAGACCTTTTAGGTGGTGATGGTAAAAGAGGTGGATTGGGAGGTCCTTTTGGTTTCAATTTACTTTTAGCCATTTCTAAACCTTCTTTTGTAAGTTTAGATTTAGATTTTTTAGGAGAAGACCTTTTAGGTGGTGATGGTAAAGGAGGTGGATTGGGAGGTCCTTTTGGTTTCAATTTACTTTTAGCCATTTGTAAAGTTTCATTTGTTAGTTTAGATTTTGATTTTTTAGGAGAGGACCTTTTAGGAGGTGATGGTAAAGGTGGGGCATTAGGTGGGGATGGTGGTATATGTATTGATGTATCTTTTTTTGCTAATTGTAATAATTTCCAATAAATATTTACATTATTTATAAATATTTGTGGGTTTATTTCATTTAATTCACCAACTCTATCAATATAATGTTCTCTATGTGTAAAAAAATCACCATTTCCACAAAAATATTTAAATGCTATAAATTGACTATAATTTAATTTTTCTAAACTATATAGTTCTAATAATGATTCCTCATTATCTCCATCTTTGAGTGGTGCTGTTCCCTTCAATTTTATTAAAAAATCTATATCCATTTCTGGATATACTGCCTTTAATTTTGTCATTAATATATTTTCTAATTCTTCCATCTCCTTTCTCTCTTGCTTTCTCTTTTGCTCTCTCTCCTCTCTCTCTCTCCCCCCCCCTCCCTCTCTCTCTCTAATTTGTTTATCTCTTTTAGTTTCACCAAATAAAAAACTCATTTATTCTATAAAAATATTATATATTATTATTAACTGCCTAATATAAATTCATAATACTCTACATTCCTATTAGGTGTTATACCTGAATATTCTAATAATTTATTATTAGGGATATGATTTAATCCTTCTAAAAATGTATGATGATAATCACCTGTAACTATTACTGATTTATTAGCTTCTACCAATATATCATAATAAGTTGGGTTTTTAATTCTATCACTCATAAAAGTTACTCCATTCTCTTCTCCAAAAAATTCACTATAAACATTTATTAAAATGATGTCTTTATTTATTTCAAAATTGCTAAACAAATATTCTTCAATACAATATGATACATTTAAATAATTTATACTTATTGAACCTTCAAATGTTTCAATAATTAAATATTTTAAATGTTTTTTAAGTTTATTTATTTTTTTATTTAATAAACTAATTTGTTTATCAATATCGTCCACTACATTATCTAATATTTTATCAATTAAATCGTCAGTTAATAAATCAAAATAGTTCATTACAATATAAGTTAATTGTTATAATCATTTTTTATATAATTGTTTTATTCAATAAAAATTATAAAAATAAATTATTCAATTATTTTTTAGTTCTTCTTTTACGGCGTCTTCTTTTTGCTCCTCCATTTTGATTATTACCATTAAACATATCCATTATTCCACCTCCACGAGTTCTTCTTCTTTTTGATCCTCCATTTTGACCTTCCCCGCCTTTCATTTTACGCTTTTTATAAACAGATAATCTTATATGTCTTCCCTTGCTTAAAACATACATAGATGATGACCCGACTTTTTTGTATAATACTTTTTTCTTACCTGCTACTACAACTTTTTTACTTTTACCAGTTTTACCTGTTACAATACTATATTTTGATTTCGCCATTTTTAGTACTATATTTTTTATGAGATAAAAAAAATAATTATTAAGTTTTTTAAACGCACCTTAAAAAATCATAAAGTTATATGAAAATATAAAAATTAAGTACCTAATTCGTCGTATAACTCTTTAATCTCTCGTAAATCAGTAATAGGAATTTTAAAATGTTCCTTATTGAATATTACTTGTCTTTGATAAGAATTGAATAGATCTTTATCATATTTGATATAGTAATAATCCATCTCTTTATTTTCATTTAAAAAACCAAATATAGCATAAAATACTTTATTTCGTTTAGGTATATCAATAAAAAAATCAATCTTGTTTCTTGCGAGTATTGTTGTATCATAATGGTCTCTTTTAATAGTTCTTGTTTTCAATTCTATATATATTTTTTTGTTATTAATATTAATCTTATAGTCATATGGCGTATATTTATCAGTTTTAGTTATATTTACAATACCATTCTGTTTTAATAAATTATAAAAAACGGTTTCATTAATATCTCCAAATTGTTCTTGCGATAATTTTACATCAGTCGTCATCTTAATATCTTTAAATTTTAAGTATTACTACTTCTATTATATAGCAATATTTTTAAAATTTGTAATTTATCGCAGAATGGTACTATAAAAAGTTTCCAAATGTTTATAATGGGTTAAATATTATCATAGAATAGTTTTATAATTCTAATAGGTTCATCGCAGTAATCTTCTAATGAGAATGCTAATGTTTCTTTTAATTTTGCTAATCTATTATTCCAGTTCTGTTCTTGATTTTTAGGGATTGTCTTTAATCCTGTTTTTTCTTACCTTTACAATTGCCCCCTTTACAATAGGTCATTATTCATATTAAGTACCAAAGAAACCTTTATATATCATTTTTTATATTTAAAATGAG
>Ga0075479_10001038_pt1 | contig 12401 bp, 13 predicted proteins | sample DEB08_DNA_8_FD_76341 | JGI IMG/M metagenome (GOLD analysis project Ga0075479, IMG submission 76341) | Aqueous microbial communities from the Delaware River and Bay under freshwater to marine salinity gradient to study organic matter... | ecosystem: Environmental > Aquatic > Marine > Coastal ... | reverse complement strand
CTCATTTTTGTCATACTGATAATTGCTGGTGTTTTGATTGCAACGTGGAATAGTGTTTTTCCTGATGCCCAGATTATAAACATTGAAGCGATACTCCGATACCAGTGGGTAGAGCTATTTAGCTTTTTCGGTATCTCAGGAGATGGCAGCTGATGAAGGAACAAGGATTTAGAGGCCGTTTAATCCGCCTGGTGACGTTTCTTGCTGGAGTTTACTTCTTTTTAGAATTTCTTCTTCCGAAGTCTGTCTTAGAAGCAGCTGGTGTTGCAGATCTACACGATGAGATTAGCAATGGATTTATTGTTGTTGGAACAATGGCCTTTGGGCTAGGAATTATCAACTTATTTCGTGTGCATGGTACGCGGGTTGTATTTCGAAGACGAGATTGGCTTTACAGTGCCGCGCTGTTATCCGGTCTAGTGCTTATGATGACCGTCACTGGTCAGGACTGGCTGAATAGCCTCAGCGTGACAGAAAGAAATCGCGAGTGTCGACATCTCGGTAAGTTTGCTGAGGTCATTGTCGAGGATTCTACTAATGGACGAGAAGATGTCCCACCGAGAACGTATCGCATAAATAAGCTTCATGAAGCGGTGGAAGTCACCATAAAAAATATTTCGTTAGAACATGAGAAAGCCATCAAAACGTTATCGCAGTCTTTAGAAGAAGTATCGCTGGTGCGCTTGCAAGAGTTAACGAAAGAATTAAATGAAGCTATTCTGCTTACTGATGGAATCACCGCAGACGATTTAGCAGCAGATGAGCAGATTCTCTTATTGGGCAGGCGTATAACAGAGGTAGGAGTAATCTTTGAAAAGATACTTCGCATTCAGTATGAGCATTCAACAGGGAATAAATTATATTTATTCTTCTTTGAGGGGCTCTTTGTTTCGCTTGGTTCAGCGATGTTCTCATTGTTAGGGGTGTATATCGCTTCAGCCGCATACAGGGCATTTCGTATTCGTAGTGTTGAAAGCTTGCTGATGATGCTGGCAGCAGTTGTTGTAATGCTTGGTCAGATTTCTTTTTATGAATATGTCTCAGAAGACCTGCCAAATATAAGACAGTGGCTATTGGAAGTTCCGAATACAGCGGCTTTTCGAGCTATTAAGATAGGAGCAATGATTGCAGGACTCGTTATGGCGTTTCGTATGTGGTTTTCAATTGAGTCTGAAAGCTTCTCTTCTCGAAGGGGGCAGTAAGAGCCATGCACTCATTTGAAAGACAGGTTATTTATTTAGTGGTACTGATAGTCGTAAGCCTTCCCATTTGTTTTCGACAAAGTATGAGGCCAGCCAAAATGAAGTCGGCGTCTACTCTTTTTAATATTATTGATACGCTAGAGAAAAAAGAGGATCAGATTGCGCTATTAGCGTTAGATTTTGGACCGAACACAAAGGCTGAAAATGAGCCTCAAGCTGAAGTCATAATTGAACATCTATTTCGAAAGAGAATCCCATTTGCCCTATTTACCCTTTATGCGCCGGGCGAAGGCTTTTTAAAGTCAATTCCCGACAGAGTCGTAGAGCGGCTGGCGCAAGAGGATTCGAGCTATCAGTTTGAATATGGTGTTGATTGGGTCAATCTTGGGTATCGGCCCGGTAATGCGCTCTTTCTTCAATCGGTTGCTAAATCGAAAGACCTACGGGCTGAGCTGGAGAAAGATATCTTTGGTACTCCACTGAAGAATACTCCAATCTTTCAACGAATCATGACGATTCGTCAGGTGAGTTTCTTGGGTCAATTCACGGGTCTTGTCGGAGTATTTGACAGTTATGTTCAGTTTTTTCAGCAGGAGGGATTTATCCCTACCTTTGGCCATGGGTGTACCTCCATCACGATACCAGAAGCCTATATCTATCTTGACTCTGGACAGCTCAATGGACTCTTAGAGGGAATTGCCGGGGCTGCCTGGTATTCAAAGCTCTTGAAAGATAAATATCCTAAGCGGCCGAATGACAAAGCACTTGTAACCAATACAGCGCTTGGAGTTGCTCATCTTATGATTATTTTTCTGATTATTATCGGGAATCTCCGCGAGGTCTATCGCTGGTATCAACGACGTATGGTCAAAGAGGGGGCGGCCATATGAACTGGGATACTGCAACAATTCTCATCGGTGGAATTGCAACGCTTGCCATTTATAGCTTTCTTATAAAAGAAAATCCTTTCTATCGGTTCTTTGAGCATCTCTTTATAGGAATTGCTGCTGGATTTTTCCCGGTCCTTGTCTTTAAGAGTTTTCTTTGGCCGAAGATTTTAGAGCCAATGCTGGGTCTGACAATTGTTACGTATCCAGATGGAACAATGTCGGAAGCCTATAACTATTGGCTTTTATTGTACCTTGCTCCAATGATGTTCGGACTTCTTTACTATGCGCTTTATTCGCAGCGATATGCTTGGTTAGCGAAGCTTGTTATCGGATTTTCGCTTGGCTATAGCGGGGGGCTGGCATTTAAAGGTTTTTTTGCAGAGATGGTACCGCAATTAACAGGAAGCTTCCGCCCGCTGGTTGTATTTAATGAAGGAAACTTTGCTTGGTTTTCTACACTAAATAATTGGATTTTCTTAATTACCCTTCTCTCTGTCATGTATTATTTCTTCTTTACATTTCGGGCTGTAAGTGAAGGAGGAAAAAGCATCTCGCTCTCAGGTCGTTGGCTCATGATGGTATGTTTTGGAGCATTTTTTGGCTCAACGGTAATGGCAAGAATGGCATTGCTTGTGGAGCGTCTTCAGTTTTTGATCCTTGAGTGGATAGCAACACTTGGAACTCTTTTCGCATGAATGAAACAAGAATTGACATAGAGAGTCTTGAGGTAATTTTGATTACAGATTGTGGTTCGACTACCACGAAGGCTCTTTTGTTTGAAAAGACTCCATCTGGATGGCGTAAGACATGCCGCGGAGAGGCTCCTACAACAGTCGAAGAGCCGGTTGCTGATGTCACAGTAGGGGCACTGAACGCATTTGCAGAAATTCAGGAAATTAGTGGCCGTAGAATACTTGCGGAATCACAAACGCCACCATTTTGTTCAAAAGATGGAGAAAATGGCATTGATCTTTATCTGTCTACCAGCTCAGCGGGCGGTGGATTGCAGATGATGGTTACTGGTGTAGTCCCAGAAATGAGCGTGGAATCTGCGGAGCGAGCAGCACTTGGAGCAGGTGCCATCGTGCTTGAAGCATTCTCAGCTGATGATGAGCGTGACGACCATGAAATCATATCTCGAATTCGGCACTTACGACCGGATATCGTATTAATGGCAGGCAGTGTGAACGGGGGCTCAGTTGATCATGTCACGGAAATGGCTGAGATGATCATTGCAGCTGATCCTCGACCTCGCTTTGGGTCAACTCTTCGGTTGCCACTCATCTATGCGGGAAATGAAGATGCAGGGAAGAGTATTGAGGATCTTTTTGAGGACAAAGCACAAGTGTCACTCGTTCCAAATGTTCGTCCAGAACTTTCAAAAGAGGATCTTGCTCCCGCACGTGAGGCCATTCATGAGTTTTTTCTGAGTCATGTGATGAGCCATTCTCCTGGCTATAACAAGCTTCTGCAGTGGAGCCCCGTTCCCGTAATGCCGACGCCGGCTGCTGTTGGTGATATCGTGCGAGAGTACGCAACAACTTCTGGATTAAATATTCTATGTGCTGATATTGGTGGTGCTACTACCGATGTATTTAGTGTTTTTTTCAATGAAGCCAGAGAACAGATATTCAATCGAACGGTAAGTGCCAATCTTGGTATGAGCTATTCCGTAGCAAATGTACTCGTCGAAGCGGGAGTAGAGAATATTTCTCGATGGATTAGCGAGACGCTAACCGAGCATCAGATCAGAGATAGGCTGAGAAACAAGATGATTCGTCCAACGTCTATTCCACAGACAGTAGAGGACCTAATATTAGAGCAAGCAGTGTGTCGGGAGGCTTTGAGACTTTCTTTAGAGCATCATAGATCACTAGCCGTCGGGCTTGCTGGCTCACAAAAACAAAAAGGCATAGCGGATATTTTCTCACAGTCAACGAATCGTTATGAGCTCGTAGATCTGATGAAGCTCGATCTGGTAATCGGTTCGGGTGGGGTATTAAGTCATGCACCGAATCGGCTTCAAGCAGCCCTGATGATGCTTGAAGGATTTGGGCTTCAGGGTGTCACTCAGTTAACTGTTGATTCAATTTTTATGATGCCCCACTTAGGGATTCTTTCGTCGATACACAAAGAGGCGGCGACGGAAATTTTCTCTCATGATTGTCTCGTAAATATAGCACATTCCGTCGTTCCAGTTTTTCCAACTCGAAAAAAAATCAAGAATCTTTGTCGCATATTCTTAGAAGATGAAGAAGTCGGAGTCGTCATGCGTGGAGAAATAGCGCTCTTCAAAGAATGTGCTGGTAAGGAAGGAAGATTACGCGTTGAACCACTCGCGAGTTCGGTTGATGTGGGAGCGGGACCAGGGAAAGTATTCTTGAAGACTATTTCTATTGGAGCCTTTGGAATTCTTGTTGATGGTAGGAATCGACCCCAAGAGTTTCTGGAAGAGTCTAAAGAGCAAGTGTTACGGAAACAGCTCTTTGAGCAGTTAGATCTCTACAACGACGAGAGGAATGAAGATGTCTAGAGCACTTACCCCTGGACTTATTGCATCGCCTCGTAGAAGTATTTCTCGAGTTCGAGAGCTGCCTGTACTCGGGCAGGTGCTTGTAGAGAAAGGGAGTTGCGTAGCGAGCGAACAAATTATTGCAGAAGCAGAGTTAGCAGGAGATCTGTATATTCTCAGACTTCCGGAGCGAATGGGGCTAGAAGTCTCAGAAGTGTTATCAGGACTTCGGGTCCAAGAAGGTGATGTCGTTAAGACAAATGATTTGCTTTGTCATCAATCTGGGCTCTTCGGACTGCTTAATAGTGAGGCAAGAGCACCTGAGGCTGGAACAGTTGAGTTTATTGCTGAAAAGACAGGGCATCTTGGACTACGACTAGAACCAAATCGAATAACCATTGATGCGTATATCTCGGGAATAGTCTCTGAAGTTGAAGAAGACAAAGCCGCAACAATAACGAGTGAAGTATGTTTTATTCAGGGAATCTTTGGGGTGGGAGGCGAAAGAAAAGGCACTCTGCGCTTTCTCGACGTTGAAAGCGATCAAGTTCTTACTCCATCTGACTTCGCAGGCATTTCGGAGGGGAGCATATGTGTGGGAGGAAGCTCTCCAACTATAGAAGCACTATATGAAGCCTCTCGAGTTGGGATCGCTGGCCTTATTTGTGGCTCTATTGATGATCGGGTTCTCTCTCAGTTCCTCGGCTATGAGCTCGGAATTGCGTTAACTGGTGACGAGAATATTCCGTTTAGTCTTATCGTAACCGATGGCTTCGGTGATTTAGCTATTTCACACCGAGTCTTAGATGCTTTAGAGGGGTTGGATGGCAAAAGTGCCTCTATGAATGGTAAAACGCAAGTGCGTGCAGGAGCTGTTCGTCCAGAACTCATTGTTGATATCGAAGGAGTATCAACTCGCGAGCAAGGGGAGAAAGAGCTGGTTTTAGAGGTCGGGGCAGAAATTCGTCTCCTACGAGTTCCGTACTTTGGGCGGTTTGCTACTGTTGTCGAGCTGCCAATTCATGAAGAGAAGATCCCAACTGGTGCTCGTACGAGAGTATTACGAGCCAGATTGGAAGATGGAAGCCTCGTAACTATTCCCCGTGCAAATGTTGAGCTTATTTAGCAAGTGATACTTCAGATTGTGACCCTGGCTGCAGGATCTTGAATCGCCCCACGATATACCTGTAGTGAGCAGAGAAAGTCTTACCGTCGACTCAATGCCTCCTAGGGATGCAGGCCGTTATCATGGCGTATCGTTGTGCATCTTGAGAGTGTTGTCCGTGCTAGAAATCGAGACTTTTGAGTACGTCATCGACGTCATCTTGGTTTAGGCTCTCAGATATCTCATTTTCAGATACACCCTCGTCTTTTGAGTCCGCAGTATGCTTGGAATCATCATTGAGTTCGATAACGTTGGTCTCAGAATTCTCTCGGAATAAAGAGAAGAATCCAACGATATTTCTTTTTACGTTATCAATCATTCGTATAACTTTTTTTGCGTGTTGTCCCGCAAGATCTTGATAGCTTTGTGCCATTAAGATGTTTTGGTTTAAGGCGGTACATAATGCAATCAGCTGTAGTTGACGTTGATATAATGTCTCAAATGATTCGCGGGTCTTCCATGCAATTGTTGGATCCGCATCAAGTTGATTTTTCATCTTATGCAAGTAACGCTCAGCTTCACGAAGTGAACTTTCTTGCTCTTCTGCCAAACCAATGACGGTATTCGCTGAGTTTTCTGTAAGCTCTATAATCGCTGACAGTTTCTCTGGCGCATCCGCAAGGCTTGTCTGAGCCATAGAATCAGTCGACTGAAACTCGCGTAGTAGTCTTTCACTATAATAAGAGGCGCCTTCTTGTATGGCCTCGAGTTCGCTTTTCAATTGACGATTTTTCCCTACTCCCAGCTCGTCAAGAGCCGCTTGGATTGACCCTTTTTCTCCGTTCAAGATGGTTTGTACTAGATGATGAAGCGCATGTTTCTGCGCTGAATACGATTTTGAATCTTTCATGGCTTTTGGCCTATTTAAGAAGAATAGTTCTTGAAGATCGCTTCCATCTTCTCTGATAGTAAATCAGCAGTGAAAGGCTTAATGATATAATTTGAGACTCCGGCTTGAGCTGCTTCCAGAATATTTTCTTTCTGTGCTTCTGCGGTAACCATGAGAAATGGAATGTTCTTAAAGCGTTCATCTCCCCGAACATCCTTCAGCAGATCTATTCCCATTTTGTTCGGCATGTTCCAGTCCGAAACAATAAATTCAACTGGAGTTGATTGAATTTTATTCCAAGCTGCTTCACCATCAACAGCTTCGTGAATGTTGGTAAACCCAAGTTGTTTGAGGCAATTTTTAACGATTCGTCTCATGGTATTGAAGTCATCCACCACGAGAATAGGCATATCTTTATCTAGTTTTGATAGACTACTCATAATATTCGCTCCCGTTTCTCTCCACTGCGTTATCACCACGTTCTTAGGAGAAATCGTCACGAACGTTCGAAAGGTAAAGGGAAAAAAGGCTTACCCCCATTGAAATATTATATGCATAAATTTTAGGGGGTTAAGCACGTTGAAAGCAGTGGTGGCTCGATGCTAGGTACGGACCAGGGCCCGTTCATACGGGGGAATATGGTGCGTATGGTCTCGGGGTACCGTAATCACATTGTCACCCCAATCGTGTGGAATATCTGGATCATTGAAGGGAATTCTTCCTTCATCCTCTGGATCGTATACGCGAGAGGTAACATAGATGAGATGTGCACTATCACTTATTACTTTTAATCCGTGGAGTACTCCAGGGGGAATCCTGACAAGACTTGAATTCTGTTCTTCTGGGCAATTCTCTCCCGAGAGTCGGAGCTGAAGTTTGTTTTTATATGTCTTACTCTCAGCTCTATTATCATAAAGGACTGCTTCAATAACCCCGAGAGCAAGGTACCACCAATCAGTTTGAAGATGATGAAAGTGCCATGCTTTGACGACATCTTTTGTCATCTTTGAATGGCTCCATTGAGCAAAGTTTCCTTCTGAGAACACATCATCACTATGTCGTAAGATTTCTCGAAAAAATCCTCGATCATCTGGAAAAGTGCAAAGACTCTTGATGAGAACCCCTTCAATTTGCGTTGTATACTCATTTTCTGTCATGAGGGCCTTCTCTCTATAAATCGAATTTTTACTTCCTCATAATCGTACCGATTATCAACAACTGGCCATAGCCACATATACTCCCTATAGAGACTTTGGAATGCTCTCGTCTCTCCTGCTTGCATAGACTGGTCTTTCCGTATCCTGATGGGTGGCTCGGTTTAAACGGTCCAAAAGAGCCTCACGGAGAGGGCCGTTCGTTGGTTTCTCTATGAATATCAAGTCGAGGCCCGCTTTATCAAGGGTTCGAATCGCTGCATAAAGATTTTTAGCGTAGTCATTTTGATCTCTCGACTGACTGAGGGGCACCGTCATGATATATGCAGAGTCAAATTCAAGCCCGTCTGAGATAGTAATCATCCCAATTCGACGTCCTAGAGTTTGCTTAACAAGAGACACAGCCTCTGCCTTTTCAAACATATACAGCGGAGTATTGGGAGAATAATGTTTTTTAAGCTGACCTGGTGAAGTCATTACTTGGTGAGTTGCCTTATGCTCTGTTCTGGTAGAGAGCTCTTCCATCAAATGATTTTCAAGCGCTTCTCTCGTAATGAAGCCTGGTCGTAATACAGTAGCGGGGCCATCTTCTGAGAGCTGTACGATCGTAGACTCAATTCCAACAGTAGAAGGTCCTCCGTCAAGCACATATACCGCATCACCGAAGCAGTCCCGGACATGCTGAGCTGTTGTCGCGCTGACATACTCTGAGATGTTTGCACTCGGTGCTGCAATTGGTCGATTTGTTTGTTGCAAAAGCGCTTGCGCCAGCGGATGGCTCGGTATTCGTATCCCGACTGAGGGGAGTCCAGCAGAGGCCGCGCTAGATATCGTTGATTTTTTTTCTGGAAATACAACGGTGAGGGGGCCTGGCCAGAGCGGGAGTAGTCGTTCAAATTGCTCTGCAATTCTTGTTCGAGGAGTAATTGTTACGTACTCGGACACTTGAGAGACGTTATCGACATGGATAATAAGCGGGTTATAGGTGGGCCTTCCTTTCAGTTGAAAGATTTTTTTGACTGCTACCTCATTAGTCGCGTCTGCTCCCAGCCCGTAAACAGTCTCCGTGGGAAATGCTACTACTTTTCCTGTGCAGAGGAGTTCCGCGGCATGAGTAATCTGCTCTTTTAGCGTAATCATATAGCGAGTGTACGAATATAAAAACTGAGCTGCTACAACTCTTCTTTCTGAGCCGAGCAGGTCGTTAATTTTTTTTGAAGGACGGGAATATTTCCCTCTAAAGACTCAACTTCATTTAAAGCTTTTTGGAACGCTCGATCGAAGTACTGAATACAGTTCGAGTCAACGGTTTGCGGACCAAGAAAGCTAACAGCTCTTTGTTCAGTTATTTTTGTTTCCGCAGGAGACGACATAATCCATCTCTGAAAAGTAAGCTTTCCTAACATGGTCCCCTCACAGAAGGCATGATTCGCGGCTGAGTAGAGGCAGTTTGAGATCTGTTGAGCATCTTGTTTTGAGAAACATGTTGATGCAAGTGCTGCACACTGTGCTAGGGGTTCAGCGGTTTTCTCGATCGCTTCCTGAGCCCATACGCTTTTCGTTTCAAGAGAAGCTATAAGTACCAATCCCGTAAGAAGAGTTAGTATGCTCAATGACAGGTTCTTTTTCATGCTCGTTCTCTAAAGGAGTATTAATAGAGGAAGACTCACTACCGAGGCGTATTCTAGCATGAGTGTTGCTCCTAGCCAAACACACTGAAGAGGGGAAGGGGGAGTCAAGCGGTGAAGCGCTTTGGACAAGAAAGTCGTGTATTCGAAGATAGTTGAGAGCATTCCGACTCTCGTTCCTCAAGAGCTAAGAGCCTTGATTCGCTGGCTGTAAGAGTTCAGTCAGTACTCCATGGCAGCTTTTCGGGTGTATGAATGCTACGGTGCTACCGTGTGCCCCAGCTCTTGGTTCTTTATCAATGAAGTGAAGTCCAGCCGAGGTAAGTCGTGCGTGCTCTTGGGCGATATCAGCAACTTCATGACAAATGTGGTGAAGTCCTTCACCCTTTTTTTCAAGAAAAGTCCAGATGGATCCTTTCTGCTCTATGGGTTGCAAGAGTTCAATGGCAGTTGGTGCTGACGAGTCGTTGAGATCGGGTATTAAAAATGCCACTTCAACATTAAAGTGAGGGAGTCGTTCCCGAGGCAATTCTTTATAGTTGCAAGTAGAACGATAAAAATCTATCGCCTGTTCGATATCGTAAACAAGAATTCCGAGGTGATGGATTTTGAAGTTTGAGAGTATCATAGGTATGGAGTGTAGCCTGTATTGTGGAGAAAGAAAAAGGGAGCTGTAAAAGCTCCCTTTTTCTTTCTAGCGGTCAGAGAGGGAAGGAAGCGAGCTAACAATAAGCTTCCTTCGCCTCTCTAACAGGCTTCTTGTATAGATGGTTGGCTTACATCATGCCGCCCATTCCACCCATACCGCCCATTCCACCCATGCCGCCCATAGCAGGAGCTCCAGCAGCTGAATCATCAGCTGGCTTGTCCGCTATAACAGCCTCAGTGGTGAGCATGAGTCCAGCAACAGATGCTGCGTTCTGGAGAGCGCTTCGAACAACTTTCGTTGGGTCGATAACACCAGCCTTCACGAGATCTTCATACTGCTGAGTTGCAGCATTGAATCCGAAAGCACCTTCACCAGCTTGCACTTTATCAACTACAACTGCTGGCTCAACGCCCGCATTGTACGCGATTGTGCGAAGAGGAGCGCTGATTGCTGTTTTTACAATCTTTACGCCGAACATCTGCTCTTCATTTTCGAGCTTGAGCTCTTCCAGCTTCTTTGCTGCTCGAAGAAGTGCCACTCCACCACCAGGTACAATGCCTTCTTCAACTGCAGCGCGAGTTGCATGAAGAGCATCCTCTACGCGAGCTTTCTTCTCTTTCATCTCAACTTCAGTAGCTGCACCAACGTTAATTACTGCAACTCCACCAACGAGCTTCGCAAGACGCTCTTGAAGCTTTTCACGATCGTAGTCAGAAGAAGTCTCTTCAATCTGTGCTCGGATTTGCTTCACGCGACCTTCGATTGCGCTGCTTTCTCCAGCTCCATCGATAATCGTTGTGTTTTCTTTGTTGATGACAATTCTCTTCGCTGTTCCCAGCTGATCGAGAGAAATGTTGTCGAGTGACATGCCAAGGTCTTCACTAACAGACTTTCCGCCAGTGAGGATTGCAATGTCTTCAAGCATTGCTTTCCGTCGATCGCCGAACCCTGGTGCTTTAACCGCTGAAACGTTTAGAGTTCCGCGGATTTTATTCACAACGAGAGTAGCAAGTGCTTCACCGTCAACATCCTCTGCAATGATAAGCAGTGGACGACCAGACTTTGCAACCTGCTCAAGTACTGGAAGAAGATCTTTCATGTTCGAAATCTTCTTTTCGTGGATAAGAATGTAACAGTCAGCAAGTTCACATTCCATGCGATCTGGATCTGTTACGAAGTATGGAGATAGGTATCCACGGTCAAATTGCATACCCTCTACAACTTCGAGTTCTGTCTCGAGACCCTTCGCCTCTTCAACAGTGATAACTCCTTCCTTCCCTACTTTCTCCATTGCTTCAGCAATGATGTTTCCAATTTCAGCATCTGCATTCGCTGAAATAGTTCCCACCTTCGCAATGTCTTCCTTGCCGCTAGTGGCTTGGCTGAGGGTATAGAGGAAATCGATAACTGCTATTACTGCCGCATCGATTCCACGCTTAATGTTCATTGGATCGTGTCCAGCTGAAACAAGCTTGTGGCCTTCCCGGTAGATAGCATCTGCTAAAACGGTAGCAGTTGTTGTTCCATCTCCAGCAACATCGGAAGTCTTAGAAGCTACTTCCTTAACCATCTGAGCTCCCATATTTTCGAACTTTTCTTCAAGTTCTACTTCTTTTGCTACGGTTACCCCATCCTTTGTCACTGTTGGAGCTCCGAAGCTCTTTTCAATGACAACGTTACGTCCACGAGGACCCATTGTTACTTTAACTGCGTCAGCAAGGGTGCGTACTCCTTTCAGGATTTGCTCTCTCGCTTCGAGTCCAAATTCAAGAATTTTAGCCATTATTTTTTCCTTTCTAAAAAGTCTTGCATTCCGTAATTCTTACGAATGCTACTGAACTACTACTCCGTAGACATCGTCTTCTCGCATGATCAGAACGTCGTCTCCATCAACCTTGATTTCTTGACCGGAATACTTTCCAAAGAGGACTACATCACCAACGCTGAGGTCGATTGGCTGAATTGTTCCATCTTCTCGAACTTTTCCTTTTCCAACAGCGAGCACCTTACCTTGCTGCGGCTTTTCTTTTGCAGAATCTGGGATATAGAGCCCTGATGCTGTCTTTTCGTCTTCCTCAAGTCGCTTAACAATTAAGCGGTCTTGGAGTGGACGAATTTTACTATTTTCACTCATCTTTCTTCTCCTCATTAAACGTTACGTATTCCCTGCACCTTTCTATTCGTAATCTCGTTCTTACGCCGATATGTGAGAGTTCTCAATCAGCCTAAGAACGAGAATCGGTATCGACCGAAAATGCGTAACAGCCTATTGTAAATAGCTTTTTAAACCTTGCCCTTTGCTTTCAGTGCCCCTTTGCTTTCAGTGCCCCTTTGCTTTCAGTGCCCCTTTGCTTTCAGTGCCCCTTTGCTTT
>Ga0075479_10001021_pt1 | contig 12510 bp, 7 predicted proteins | sample DEB08_DNA_8_FD_76341 | JGI IMG/M metagenome (GOLD analysis project Ga0075479, IMG submission 76341) | Aqueous microbial communities from the Delaware River and Bay under freshwater to marine salinity gradient to study organic matter... | ecosystem: Environmental > Aquatic > Marine > Coastal ... | reverse complement strand
CGTCGGGGCCGGCACGTCGTCGTCGACGCGGCATTCTCGCGGGCGTCGCAGCGAGCGATGTTCGCCGATCTCGCCGACCGCTCCGATGTGCCGAAGCGACCGTTCATCCTCGTGGAGGCGACGTGCGACCGCGAGGTCGTCAGGCAGCGGCTGGCCCAGCGAGCGGCCGATCGCCGCGAGCCCTCCGATGCGGACTGGTCGGTCTACGAACAGGCCGAGCGAGTCTTCGAGCGACCGCTGGAGATCGCCGGACAACGCAAGTCGGTCTGGCCCGGCGATTCCGCGGTCGCGGAAGGGGTCCGAGCCGTCTTCGAGAGCCTGGTGTCGCTCGACGATCCGGTCTGTCGGTCCTGAGGCCTCGGGGCGGGCTCGGTCCGGTCGGAATCGCCGCGTACCGATCGAGCGGTCGCCGATCCGGTGGTCGCCGTCCGGGCGTACCGCCGGGGGGGCGTTGTTCGCCGGACTCAGCCGCCCTTGCCCTTGGGGGACCACGATGCGATCAGCATCGAGAGATCGGTGCCGTTCACGATGCCGTCGTCGTTGAGGTCGGCGAACGGATCGTTCGAGTTCCACTTGGAGAGGATCTCGGCGAGGTCGGCGCCGTTGACGACGCCGTCGCGGGTGATGTCCGGCGAGCCGATCCGAGGCCGACTGAACACCAGAGCCGAATAGGGACCCAGACCGAAGGACATGCTCTGGGGCATGCCGTCGTAGGGAGGACCGTCCGCGACCGTGTCGAATGCGGGCGCGTTGGTGAACTCCGGGTCGTAGATGGTCGCGTCGCCGTTGAAGCGAAGTCGCCAGCTTCCGCCGTGGGGCATGCCGATCCGGTACTCCTCGAAGGCGGTGTTGGAGAAGTTGAGAACCACGACGGTGTCGTCGCCGAAGCCGCCCTGATTCCAGCGCTGGAACGCCATGACCTTCGCATCGTGATTGACGTGCAGGATGTTGATGTGGTTGCCCGAGAGTCCCGCGGTGCGCCCGGCGAGGTTGCGCCGCAGGGCGATGAGATCGCGGGTCATGTCGACGATGCCGGCATGGTCCTCGGCCTGATGCCACGCCAGCGGCTGGGTGTCGCTGAATCCACCTCCCTGCAGGAACTCCTGTCCCTGCAGCAGCATCGGCAGCCCGGGGGCGGTCATCAGCACGCTGATGCCAAGCGTCGCCCGCTTGCGGCTCCACCAGCCCAGCGGATCGCCGGTGTCCACCGCGAAGGGGATTCGGCCGCCGGTGGCGGCCTCGTCGTGACTCTCGACGTAGATGATCCGCTTGGACGCGTCACCCTCCTCGGTGGTGCCATCGATGATCGAGGCGATGGTGCCCATGTCCCGATCGGCGTCGTTCGGGGTGATCAGGGCGCTGCGCATCGGGTGCATGAACACCGGATCCCACTGGGTGTCGAAGCCGGCGCCGCCGTTGCCGGTCGGTCGGGTGATCCACGAGTCGCCGTCCATGTCCTCGGCGATCGAGATCTTCCACGGCTGCAGGGCGTCGATCATGTCGTTCGTCTCGCGAAGCAGGCTCCAGCCCTCGGCGAGATCCCCCCAGTTGGTGCGGCGAATGAACTTGGTGGCGTCGAATCGAAGCCCGTCGAGGCGAAACTCCTCGAGCCACATGCGCACGTTGTCCTTGATGAAGTCGCGGATCTCGGGGCGACCGTAGTCCGGCCGCGTGTCTCCCCAGGGCGTGACGGCCCGCTCGTCGTTGTAGAAGAAGATGCCGCCCCAGGGGCCTTCGCTCCAGCCGTCGAATCGCCACAGATCCAGATCCGTCGGCCCCCAGTGGTTGTAGATGACGTCGCCGAGAACGGCGATGCCCCGTTCGTGGGCCGCATCGACGAACCGTTTGAGCGCGTCCGGACCGCCGTAGGACTGCTCGACGGCGAAGAGGCCGGTCGGGTTGTAGCCCCAGCTGATGTCGCCCGGGAACTCGTTGACGGGCATCAGGGCGATGGCGTTGATCCCCAGATCCGCGAGGTGGTCGAGACGCTCGATGCACTCGTCGAAGGTGGCTGGTGGCGCCTCGCCGGCGTCGAGACCGAAGGTGCCCGGATGCACCTCCATCATGACGAGGTCGTCCCAGACGGGCATCGTGAACGGCGTGTCCGACCACTCGTGCGCGTCCGGGTCGTAGACGACGCTGTTGCCGAAGTTCGGCGTGGTCATGCGTCCGCGCGGATCCGCCCGCCACATGGTCTCGCCGCCTCCGACGACGACGTACTTGTAGGGCGTCCCGGGACCGACGTTGGCGACGTCGCGACTCCACCACCCCTCGCCTTCGGGGTAGAGCAGCGTGGAGTTCTGATTCCAGCCGTTGAACGGCCCGGCCACCCGCACCGAGGTCGCGAAGGGAGCCCACGTTCGAAAGGTGGTCCCGGCGACGACGCCGTCCTGGTAGGGGATCGCCCCGACGCCCGGTCGGTCGGAGGGCTGGGCGAGCGCGGCCGGCGCGGCGATCGCGAAGAGCGCGATCGCGAGGATGGCCTGGAAACCGTTGGTCGGTCGTGGGGAGGTGAGAAGGGCGGCGCGGTGCATCGGACTCGGGTCTCGGCAGCGGGGGTGTCGGGATCCAGATTCGCCGGTCGGACTTCAACGGAGGCGGCAGAGCCGCGGTTCGCCGGAGTCGTCGAGGCGGGGCCTCGAGGCACGGCGGCGTCGAAAAGTATGGCACCGTTCGCCACGCGGGACCACCCTGGCAGCGGCACCTCCGCTGGGATCTGCCGGTCGCGACGTCGGCGCCGCCCCCTCGTCGCGGGAGAGGTGGTTCGCGGACCCCGGGCGGTCGAGCGGGCACTCTTCTCCCGCGGAATGCCCCGCGATTTCTCTTGGTCTCGCCGGATCCGGCGGCATACTTTCCAGCGAAGAGCACCACGGGAAGGGCGAAGGATCGGCGATCCGCCGGGATCCTCGCCCACCCCTCGGAAGAGATCGTCCGGAGGCCACGGGGCGCCGGACCAGAACCTGTCGACCCACGGAGTGTCATCGATGACCACCCCGCGCGATTTCCTTTTCGTGCCCGCCGCTGCCGGACTCCTCCTCTCCGGCACCGTCTCGGCCCAGGCCCCCGTGGTCGATGGCACCATCGACAAGTCATATGGACCGGCCCTGCTCGTCCAGGACAACCAGACGGGCTTCGGCAACAGCGACCTCGGCCTGATCGATGCCGCGAACGGATCCGAACTCGACAACCTGCACGCGGTCGTCGTCGACAACGTGCTCTACCTCGGCCTCGGCGGCAACCTCGAGAGCAACTTCAACAAGATCGAGATCTTCATCGACTGCCGGGCGGGCGGGCAGAACACGCTCCGCAACGACAACGCACCGGTGAACTTCGACGGTCTGAACCGAATGGGGACGAGTGCCAACAACCCCGACACGGCGCCGGGCCTGACCTTCGACGTCGGGTTCGCCCCGGACTACTACATCACCCTCGGCGGGGGCGGCGAGCCCTACACCATGTACCTCGACTGGGCGGAACTGCTCACTTCGGGCGGCGGCTTCGGCGACTACGGCGGCAGCGGGTCCGCGGGCGTGGAGAACGTCGCCTCCAACGGCATCCTCTTCTCGATCGACAACTCCAACGTCGCCGGCGTCACCGGCGGCGACGGCCTCGAACCCGACGGCGGTCTCGGCGTCGCCACCGGACTCGAGTTCGCCATTCCTCTCGACCTCATCGGCTACGACGGTGGACGCCTCGCGGTCTGCGTCTTCGTGAACTCCGGCAGCCACGACTTCATGTCGAACCAGGTGCTCGGTTCGCTCGGCGGACTGCCGAATCTCGGCGAGCCCCGGGTCGTCGACTTCGCCGCGATCGCGGGCGAGCAGTACGCCACCGTCGTGTCGGGCAAGGGCACGCCCTACTGCGGCGATCCCGATGCGGGGAACTGCTGCCTGAACACCGGCACGGCCTACTGCAGCGACGGCGACTGCTGTGCGACGGTCTGCGCGACCGACCCGACCTGCTGCGAGGTGGTCTGGGATTCCGCCTGCGCGGAGGTGGCCGCCACGGCCTGCGTGCCTTGCGGCGGTACCGACACCTGCGGCGGCAGCGATCTCGACTGCAACGGCAACGGCATCGCCGACGGCTGCGACATCGCCGACGGCACCAGCAACGACTGCAACCTCGACGGCATTCCCGACGAGTGCCAGGGCGAGGTCTTCTTCTGCGTCGACGGCATGGTCAGCGAGGAGTACGGCGACCCGATCTCGATCCAGGACACCCAGACCGGCTTCGGCAACAGCGACCTGGGCCTCGTCGACGCGGCCAACGGCTCCGAGATCGACGTCCTCTACGCCTTCTACGACGAGGACCACCTCCACATGCTGCTCGGCGGAAACCTCGAGAGCAACTTCAACAAGATCGAGATCTTCGTCGACTGCCGGGCGGGAGGACAGAACACGGTTCTTGCCGACAACGCCGACATCGACTTCGGCGCTCTGCAGCGCATGGCCGCCGTGCCCAAGGATCCCAAGGCCGGCCCCGGTCTGACATTCGAGCCGGACTTCGGGGCGGACTTCTATCTGAACATGGGCAACGGCGGCGGGCCGGGCGCCGTGGACATCTACCTGAACTGGGCGACGATGCCCACCGACGGCTTCGGGCTTGGCGGCTTCGGCGGTCCGGGCCTTGCGGGCCTGCCCAACTTCATGGACAACGGCATCGTCTTCTCGCTCGACAACTCCAACGTGGGCGGCGTCGACGGGGGCATCGAGGCCCAGCCCGACGGTGGTGCCGGAGTCGGAACCGGTGTCGAGATCAAGGTGCCGCTGGCGCTGATGGAATGGGACGGCAGCCCCATTCGCATCTGCGCCTTCATCAACACCAGCGGCCACGACTTCGTCTCCAACCAGATGCTGGGCGGCCTCGGCGGCGGTGACAATCTGGGGGATCCGCGATTCGTGAACTTCGCGAAGCTTCCCGGCATGCAGAGCGTGCTGGTCGGCGACGAGAAGAACCTCTGCGAAGGCGACTTCGACGGCGACGGCGTGGTGGGCGGGGCCGACCTCGCCATCCTGCTTGGGGCCTGGGGCACTTCGCAGCCCGAGTACGACCTGAACGGCGATGGGACCGTCGGCGGTGCCGACCTTTCGGTGCTGCTCGCGGCCTGGGGCATGTGTCCCTGAGGCGAACGGTTCATCGTTCCCGTTTCGAACCCCCTCGGCCCCCGGCATCCGCCGGGGGCCTTCTTCATTGGGCCTGGGACATCGGGGGAGAGCCCCGCTGGTGGCGCCGCCCCTGAACGGTCCGAAAACGCATCCTGAGAGGCGATCCGGTCGAACCTTCGGGCATTCCCCGACGTCCGATGGGGAACCCATCCCCGAAGGCCGATCCTTCCCTAGGCACCGGAGGGTCCGGGAATGCAACCCCAGGCCCGCCCAAGCGGTTCAAGAGGGTCTCGGCCGATGAACTTCCGCCTGCGTCGTTCTGCGATTCGCCACGACGCACACCGACCCGTGTCCGACCGCCCCCGAGCGACACCCGAACCACTGGCACCCATGCCCACCCACCACGACAGATCGTCCCGAAGACCCCTCGACAGGAACAGCCTCATGACCCGGAAGATCCTCTTCGCAGCCGCGATCGCGGCGGCGATTCCCGCCTCCCTCGCCGCCGCCCAGCGGCAACTTCCGAAGTTCGAGGATGTCTCCAAGGGATACAAGCAGATCCAGTCCTCTCAGGACGGTGGATCGCTCTACGGGATCTGGTTCAACGAGGGCGAGCAGCAACTGCTTGCGGAGCTTCCACGGAACTGGCAACGTCAGAAGTACTTCTTCGCGGTGACACCCGCCGGCGGTGTGATCTTCTCCGGACTGCAGGGACCTGCCCGCTACGTCGAGTGGAAGGACTACGGCGACCGCATCGCCCTCGTCGAGCCGCAGCTCGAGGTCCGGTCCACCGGCGAGAAGGTTTCGCGGGACTCGGTGGGACGGATCTTCACCGACAGCGTGCTGCTCGAGATGCCCGTGGTCTGTCGGGGGCCGAACGGCCAGCCGGTGATCGACCTCGACCAGCTGCTCGTGGGCAACTCCGCCAAGCTCGCCGGACTTCCGCTCAACGGGCGTCTCGCAAAGTTCACGAAGACCAAGGCGTTCCCGCAGAACATCGAGATCGCCGTCGAGGCGCCGGATCCCGGCGGCAACTTCAAGACGCTGCACTACTCGATCAGCCTGGTGCCCGACGGCGGCGGCTACAAGCCCCGCGAGGCCGACGACCGCGTCGGATACTTCACCACCGACTATCGGGACCTCGGCCAGTACGGCACCGAGACCAACTGGACCCGGTACATCAATCGCTGGAACCTCCAGAAGCGGGACCCCAAGCTCGCCTTGAGCCCCGCCAAGGAGCCGATCGTCTTCTACATCGAGCACACCGTTCCGGTCCGCTACCGACGGTTCGTCCGAGACGGAGTGCTCCAGTGGAACGAGGCGTTCGAGCGCATCGGCCTCGACGAGGCGATCGTCGTCTACCAGCAGGACGAAGTGACCGGGGCACACATGGACAAGGACCCCGAGGACGTTCGCTACAACTTCGTGCGTTGGCTGAACAACGACGTCGCCACGGCGATCGGTCCCAGCCGCGCCCATCCCCTCACCGGACAGATCCTCGACGCGGACATCATCCTGACCGACGGCTGGATCCGCGCGTTCTACAACTGGTACGAGGATCGTCCGATGGAGGCGGCGATGAGCCTGACTCCCGAGGCCCGGGTGTGGCTCGAGAACCATCCCGAGTGGGATCCCCGGGTGCAGCTGGTGCCCCCGTCGGATCGGGCCGCGGTGCTCGCCGAGCGCGATGTCCGCCGGGCCGCCGGCGACGTCGATCCGGCGGACAGTCTGAAGGATCCGATTCTGGCCGGCGACGAGAACCTGAAGGAGATCCAGCAGTGGGTCGGCACCGAGTGCTCGCACTGTCTCGCCGCGCACGGCATGGCCCGCGGCATGGCGATCGCCAGCATGCACTTCGACATGCTCGGTCTGCTCGACCAGGCCGAGGAGGGTGAAGGCCAGCTGCTCGACGGCATTCCCGAGAGCTTCGTCGGTCCGCAGCTCGAGCACCTCGTCGCCCACGAGGTCGGGCACACCCTCGGCCTGCGGCACAACTTCAAGGCGTCGGCCCTCTACGACTTCGACGAGGTCAACTCCGAGGAGATGAAGGGCACCGCCTACGCCGCGAGCGTGATGGACTACATCGGAACCAACTTCAACTACGACGACGACCTCGTGCAGGGCGACTACGCGATGGTCACGATCGGCCCCTACGACAAGTGGGCGATCGAGTACGGGTACACCTTCGACGATCCCAAGAAGGTCCTCGCCCGCGTCGCCGAGCCGGAACACGCCTATCTCACCGACGAAGACACCGGTGGACCCGATCCGCTGGCGCGTCGCTACGACTTCGGCAAGGATCCCCTGAAGTGGGCCAGCAACCAGATGGTGATGGTCCGAGCCCAGCGGGATCGTCTTCTCGACCAGTATGTCAAGGACGGCGACAGCTGGGCCAAGGCCCGGCGCGGGTATCTGCGAACCCTCGGCGAGCAGCGGCAGATGATCGACGTCGCCGCGTCGTGGGTCGGCGGAACCCACGTCAATCGCGTCAAGAAGGGCGATCCCAACGCGGGCGACCCGCTGGTCCCGGTCGCGGTCGAGAAGCAGCGCGAGGCGCTGGCCTTCGTGCTCGCCAACGCCTTCCGAGACGACGCGTTCGGCATCACCCCCGAGCTGGTCAACAAGCTGACGGTCGAGAAGTGGTTCAGCAACCGCTCGGCGCGATCCAGTTCGACGTGGGGCATCATGGACGCGATCGCCGCGACCCAGAATCTCGCCCTCACGCTCCTGATGAACCCCTCGACGCTCGGTCGCGTCTACGACAACGAGTTGCGGATCCCCGCCGATCAGGACGCGATGACCTTGCCCGAACTGTTCGACACGGTCACCACGGAGGTCTACGCGGAACTCGCCGCCGAGGACATCTTCGAGGGCGAGTACACCGATCGCTCCCCGTTCATCTCGGCGTTCCGTCGGAACCTGCAGGCGGATCTCACCGATCGCCTCATCGCCCTCGCCACCGGGAAGGCTCGGGTCGACCGGCCCATCCGACAGCTCGCCCTGATGGAGCTGCTCGAGCTCAACGAGCGCATGAACGCCCTGCTCGGCGATCAGCCCGAGGCCCAGAGGGTGCTCGACGCGTACTCGCGCAGTCATCTGATGGACATGCACGAGCGCACCACCAAGGCGCTCGAGGGCGTGTACATCGTCGAGTGATGGAGCTTCGCTCGAACCCGGCATGAACGACGCCCGGCCGCTTGGCCGGGCGTTTTCATGCTCCGGATGCCGCCGGTTCGTCGCGTGCGAAGATCAGCATTCCCAGCACGCCGGTCCCGACGACGACGCACAAGGTCGCGAACGCCGGGCCGAATCCGCCCGCGACGTCCGCGATCCAGCCGGTGATCCACGGGCACACGATGCCCGCGGCCGAGAAGAAGGTGACGATCACCCCGGTCGCCGTGCCGGTGCGTGGCGGGAACAACTCGGCGCAGATCGAGTAGTACGGGCTGTTTGGAGCCATCGAGAATCCGATGGCAAGCGACACGAAGAGGACCGCCACCTCCGCCGAGCCCACGAGCGGCACGGGAACGAAGCAGAGCACTGCGAGGAGTTGGCAGATCCAGATCGGATGGACGCGTGCGCTCCGCAGGCGACCGGTCTTCGCCATGATCGCGTCGCTCAGCCATCCGCCGAGCGGCATCAGGCCCAGAGCGATCGCCCACGGCAGACTGCTCGACCATGCCACGGAGCCGAGATCCATGTCCCAGGTCTGCTCGAGGTAGCCCGGAAGCCACGAGAGGCCGAAGAACAGGACCCAGCCGAACCCGAAGAACGACCAACCTGTGGCAAGCAGGGTCCGATTGCGAAGCAGCGTTCGGAGTGGGAGGCTGGCCGCGTCCTGCGTCTTGCGAGTGGTGGGGCCTGGTGGCTGCCGGTAGAGGGCGAGGAAGACCGCGGTCAGCACCAGGCCCGCGATTCCCAGAATCACGAATGCCCAGCGCCAGCCGATCCAGCCGATCAGCGGCACCAGCACGGCTCCGCCGAGCAGCAGGGCCAGTGGAACGCCCAGCAGCGAGAACGAGACCGCACGCCCGAGTTCGCCGGGCTTCATCCAGTCGACGAGCGCGCGATTCATCGCTGGGAAGTTGACGCCTTCACCAGCACCCATCAGGACCCGAAGGGCGAGGAAGATCCAGAACGTCTCGACGAAGCCCTGGAGGATCATGGCGATCGACCAGACGAGCAGGCCGATGCTCCACACGCGCCGAGCGCCGAATCGGTCGAGCAGGCCGCCGGACAGGCCGTTCACGGCGAGGGTGCCGACCGCGAAGGCGGACATCAGCAGGCCGAACGACGCGTCGGTGATCGCGAAGTCCCGCTCGATCGGCTTGATCGCGTAGGAGATCACCACCCGATCGAGATAGTTGACCAGCCCCAGGACGAAGCAGAACGCCGCGACCAGGTAGCGGAAGCCGGTTCGGCGGTGTTCGGAGGTGATCGAGGGTGCGTCGATCATCACGAGATGGTCAGGCCACGACCCCGACGCCCGTCATCTCGGGGACCTCCGACGGCACGACGATCTCCGCGGCGGTCCTCTCCCGGATCTCCTGCACGGAGACGCCCGGCGCCCGTTCGGTCAGCACGAATCGTCTTCGATCCGCGTCCATCTCGAGCACGCCGAGGTCGGTGATCACCATGTCGATGCATCGAAGGCCGGTGAGCGGCAGGGTGCATGCGGGAATGATCTTGGGCTGTCCCTTCTTGTTGCAGTGCTCCATGACGACGACGACCCGTCGAACGCCTGCGACGAGATCCATCGCGCCGCCCATGCCCTTCACCATCTTTCCGGGGATCATCCAGTTGGCCAGATCGCCCTCTTCGGAGACCTCCATCGCCCCCAGGATCGCGAGGTCGATGTGGCCGCCGCGGATCATGCCGAAGCTGTCGGCGGAGCTGAAGAAGCTGTGCCCCGGGACGCCGGTCACGGTCTGCTTGCCCGCGTTGATGAGATCCGCATCGACCTCCGCCTCGGTGGGGAACGGACCCATGCCGAGGAGACCATTCTCCGACTGGAGCCAGACGGTCATGCCGTCGGGCACGTGGTTGGCGACGAGGGTGGGGATCCCGATGCCGAGGTTCACGTAGAACCCGTCCCGCAACTCCCGGGCGGCGCGTTGGGCGAGCTGGTTGCGATCGAGCGGCATGGTCGCGGGTCTCCCTCGGGCGATGATCGGAGATCGGATGATACCGGTGACCGGGTCCGTCCTCCGCGGGGTATCGTGCACGGCTCGCCCGCGACCGCAGTGGGCGACGTTCGCAGCAGGGAGCCCGACCGATGACCACCGCCGACCGCATCCTCGCCGACCTTGGACTCGACCTTGATCCGCGGGTGGTTGCCCCGGGCACCGCTGGATCGACGACTTCGGAGAACCCCGCCACCGGCGAGGCGATCGCTGCCGTGGGCATGATGGACGCCGGCGTCTACAACACCGCCGTCGAACGGGCGATGGCCGTGCAGCGGCACTGGCGTCGCCTCCCGGCCCCGAAGCGGGGCGAGATCGTCCGTCGCCTCGGCATGGCCTTTCGCGAGAAGTGCGATCCCCTCGGCGAGCTGGTCGCGCTCGAGATGGGCAAGATCCGCCCCGAAGGAATCGGCGAGGTGCAGGAGTGCATCGACATCGCCGACTTCGCGGTCGGACTCTCCCGGCAACTGTCCGGCCCCACCATGCCGAGCGAGCGGCCCGACCACCGCATGTTCGAGCAGTGGCACCCGCTCGGCACGATCGGCATCATCACCGCCTTCAACTTTCCGGTGGCCGTCTGGGCGTGGAACGCCATGCTCGCCGCGGTCTGCGGCGACGCCATGGTGTGGAAGCCGAGCCTGCTGACGCCGCTCTGCGCGATCGCCATGAACCGGATCGCCGAGGAGGCGATGCGCGAGCAGGATCTCTTCCGACCCGAAGGCCTCGACCCTGCGGACCTCTTCGGCCTCGTGATCGGCACCGATCAGGAGGTCGGCGAGCGGATGATCGCGGATCGCCGCCTCCCGCTCATCAGCGCCACGGGCTCGTGCCGCATGGGCCGACGTGTGGGCGAGGTCGTGGCGGGCCGCCTCGGCCGCTGTCTGCTCGAACTCGGCGGCAACAACGCGATCATCGTGACGCCCGATGCGGACCTCGACCTTGCGGTGCGGGCGGTGCTCTTCGGGGCGGTCGGAACCGCGGGCCAGCGATGCACCACCACCCGCCGACTGCTCGCCCACGAGTCGATCGTCGACGGCCTCGTCGAGCAGCTCGTCAAGGCCTACGGCACCGTGCCGATCGGCGATCCTCTCGCAGAGGGCACCCTGATGGGGCCGCTCTGCCGCAAGGAGGCGGTCGAGCAGATGGATGCGGCACTCGCCAAGGCCGAAGCCGAGGGCTGCGAGATCCTCTGCGGGGGCCGTGAAGGCCTCGCCCGCATGAAGGACCGCCCGGGCCACTTCGTCGAGCCGACCATCGTTCGGGTGCCCGCCGGCAAGGTGCCCCAGATCACCCTCGAGGAGACCTTCGCGCCGATCCTCTACGTGTTCAGCGTGCCCGATGTCGACACCGCGATCGAACTGCAGAACGGCGTCGACCAGGGCCTTTCGAGTGCGATCTTCACCGACTCGGTCCGCAACGCCGAGCGGTTCCTGTCCCCGGACGGCAGCGACTGCGGCATCGCCAACGTGAACATCGGCACCAGCGGTGCCGAGATCGGCGGGGCGTTCGGCGGCGAGAAGGACACCGGCGGGGGCCGCGAGAGCGGATCGGACTCCTGGAAGGCCTACATGCGACGGCAGACCTGCACCGTCAACTACGGCACCGACCTGCCGCTCGCCCAAGGCATCAAGTTCGGGGAGTGAGGCGATGCGAGATCGGCACGAAGGCCTCGATTCGCACCGTTGGCGCCTCGCGAAGGGGCGGCGTGGGTCGGAGGTGGCGTCGAAGCCGACCCTGCGAGTCCTCCCGGTACCTGGTCGAGCGGCGCCACCCCGGACACGTCTCGCCCTCCCCGGCGCTCGAATGAAGATCGCAGGGGCCGTACTGTCCGTGCTGTCGTCTCTTGCCGCCTGCACGTCGGCGTGGCGGGATCACGGATCGCTGGTCGAACCGGGCATGAGCGAGGCCGAGGTCGTCGAGCTGCTCGGTGAACCCTCGTCGAAGGTGGACGTCCCGGCGTGGGGGAACCGTCCCGCAGTCGCGCGGTGGCAGTGGAACGACAACCTCAGCACCTTGGCGACCGGCGCGATGTTCCCAGACACCGTGCCCGACCGCGTGCTGGCGGTGGTCTTCGACGCGAACGGCCGGGTTGTCGAGGTGGTCGAGCCGCAGGCGTCGACGCCGTGAGCGCTCGCTGGCGGAGTTGAGCCGGCGACGTGCATCGGAGTCCGAGGCCGAGGCCGGGGCCCTGTCGACGGTCCGCTGCAGCGAACCGCGGGACC
>Ga0075479_10001016_pt1 | contig 12547 bp, 26 predicted proteins | sample DEB08_DNA_8_FD_76341 | JGI IMG/M metagenome (GOLD analysis project Ga0075479, IMG submission 76341) | Aqueous microbial communities from the Delaware River and Bay under freshwater to marine salinity gradient to study organic matter... | ecosystem: Environmental > Aquatic > Marine > Coastal ... | reverse complement strand
CTCTTGGTTCTGTTTTATCATCAAATTCTACCTTCAAGAATCCACCAGTTCTTATTCTTATGGAGTAAGTACCATCGGTACTTGGTTTGAAGTATCCTTCCCATTGAACTCCACCATATAAAGAAGCGAAGTCAATAATAATTTTATTTGTGTAACTAAAGTTACCTCTCTCCCAGAAATTATCTGTTTTAATTAATAGTTCTGGATTGAATCCGTTGAATGTACTTGATGGATCTTCTGATACTGCTCGTTGTACTGCATTTGTATCATAGTATGATGCTGTTAGTCCATCACCACCAGCAAAGAAAGGTTCTGAAGTGGTAAAGTATGCCTTATCAAATCTATTTTCTAATGTGATGAGGGGATTATATACTCTTAGTTGCCCGTTTGGTATAATTTGTTTTACCGTAGCATCAGATGCAGATGTAAAAGTTCCAGTAGATAAATCGGACAGGTAGATATCTCTTATTACTTCTATATCTTCCCAGGTAAAACTCTCTGCACCATCAGCAAGACCATCAAGTAAGTTGTTTATTGCTTGTTTTTTATTTGGGACATCAGCAAGATTTAAACTTCTTTTTAGACCAAACTTACTGAAAATTTTTCCTGCCATTTTGCTGGTATACAATCCACTATGTATTTATCCTGACAGAGGGACTTGACAAGACTCTCAACCTCATATATACTGATGTCGTAATTCGTTACAAAACTAAATGACTGTAACAACAAATGATCGTGGGCAGCAAAACATGTGGGCGAAAGAGCCTACTATGTACTACCACAACTATGGTATGCAAACCCCCTACGAACAGAAGGAGATGTATAATGGACGCTGGGCTATGATTGGATTTGTTGCTGGTATTATTTCATATACAGCAACAGGTAAGTTTTTCTTTGGCATCTTTTGATGGAATATATTGCTCTTTTTCTTATTGGATTATTTGTTCTTATTTCTTTAGTCTTATAATTTATTTTATGCCTACCATTATAAATAAATATATTGTATGGTAGGCATAAAATATGAGGAATAAAACATTTAATATTGGCGATAAAATATGGATGCTGACAATTGTTGGACATTCCATTATTGAGCAAAAAAATGGAAGAAAAAGAAACTATTATCAGTGTAAATGTGATTGTGGAAATGAAAAAATAGTTCAAGTTGAATCTTTTAAATTAAAAAATGGAAGATTCAAATCTTGTGGATGTAAAAGAGCATCTGTTGGTGGTATATCTAATACTAAAGAATATAGAATGTGGAAATCTGCACAAGAACGCTCCCTTAAAAAAGGATTGGAGTTCTCAATAAAAGTAGAAGATATATTAATACCAAAAATTTGTCCTCTATTAAATAAAAATCTTATTATTGGTGACAGGGAATATACTCCTTCACTTGATAGAATTGATAGTAGAAAAGGATATACACCAGATAATATTTGGGTTATATCTCATAGGGCAAATCAAATTAAAAATGATGCGACTCTTGAAGAACTAAAACTTATTGTAGAAAATTTAAAAAAATTAAAATGACTGAAATTATTTGGACCCTGACAGCGGTTGCTTTTTTTGTAACCCTGTGCTATGCTGTAGAGAAGCTCGCTGAGACTTACTAATGACCGCTTTTAACATCACCCTACAATCCCCTGACGGAACTTCAACTACGATTGAATGTCCTGAAGATCAATATATTCTTGATGCTGCAGAATTTGCAGGTATCGATCTTCCTTCCAGTTGCCGTGCTGGTGCTTGCTCTGCCTGTGCTGGTAAGATTATCTCTGGTACAGTAGATAATGAGGAACAATCCTTCCTTGATGATGAACAACTTGAAGATGGTTGGATCCTCACTTGTGTTGCATATCCCACCAGCGATTGTGTGATCCTGACCGAACAGGAAGAGAACCTGTGACGGCAATTCAACCATCATCTGTTGCCATGCTGGGACAATTTGCTATCGCTCTTGAGAAACTAAACTGGGATCCCAACGATGAGATCTCAGTTGAAATTGCTGGAGTTGCTGTAACAGGAACTGCCACTAACCCAGATGCTAACCCCAAGTGGGCGAAACCATTTGGAACGATCACATATCAGAATGATGCTTTCATCATTATCAAAAACAAAACAAGGAACCCTGTTGTTTCTTCTCAACCAAACCCTGACCTAAAACAAAAACATTCATATCAAGGAGAACAAAAATGAAATTCGGTTTTACCCCTGAAGCAGAAATCCTCAACGCACGTCTTGCGATGCTAGGTTTCGTAATTGCTGTTGGAACTTATCTTACCACGGGTCAAATTATTCCTGGTGTCCTTTGATAAATAACAATTGAATATCGTCGGCGCAAGCCAAAGGGACCCCTGCCAAATAACAGGATGGTCCCTTTTTTGTTTTTATCATAGAGGTGTATGATGAACGATCAAGTTTTTCACGTTTACAAAAAGAATACTAACAATACTGAGGTAGTAGCACACAGCCTGTCAGTTGACGAACTGGAACAGAGACTGGTTGACAAGTCTGTTGACATGAGTATTCACGAGATCCAGCCGTGTCAGGTGGAGTACAATGAGGCCAGTTACTGAACTGGTACAATTGAGTATTTATACCTGACTTTTGGGGTTGACAGCAGAATGGGGTACGGGTTATAATAAATAGGTAAACAAATGTTACGGATTCCTCATAATTCGTAACACGAAACACCCGCTAACCGAGACCTATGGGTGTATAAAACACGTCTCTCATATCCCGCCTGAGGGTGGCGGGAGAATAGTAACTCCACCATTTCCCTGATGGTCTTACTACTTTTTTTAGAAAAAATGACTGCAACTATTTCAAGACAACGCACTACTGGTGCTTGGGAATCCTTCTGCGAATGGGTTACAAGCACAAACAACCGCCTCTATGTAGGTTGGTTCGGCACTCTGATGATCCCGACTCTGCTTGCTGCAGCAATCTGTTTCATCGTTGCCTTCATCGCTGCTCCACCTGTGGACATTGATGGCATCCGTGAACCTGTATCTGGTTCTTTGATGTGGGGTAACAACATCATCTCTGGTGCTGTAGTTCCTTCAAGCAACGCTATCGGTCTTCACTTCTATCCCATCTGGGAAGCAGCATCACTCGATGAGTGGCTATATAATGGTGGACCTTTCCAACTGGTCGTCTTCCACTTCCTGATTGGTATCTATGCTTATATGGGACGCGAATGGGAACTTTCTTACCGACTTGGTATGCGTCCTTGGATTTGTGTTGCCTACTCTGCACCCGTTGCTGCTGCTAGCGCAGTGTTTCTGGTCTATCCCTTCGGTCAGGGATCCTTCTCTGATGCGATGCCTCTGGGGATTTCGGGAACTTTTAACTACATGCTTGTTTTCCAGGCAGAACACAACATTCTCATGCATCCTTTCCACATGCTGGGAGTTGCTGGGGTCTTCGGTGGTTCTCTTTTCTCTGCTATGCACGGATCTCTCGTCACCTCTAGTCTCGTTCGTGAGACGACTGAAGTAGAAAGTCAAAACTATGGTTACAAGTTCGGTCAAGAAGAAGAAACTTATAATATTGTCGCTGCTCACGGTTATTTTGGTCGTCTTATCTTCCAATATGCTTCTTTTAACAATAGCCGTAGCCTTCACTTCTTCCTTGCTGCTTGGCCCGTGGTTGGTATTTGGTTCGCTGCCCTTGGCGTATCTACTATGGCGTTCAATCTGAACGGATTCAACTTCAACCAGTCCCTGCTTTCTGCTGACGGTCGTGTGATCAACACCTGGGCTGACATCCTCAACCGAGCAAACCTTGGATTTGAAGTTATGCACGAGCGTAAATTTGGGTATTGCGCTCTTTAAATCGGATGAATTGCTGGAAACCCCAAGTGGGCAATCAGCAGCCAAGTCCTAGATACATCTAGGAAAGGTTCAGAGACTACCTGAGGAGTTTAGTCTCCTTAATAACAGGCATGAGCGTCCGACACCAGAAATGGTGATGATATAGTCCAATCCTGGTAGCGATACCAGACTTCAAGAGGTTTACAAGAATGCCCATAATTTTCCTCTTGACCTTGCATCAGTTGAAGCAACTCCTATTGCCTTGACTGCTCCAACCATCGGGTAATATAATAGAGAGGAACTCTGCGGAGTTCCTTTTTTTATAAATAATTGAGCACGAAAGAAAGCACGAAATGACTAAACTATACTCAGACCTGTATAGAACCTGTATGACTTGTGGTGTTGAAAAGAATATTCTAGAGTTTTATATGCGTGATAAGAAAACTGGCAAGAGGCACTCTGCTTGTAAAGAATGTGATAAAGCAAGAGTAAAAGCACGGCATCAAGCAAATCCAGAACGCACTAGAAATAATGACTTGAAGAGAAACTATGGCATAACTCTTCAAGAACATCAGGAAATGTATGAGAATCAGAATAAAGTTTGTGCTATTTGTAAAGGTGAAGGTGATGGTAAATGGAAAAAATTGTGTGTAGATCACGACCATAAGACAGGTAAAGTTAGGCAATTACTTTGTAGAAATTGTAATATGGTTCTGGGTCAAGTCGGTGATAATAAAAATCTTTTAGAAGAAATGATTAAATACCTACAAAAGCACCAGTAATTGGTTGACGAATAATAAGTTACCTGTTATACTGAGGGTCGTTATGACCCTCTTTTTTATGAACATAAAACTTTACTCAAAAAAAGGATGTCCGATGTGTGATCACGCTAGAGAACTTTTTAGGAGAGCAAATTTAGAGTATTCTGATATTAAAGTTGGAGATGATATTCCAAGAAGTGAATTTGGAGAAAAATATCCACATGTAAATGCATTTCCATTTATTGTTATTGATAGAATGGAATTTGTGGGACTAGTTGGTGTAGCAAGATATCTTGTTCAAAAAGGTTTTGTATCTTCAAATAAAAATGTCTGAACTTAAAATAAATAGAGGCGTGGAGCTCATGCTTAGGGGGGCTAAACTGAAGGAAGAATCAAAACCAGAGCATGGTATGCTCATTAATAAGGTATTCACCCTCCTAAGAAGAAAAGTCTACTTCAACTTAGAAATTAGGTGGGGCAAAGAAAAAGATTAGTTCGGAGTTGAACAAATGGCGCAAGCAACAATCGTTTACTTTTCAGCAACAGTTTCATTTATCTTTCTGTGTGTTGGAGTGATTGCTGGATGGACAGCAAACGAAAAGTTACATGAGTACATGTACGGCAAACTTGAAGCAGAAAATGTACATCCAGAAATGCTTGATGGAGATGGTCAATGGATCAACGAAGAACTCCTATCAGTACGCTTTGTCGATGAAGATTACGACGAAGATTATGAGGACTAAATACACATACGACATCAATTAGGTTATGCAATTATTACTACATGAAGTGCTACAAAAAGTAAGCAACGCAAAAACTAAAGCAGAAAAGATCAAACTCTTACAGGAATACAACACTCCAGCACTCAGAGCAATTCTGATTGCTAATTTTGACGAGAGTGTTATCTCCATGTTGCCCGAAGGCGACGTTCCTTACACTAAAAATGCTGCACCAGAAGATACAGAGCATACGAAACTCTTACATGAGTATCGTAAGCTCTATCTTTTCTTCAAGGGTGGAGCAAATGTCTCACAGAACCGCCGTGAGACCCTCTTCATTCAACTGCTGGAGGGTCTACACGCGGGTGAAGCAGAGGTTCTATGTCTGATGAAGGATAAGAAGCTTGGCAAGCGTTGGAAGGTCACCAAGCAGTGTGTGGAGGAGGCATATCCTCAGATCAAGTGGGGAGGTCGCAGTTGAGTGTAAAAGTTCTCCATCAAAATTGTGATCCTTCCCTGGCAGATGATAAGTCTCTGCCATACACCGCATATATTGTTGAATATGATGAAAGTGGAATCTGTTATGACATAGTAATCTGTAATAAAAAAGCGGACATCTTTGATCACTACTGGGACAAGTATAGAGAAGGTCTTATTAGTTTCAAGCAAACAGAAGGACGTGTCAACCCTAAACTTTGGGGTATCCAACAACCAACAAAGAAAAAGAAATAATAAAATTGTATAGAATTTTACCAAATTTATGGTATAATTAGTTATACGTTCATCGCCTTTGGCGACGGAAGTAAGTCGCGGAACGGATCGTTCATTCGCTATTTGCAAATAGCGAACGCAAACGACTGAAGGAACGCTCTTTAAATTCAAACTTAAGGAGAACCCTAATGTCAATCGCAACTTACCGTGGATGCAAGTATAATACTGACATCCCTAAGCAAGAATATCAGAAGTGGTATTCGGAAACTCATGCACCAGCTCATGCTGCTAACACCTATCGTGGTGTTGCCTATCGCCCATGTAAGAATGTGGAGGTGGCAAATTGAGTAAGCTTAACTTCTTGCAACTCATTAAAGAGAAGCAGCAAAAAGAAGATCGTCGTCGTAAAGCATCTCTAGTCCAATTAACTGGATGTGCTAAATGATTTAAGCGGGGTTTACACCCCGCTTTTTTTGTCTTATAATTAGTAGTGTAAGTCATAAGACCATGGACAAAAAGCAACTTAAACTCATAGTCAGAAACTTAAAACTTCTGGTTGAATGTCTTGAATCAGAAATCTATTCTGATGTGAGTGCATACAAAGATGATCTTGGAACAAATAACAAACATTCTATTGGGGATGATGACGATGGTTACCCAGATTAAAGACGAGAACTTTCAAAAAAGATCATTCGTTCTTAGTGGATTTGTTAGGATGAAGATTCCTCTCTCAAGAAGTGTGTATGAGTTCTGTGATTACATTATCCAAAAAGGATATGAGTTTGATTTAAGTTGCTTGAACGTGGTTGACAGACAAATTAGAGAAGAGTATGTTAAGTACATGGAGACTTTTGGATGAGAATTAAAGATACAATCAAAGCAGCAAAGAAAGCGATCAAGCTTGCGGAAAAGAACCCGATGATGTATACTGGTGAGGAGATCAGTTACATGAAACGTGCTCTACGCACAGCGAAAGAAGATCTCAAGCGTAAACGTGATTTTATGAGTAAAGGATTCAAGAATGAAGCAGCAACATGGATCAGTAAAGTTAGTGACAGTAACCCCAGAGGCGGAGAAGACGATGGGGTACGTAGCGAGGGTGAGCAACCCACAGAACCAGGAGAATCCTAACGTTGCTGGATTGCTTAAGTACTGCATCAAACATCAACACTGGTCTGTGTTTGAGCAAGCACACATGACTCTTGAGATTGAAACGAATCGTGGCATCGCAGCACAAATTCTGCGCCATCGTTCGTTTACATATCAAGAATTTTCCCAACGTTATGCTGATGTGAATTGGTTAGAGTCTGGTATTCCTGTGCCAGATCTTCGCAGTCAAGACACTAAAAACCGACAGAATTCTATCGATGATATCTCTCCCGAAACAAAAAAGGATCTCCAAGCGTACATTGATCGTCACTTTGCTGAGGCAATGGATCTCTACAATGAACTCCTTCGCCAAGGCATTGCTAAAGAATGTGCGAGATTCGTCTTACCATTAGCAACACCAACAAAAATCTACATGACTGGCTCTGTTCGTTCATGGATTACATATATTTCTCTTCGCGAAAAATCAGGAACACAAAGAGAACACATGGATATTGCTAAAGAATGTAAAAAAATTTTTATAGAACAATTTCCTATTTGTGGTGATGCTCTTGGTGGAATGGAGGATTGGATTATATAAGTAGTGAATGTATAAATAGATGTAGTGAATAAGTGCTATTTCTATGAAAGCAAATACTTTTATAGTTGGTCAAACATACGGAAGATGGACCATACTATCTTCCGATCACACTACTCAATACTTTGGAAAAAATAAGCGTCCAGTTCGCTGTTATTCATGTAGGTGTGAATGTGGAAAAGAAAAATTAGTAAGAGGAGACTATTTGCTACATGGAACAAGTCAAAGTTGTGGTTGTCTTAGATCAGATCGTGCTCGCGAATCTGGAAAGAATCAAAAAACAAAAACTTCATACCATAATTTGATTTATGGTGAATGTAAAAGGAGTGCCGCATATAGAAAAATAAATTTCAATTTAACAAAAGATCAACACTACAATATAATCACGCAACCATGTGAATATTGTGGTAAAAAACCTTTTATCAGAGAAAATGTTCGTTCTGGTATTCCTTTTCCACATCTTGGCATAGATAGAATTGATAGCACCAAAGGATATAACATAGATAATTGTGTTCCTTGTTGTTCTATGTGTAATTCTATGAAACTAAATTATTCTTTAGATAGTTTTTACGATCATATTATGAAAATTATTCAATATAAAAATCTAATGGAGAAGTCATAGTGCCTACTTATCCTGTAATCAATACTAAGACTGGCGAACAAAAAGAAGTCGTGGTTAGTGTCCATGACTGGGAGCGATGGAAGACTGATAATCCAGATTGGACAAGAGATTGGAGCGATCCATCTACATGTCCTTCATCTGGTGAAGTAGGTGACATGTATTCTAAAATGTCTAGAACCCATCCTGGTTTCTATGACATCATGAAGAATAAAATTGCTCCCAAAGCACCAACAAACGATAGTATTACCCAAAAGTATAACTGATATGCCAGTACGTAAGAAGACTCAACATAAAGCACCAGGACAAGGCATGAGTGCTAAACAACGTAAGCGTCGCAAGCCTATTGACGAAGCTTATATGGTTCCAGTTGAACCTCTCACTCACAATCAACAATTATTCTTTGATGAGTGGGATAAAGGTCAGATGATCTACGCCTATGGTGTAGCAGGAACTGGTAAGACGTTCATTGCTCTCTACAAGGCACTCAAGGATGTGTTGAATGAATACACTCCTTACGAGAAGGTTTACATCGTTCGCTCTCTTGTTGCTACCAGAGAGATTGGTTTCTTACCTGGAGATCATGAAGATAAATCTTCTCTGTATCAGATTCCATACAAGAACATGGTACAATCTATGTTCGAGATGCCTGATGACAACAGCTTTGAAATGCTGTATGATAACCTGAAGGGACAGGAAACTATCTCGTTCTGGAGCACTTCATTCATCCGTGGCACCACTCTTGATAACTCCATCGTTATTATTGATGAGTGTCAGAACCTAAACTTCCACGAACTTGATAGTATCATTACTCGTGTCGGACAAGACACAAAGATCGTATTCTGTGGTGATGCTGCCCAGACTGATCTTCAAAAGATCTCTGAACGATCTGGTATCTTAGATTTCCAGCGCATCCTACAGAACATGGATGAGTTCTCACTAATTGAATTCGGTATCGATGATATTGTGCGCTCTGGTCTTGTCAAGTCTTACATTATCAACAAAATTAATCTTGGCTTATGAAATTGTTTAATCATGTTGGTGCTCTGACACCAGTTGAAATGTCTGCTGAGATGGTGGATGGTAAGCGTGTTTATCTAACACCAGATGGAGACAAGTTCCCGTCAGTCACCACTGTGATTAGTAACAACCGAGAAAAGATTGCTGGTATTGCAAGATGGCGTCAGCGAGTGGGCGAGGAGAAAGCAAACAACATTTCTTCTCGCTCTACTAATAGAGGAACAAAGTATCACTCTATTGCCGAAGATTATTTCAACAACAATCTGGATCTAAAAAAGTATCAAAAGTTCCCGCTTCCTGTCCTAATGTTCCAACATTCTAGGGATGTTTTGGACCGCATAAATAACATATACTTACAGGAAGCGGCGCTCTATTCAAGACATCTTGAATTGGCAGGGCGTGTAGATTGTATCGCTGAGTTTGATGGTGTGTTATCTATTATTGATTTCAAGACTGCTGCCGAACCAAAGCGTGACAAATATCTTTACGACTACTTTGTTCAAGAAACTGCATATGCATGTATGCTTCAAGAACTATATGGATTGAGCGTAAAACAACTTGTTACTATCGTTGCTTGTGAAAACGGCGAGACTCAAGTTAAGGTGCTTCCACCAAAGAAAGAATTCTTTATCAAACTAATGAGTTACATCGACGAATACCAGGAACGATATGGAGAAAAAACAATTATTAGAGGATAGATTTATGACATCTGCGAGATTCTCGCAGGAGGTGGAGAAGATTGCTTTACACAATCCAGATATGAATTACATTGATTCGGTTATCCACTACTGCGAGACAAACGAAATTGAAATAGATAGTATAGCAAAGTTGATTAGCAAACCTCTCAAGGAAAAACTCCGTCATGAGGCACAGCAACTTAACTTCATGAAAAAAACAAGTCGTGCAAAATTAATGTTGGTATGAGCTTCTTTCAATCTGAATTAGTCCGTGGTGACATCCAAGAAATGATGGAGATGCAGCAGTTCTGTTTTAGATCTGCCATGAACTTTGTTCTTCTTGATGATGACAGAAAACTTGAATACTTTAATGTCCTTGAAAAACTAGTAGAGAAACAAAAAGTATTTTATTATCGTATTAAACTAAGCGATGACCCTGAAGCGAAGTCTGTCTGTGAGACTATGAAGCAAGGTGTTGTTATGTTGGGTGCCACGCCAGACACCCCCATCGAGAGCATGTTCGACGAACTGATCGAGCGTGTCCGCTTCATGAAATCCAAATTGGAAAGTGGCACAGCGGATTGACGCCCGACGCTGTGCCTGTTATAATGACTGAGTGATAGGGCATCACACAAACCAAATCCAAACTAATCTAAGAAAATCCTATGTCTTTTGCAGATCTAAAGCGTAAATCCCAGAATAACTTCTCCTTCCTCCAAAAGGAACTTGAGAAGTCTGCCAGCGGCAAGAATGTCGATGAGCGTTTCTGGAAGCCCGAGGTTGACGCTTCTGGTAACGGGTACGCTGTTATCCGTTTCCTGCCCGCTCCTGAAGGGGAGACGGTGCCCTGGGCAAAAGTGTACTCCCATGCCTTCCAAGGTCCTGGTGGTTGGTACATTGAAAACTCTCTCACCACTCTTGGGGAAAAAGATCCCGTTGGTGAGATCAACCGCAAACTGTGGAACAGCGGTAGTGATGAAGACAAAGAGACTGCTCGTAAGCAGAAGCGTAAGCTCCAGTATTACAGCAACATCCTTGTTGTGAAAGATCCTAAGCACCCTGAGAACGAGGGTCGCGTGTTCCTCTACAAGTATGGCAAGAAGATCCATGATAAGATCCTTGCTGCCATGCAACCTGAGTTTCAAGATGAAGACCCTGTGAATGTGTTTGATCTTTGGGAAGGTGCTAACTTTAAACTGAAGATCAAGAAGGTTGCTGGTTACTGGAACTACGATAGTTCAGAGTTCGATAGTGTGTCTGCTCTGAGTGCAGATGATGATGAACTGGAGGCGACCTGGAAGAAAGAGTATTCTCTGGAAGCCTTCACTAACAAGGATCAGTTCAAGACCTATGAAGAACTAGAAGCACGTCTAAACCTTGTGCTTGGTGTTACTTCCCGTCCTGCTACTCGTCCTTCTGTGGATGATGAAGAGTTCGAACCTTCCTATCCTGATCCTGAACCCTCCTCGTTCCGCTCTCGTGTGACTGCTGCTCCTGCTCCTGTGAAGGAAGAAGCAGTTGTTGATGATGACGATGCTCTGTCTTACTTCGCTCGTCTTGCTGAAGAAGACTGATTTCAAAATCGCAAAGTGAATTCTATGAATTGGGGAAAAATTTTTCCCCAATTTTTTTGTCAAAAAGTCGCGTCAACCAGTCTGCTTTAATCTTCTATTGATAAAATTCGCAGACTCTTTATAAAGATTCTTTTTCCTAAAGTCATCTATAAATTGTCTGAAATATGCTGGTTTAAGAAGATAAATTAATCTTTTCTTTTCATTCTCGGCAGTATAATGCTCAGCGATGGTAACGGGACGACAAATCTCGTTACCATTTTTTATTTCAATAGATCCATTAATATTTAACTTATGAATCTTATTATAAAACTCTTCATCTACATGTAGACCAGCAGAATACTGTGCTATTTCATAAGTTTCATAGTGATGAATAGTTCCATATGGATCATCAAATTCTAACTCTAATGTTTTGGATAGTTCAAAGTTAGTTAGAGGCCAATCGTATTGTGCGTTGACCATGTTGTTTGTCAATAGAATAACCCAGTCGTAGAATGGACTACCATATGCTTTGTCTGCTAGATTATCTGGTCTGTCTCCATCAACTATTGCATACTGCTTAAAGAGTACAGCATAAGAAAAAACATCTTCGTTGATTCTATACCTACGAAAGAAGTTCTTTGCAGTTACATAATCAGAATCCGTAAATGGATAACTGATTGGTTTCTCATCGTATGAGATGTTTGGTACGAGTGAAAAGTACATTAGTATTGATCTACTTCGTCTGAGAATATGAGTTTTGTTTCTTGGAATGCTAATGCCAAATCAATAGCAACCATGTGCCCATCACCATATGTAGCATACGCACCATCTGGTGTGTAATTTATATCAACCTGAGTGATAGCACACATCTTATATTGGGGAACAAATTCATTCCTAATACCACCTTTCATGAAAGATACTCTGCAAACATTAGGAACTTTGATAAAGTTATTCTGAATATTTTCTGCTCCAGAAAATGTCAACTCAT
>Ga0075479_10001015_pt1 | contig 12552 bp, 7 predicted proteins | sample DEB08_DNA_8_FD_76341 | JGI IMG/M metagenome (GOLD analysis project Ga0075479, IMG submission 76341) | Aqueous microbial communities from the Delaware River and Bay under freshwater to marine salinity gradient to study organic matter... | ecosystem: Environmental > Aquatic > Marine > Coastal ... | reverse complement strand
GGGGGGGGTGGGTGTCGCGAGTGGTTCGCAGCCAGGTGGTTTTTTGCAGCCTTGCCCTGTGTGCCGCTGTGTCGGGGGCCCCTGTGGGGATCCGGAGCGGTGTCCAGGGAAAGATTTCAGCCCGGTGGAATCGGCGTCAGACTTTTCCATCTTCTGTTGGCGGCCTATAATCTGCTCTCAGGCCGGTCGCCAGTGGCAATTGCTGCTGCAGTCGGTCACAGCCAGCTGTCGACTCGCCTGTCGGCTTATGGCCCAGTTTTCTATCAATGTCGCGTTCGCATCGTGGCGCAAGGGAAGGCAAAGGGAATGGGAAGTATTAAGTGGACCGTTTTTGCTTACATCGCAGGGGCAGCCCTCTCATGGGGCGTCTACGTCCCATTGGTACACAAAGCAACGGCCAGTCTGGGGAGTAATCTTCGCGCATTTCTGATGGTGGGTGTTGCCTACTTCCTGGTTGCGGTTCTGGTGCCTGCCTTTTTTATCTTCGTGCTGAAGAATGACCCCACTGTCAAGAACGCGGCCAAGCTGAACTGGGCGTCCGCCAGTCTGACTGTTGGTTTGCTGGCTGGCGCGGCCGGGGCGATCGGGGCCCTGTTCGTGATCTTTGCAACCCGTGATGCGGTCGCTGCTGTGGGCCCTGTGGTTGGGCCGCTGATTGTGGCTCCTGCTGTCTTCGCCGGGGCTCCAATTGTCAATACGATTGCATCGATGACGATTTTCGCACATGGCAGGAAGTTTGAGGCTCCGGGGGCTGGATTCTATCTCGGTCTCGTGCTGGCGGCGGCTGGCATGGTCATGGTGATGGTGAACAAGCCGAAAGGTCAGGCTCCCGCAGAGTCAGCACCCGCGGTTCAGCAGACTCCGTCAGCGACGGATGCGTGAATGGCTTCTGGTTCCGTGTGCTGCCGTGTCGTTTTTAGGCAGCTTCTCGTGAGTCATCTGCACGATGACGCAGGTGACTCACGATGTCTTCGAGACCGAGCAATCGCGAGCCTTTGATCCAGATCAGGTCACCATTGTCGGTGTATTGTGCAATCGGCAGTGCGGCCGCGGCGGCGGTGGGGCAGGCGGTGATCTGTCCCGCTGCACAGCCGAGTTCGATCGCCTGCTGTCGACAGAGTTGAGACGATCTTCCCACGAAGAAAATGTGAGATGGTTTCAACGCGAGGAGTCTGCAAATGCAGCTTCTCTGCAATTCCTCGGTCTGCGGTCCGAGTTCCAGCATGTCGCCCAGCACCAGTGTGAGACGCCGTGGCTTCCAGTCGGCGACACTTTCTGCAGCGGCAACTACGGAAGCGGGGCTTGCGTTGTAGCTCTCATCAATAATTGTGACTCCACCGGCCACATGGACTTTTCCGCGTCCATCGCCTGGCTGAAAATTTTGCAGCCCGCGCTGGATTGCAGGAGTGGGAAGCCCCATCAGTCGTCCGGCCATAATTGCGGATGCTGCTGCGGAAGCCAAATGTCGGCCACCCTTGTAGCAAAAGACGTCGCTGCCGGCGGTGATTCGGCAGCCTGCGGGACTGGCAGAGAGGATACGAAACTGTCCGGGCCCAGGCGCCGTAGTACCAATCCAGTGGACATCAGCGGACGTCGCATTTGCCATTTCTGCCTGGGTCGGATCGTCCGCATTGAGGATCAGGAATCCCTCGGCCGGGAGGGATTCGGCCAGTTCCTGTTTCGTTCGACGAATTTCTTCCAGACTTTGAAACGACTCCAGGTGGCAGGGGGCGATGCGGGTGATGATACCGGAGTGTGGCAGGGCCTGCCGGCAGAGTTCAGCGATCTCACCACAATGCCTGGCTGCCAGCTCCACCGCTCCGAACTGCGAGGACTCCGACAGTTGTATTAATGACAGAGGGACGCCGATTTCATTGTTGAAATTCGCGGGGCTTTGAATCCCGGTCAGCTGCGTTTCCAGTACGGCGTACAGCATTTGACGCGTTGTTGTTTTGCCCACACTGCCAGTGATTCCCCAGATTTGCGCGTCCGACTGATCACGATTCCACTGCGCGATCGTCCTGAGTGCAGTCAGAGAATTCCCCACGTGGATGACTTTATCGTTGAAACCTGACCCTGCAACCGGGCGATCCGTGATCACACACTCCGCACCATTTGCAATGGCCGACTCGGCAAATGCTGCCCCATGACAACGGTGCCCGGAAAGAGCGAGGAATGCCATCCCTGATTCTGCTGTACGCGAGTCAATTGTCACGGCACAGATGTCTCTGCGGGATTGCGAAGGAACTTCGGACCCGAGCAGCTGGTGAAGTTGTGCGAGCGTAATTTGATACACCTGACGTCCCTGTCAGTTTCTGTTTGCCGCGACTGTACTTGATCGCGTCAGCTGGTGACTAATCCTTGGCGCGTGAGTTGTTTCCTGCCATGAGGTCCTGCAGTAATCGCTGCGAGATTCGGCGATCACTGAATGCAATTTCTCGGGTGCCGATGTACTGCGTGTCTTCGTGGCCCCGTCCGCAGATCAGCACGACATCTCCCGCTTCCGCAGAATTTACGGCGGCGGCAATGGCTTCGCGGCGATCAGTGATTTGATGGACATGATCCAGACGGTGAAACCCTGCGCAGATTTCAGCAATGATTTGCTGCGGTGATTCAGACCGCGGGTTATCGGAGGTGACAAAGACCTTGTCGGCGTGTTCAGCTGCCTGGGCCATGCCGGGGCGTTTATTCCGGTCTCGGTCTCCGCCAGCTCCAAAGACCAGCAGGAGCCGGCCGGAGGTCAGTTGTCGACAGGTCTCAATGGATTCAGCGATGGCGTCGGGAGTGTGGGCAAAGTCGACGAAGACCTGAAATGGCTGCCCCGCTGTCACAGATTCCATGCGGCCGGGAATCGGACGCATGGAATGCAGTCCTCGCAGGATCGTCTCTTCGGGGATTCCTGACTGCATTGCCATGCCGACAGCTGCAGCGATATTGCATGCGTTATGTTTTCCGAAGAGAGATGTGTGAATCTCCAGCATTGCGGAGCTGGACTGCAGCTGAATGATCTGTCCCTGATCTGTCGGTTGGCGATCCAGAATACGCAGATCTGCATCTGCTGATTCCCCCCAGGTCTGCAACCGGATCCCCCGCAGCTGATCCAGAGATTCCCGACAGACCGGATCGTCAATATTCAGTAGCAGCGTGCCTCCTGGTTTCAGCAGTTCAGCGATTCGCAGTTTGCAGCTGCGGTATTCTTCTACAGTTCCGTGGTAGTCGAGGTGATCCTGGCTGATCGACGTGATGGCTGCCGTGTCGAGCTGGAATCCGGAGCACCGCTGCTGGTCGATCGCATGACTGCTGACCTCCAGTACACAGTCGGTGGTACCGACATTCTGCATCTGGCGAAACAGCCGGGCCAGTTCACCGGCATCGGGGGTCGTCAGTTCGGAACTGTGGTTCTGTCTGCCATCGCTGTATTCGATGGTTCCTGCCAGCCCTGTTTGTCTTCCGGCAGCCTGCAGAATGGATCTCAGCAGCCAGCTGACTGTCGTCTTTCCATTAGTCCCGGTGACGCCCGAAATTCGCAGTGATTCGTGAGGATTCCCGAACTGAGCCATCTTCAGCCACGCCCATGCGCGTCTGGTATCGGCGACCACGCAAATGGGATTTTTGAGGCCTGACAGTGGACGCTCACTGACGATTCCGATGCTGCCGGCATGCACGGCATCGGCAACATGGTCATGGCCGTCGGCAGAATGGCCCCGCAACGCCACAAAGACATCGCCACTGCCGATGAGACGAGTGTCGCAGACGAAGCGTGTACCGGTCAGGTCACCGCAGTCAATGAAGCTGATGACACCGGGGCAGTCTCTGAGGCTGATTGAGTCACCATCCATGGTGCCAGAGTTTTTTCTGTTGCCTGAACAGGTGGCTGTACGAGCCACTACGGAATCCGCTGCAGCGTGTGCTGTATTGTTGCCCCCTGCGGTTGGTCAGGTCAATGCTGACCAGCAAGGGAATTCGTTCAACCGCAACCGCAGGAGCCGCCTGCTCCGGGTTCACAGTTCTCAGACCTCTGGTGGGGCACTTTCCAGTGACTCAGCAGCCTGGCAGAGTCGTAATCACCGGCGGTGATTTCAAACCCGAGGTCTGCGATCATTCGGAAGTCATCTTCTGGACGCTGACCTGCAGTGGTGAGATAGTCGCTGACGAACAGGGAGTTTGCTGCGTACAGAGACAATGGCTGCAGTGAACGCAGGTTAACCTCACGACCTCCTGCGACACGAATTTCTGCGGAGGGGACTGTCAGCCGGAACATCGAGAGGACTTTCAGGCAATAGGCTGGAGTCAGCATGCCGGTCTTCTGCAGTGGTGTACCGTCAATGGCGTGCAGGAAGTTGACAGGAATTGACTCGACAGAAAGTTCCCGCAGTTTCAGAGCAACATCCACCACATCGCCATGGTTTTCACCCATGCCGACGATCAGGCCGGCACAGAGCTCCAGTCCGGCGTCGCGACACGCGCTGAGCGTATCCAGTCGATCCTGAAACGTATGTGTCGTGCAGATTTCCGGGTGATGTCGCTCGCTGGTATTCAGATTGTGGTTCACACGATCCACCCCCGCTTCTTTCAGACGGATTGCCTGCTCTGGTTCCAGCAGCCCAAGGCAGCAGCAGACATGCAGGTCGTATTCCTGCTTGATCTGTCGGACGACTGAAGAGACATGATCCACTTCTCTGTCGGTCGGACCGCGGCCGCTGGCGACAATGCAGTATGTTCGCGACTGATTCTCAGCCGCCAGTCGGGCGCCTTCCAGCAGACGCTCCGCATTCAGCATCGCATACTTCTCAATCGGCGCCTCAGAGATCTTTGACTGTGAGCAGTAGTTGCAGTCTTCCGGGCACAGCCCACTTTTGGCGTTCTTCAGGTAGTACAGCTGGACGGATTTCCCAAACAGCGACTGACGCACGCGGCGGGCTGCATCGAGAATTGAAAGCACACTGTCATCATCCGCCTGGAGAATCGACAGTGCTTCCTCGCGAGACAGACTGTGGCCGTCCAGTACGCGGTCAGCGAGCAGATTCCAATTCGTGGCTGATGCAGCAGTTTCAGTCGTAACAGACATGTCAGTACTCGTCCGATGGTTGTTGAATGAAAGAGATTGCCGGCAGGTGTGGTTTATCCGTTTGGTGTTCGAAGCCGGCTGTGCATGTTTGCGAGTATAGCGGTCGCTGCCGCTGAGCGGTTCACGAAGTCTAACTTGGCTTGAATCGCATTGCACCCCCCGTACAACCTGTTCTCCGGAATGCGCAGCGGAGAAAACATCGCTGGATGCATTACGGATGGCAAGGGTCTGTTGTTGTGTTCGCAGATGCAGCCGAACAGGGATTCATTCGCTTTGGCTCGGGCTGATCTACCGCAGAGACGGCACGATTCAATAGACTTCCACCATCTTCGACAAACTGAGATCAACGATCGCTGACCAGCAATGGTCAGGTGACGATGGCCGGCAGTGGTCCATAGACATGCGGCACCCTGATTTGAGTGTCTTTCGGTGTCAGCGCGGGCTGTTCGGGGGGGCTGAACGGCTCTGTACCAGAAACGGGCTGTATTCAAGGCCGTCGGTGCCCTGTCGGGCGGTCGCTTGGGGTGCTGGTGAGAAACAGGAGAGGTGGAAACTGCTGCAGCCGTCCGTAGTCGGCGAAAGCTGCTGCAGAATCCTGTTCAGGGTGATGCTGTTTCAGCGTGGGAAAAGCGTTCGTGTCTCTGGAAAAATGTTCAGGTTTGGTCATCCGGCAGGTGGACTTCAGCGAGTCCAGCCGTGTCGTTACGTTTTACAGCCGCGAATTCGGCAGATTTTCCGCCATGGCGAAGGGAGCAAAACGGCTGAAAGGTCCGTTTGATGCTGCTCTTGACCTGCTTTCAGAGTGTCGTCTAGTCTTCATCCGCAAGTCTCAAGGCACTCTGAATCTGTTGACCGAAGCGCGGCTTTCGAGCCGTTTTCAGCCTCAGTTTTCCGGAGGACCTGACGGGATATTGAGGCTTTATTCAGGCTATTATTTGGCAGAATTGCTGAACAGCCTGAATGAGGACTTCGATCCCAATCCGGAGCTCTACGACCAGGCAATTGCGGGGTTGAGCCAGTTGGCTCAGCCCGGTTCTGAAACCTGGCCCGTGGTGATCTGGCAGGAGTTGACATTGCTGCAGCTCTCCGGGCTGTTGCCCAACCTGCAGGAATGTTCGATTTGTGGGAGTTCGACCGACTCTGTAGACGTGCATGCCCACTGGGTCAGTCAGGGTGGCCTGATTTGTGGTGAATGTCGGCGTGAAGAATATCGAGGAAATCTGGTCCGGACAGACTCTCTGGAAATCCTGCGTCAGCTGTGTGACTGCACAGCCGAGGAGGCTGCGGCCGTTCGGCTGGATCGTCGGCAGATTCAGGAATGTCATCAGTTTGCGGTTTCCGCTGTTTCCGGGATTCTGGGACGGCGTCCAAAGACCCTGAGATATTTACAGCTGCCGCGATAGAACACCCCTGCTGCGCATCTGACCTGCAACGTATTGGTGCAGAAACATATGAACTGTTCGACAAGAATCAGCGGATTTCAGCGACGTTCCCGGTTTCATGGACTGATGCCGGCGATCCTGGTCTCTGTCGCTGTATTGGGTACCAGCCTGATCTCCGGGTGTGCGGCTTCCGGGCAGCGTTCACCATTTGCGAATGCGATGTGGGCGAAAGGAAAAGACGCCACCGCAGGCATGTCAGCTCAGGACCGCGAAGAACTGGCGGCTTGTCGAGACGCTTACGACGCCCGGGACTACGACAAGGCGGTCAAGCTGTGTCGCAAAGCTGCAGATGATTTCGCCGAGACTTCAGCGGGCGAAGAGGCTCGATATCTGCTGGCAGAAAGTTATTACCAGCAGGGGCGTTACCCGAAGGCTCAGGATCACTATCAGAGGCTGTTTGCGGATTATCCTTCCACGCGATACGTCGAACCAGTGACTCGTCGCCTGTACGACATTGCCACGCGCTGGCTGCAGATTTCCGAGCCGGAGCAGCGGGAGAAGATTCGCACGGTCAGTGCGGAGCGTATCGTTGAGGCAGCGGAGCCTGAGGCATCCACAGATCCGACACTGAAATACCGTATCCTGCCCAATTTTCACAATCGATCGCGTCCGGTCTTTGACACACAGGGGCAGGCTCTGCGGGCTCTCAAAGCAATCTGGATGAACGATCCCACGGGACCGCTGGCCGACGATGCCCTGATGCTGACAGCGGACTACTACCAGCGTCGCCGGAACTATGTGGAGTCGGACCGGTACTATCGTATTCTGCGTGAAGAGTATCCGGACAGTCCGCATCTGGAGGCGGCCTTCGCTCTTGGCGGACATGCTCTGCAAGCCAGCTATCAGGGGCCGATGTATGACGGCGAAGACCTCATATCGGCTCGGCGGCTCAAAGAACAATCGTTGTATCTGTTCCCTGCATCCACGGCACGCAGTCAGATGCGGAAGGATCTGGGGGAACTGGAGGCATTGGAAGCCGAGCGACTGTGGGCGATGGTGGACTATTACGATCGCAAGGACAGTCCGCGGGCGATCGCAATCGCCTGCGTCAAGCTGATCTCTGCCTTCCCGGAGTCACCGCGTTCCGATGAAGCTCGCGCGTTGCTGCTGAGTCTGGATCCGAAGGTATTAGAGCGGCTGCCTGAAGTCGCAGAGTATTATCAGATCCTGTCCGCATCAGTGAAAGCCGCTGATAAGGCCGGCGAACAGGGAACTGACCTGCGGTCTGAGGACTATGGGTCAACCGCTGGACGGGTCCAACTGTGAATGCACGCTGCTTTTGTCTGAGACTGCTGTTGCTGCTGCCGCTGATGATCGGTTGCGGTTACACGATCGGTACGGAGCCAATTCCTGGTGCTTCCAGTGTTCATGTGCCGATTGTTCAGTCGAGCACGCAGCGGCGAGGTGTTGACTATCTGTTGACCGAAGCGCTGCAGCGCGAAATCCGGACCCGCGGGGTTTATCGTCTGACCGAAGAAGCAACGGCTGATACGGTTCTGCAGGGGCGGATCATAGAGATCGGCAAGACACAGCTCAGTGAGACTCGATTTGATGATCCACGCGAGCTGCAAATGTCACTGGCTGCAGAGGTCACGTGGACGGACCGGCGAACGGGACGAGTTCTTCTGGAGCGATCGTTCCCTCTGAACAGGGATCAGATTCCGCAATTCAGCAGTGCTGCCTTCGCCCCGGAGACCGGCCAGTCTCTGGCGACGGTACAGCAGCAGCTGGTCACGGACCTTGCGGTGAGGATCGCCGATCTGATGGAAATGCCATGGTAGAGGCTGTGTGAGCTTTGCTCCGGCCTGTGACTGCCGAATGCACTCGCCCTTCCCGCGGCGGTCTTCGTTCTTACGACAGTTGTGTTCGCGGTTTGCGCCGATCACATGCGGCCCCGTTCGTCGGCGGTTTTGAGTGCAGGTCGATGAAAAAGTCTGTGCCAACTGCCAGACAGCCACTGGACGATCGCCGAACAACGCTTGCTCGGGGAAACTACGGAATCAGCATGCCCGGAAGAAAGTGGAGAGCTGGCGATTCTGTGCGGGTCCGGTAATCCGCAGTTTGCAGCGCGGATCGCTCCAGTCCGGGGGGCAGACTCATTCCCACGCCCGCTCAGTTCTTCAGCGAGGGGAACAAAGCGGTACGAGTGCTGAAGACTGTTTGGGGGCAGGACAGCTTTGTTGTTCAGGGAGTTCACAGACCGGTTCACGACAACTTCGTGGAATTGCTGGTCCGGATCGACGCATGAAAGCGTTCCAGTGCTGCTCAGGTCACGGCTGTGATTCCGTATTGCGGTGATGCCAGGGGGGACAAGAAAGCGGAGCCGCAGGATTCCATTCGCCTGCGTTTCTGCAGACGCGATCGAAAAGGCGGGAGCAGTTCATCGCATCGAGAACAGCAGGATTGATCGGTTGTTCATCACTGACACAACCGAGCCTTCAGCGGAACAATTGGGGGACTGAGTGGGTCTGAATTCTGTGGCACCACTGTTCGCCAGTGCGATTCCCTGGATCCACGGTCGAACCAGCGTCGGCATGCTGTTCCCTGACCAGCGATCTGTGTAAGTTTCGACAAATCGATTTGCTGCTCACTGAATCAACAGGTCAAAGCTGCCATGGCAAAACTGTCTCCCATGATGGAGCGTTATCAGGAGGTAAAAGCAGAGAATCCTCATGCGATTCTGCTGTTTCGCATGGGGGATTTCTACGAGCTGTTCTACGACGACGCTCGCAATGCAGCGCGGGTACTGGGGCTGACGCTGACCAGTCGCGACAAGAATTCCGACAACCCGATCCCGATGGCCGGGTTTCCATGGCATCAGCTGGACACCTACCTGCAGAAGCTGATTGAAGCCGGTTTTCGCGCGGCCATCTGCGATCAGGTTGAAGACCCGAAGACGGCCAAGGGGCTTGTTCGTCGCGAGGTGACTCGTGTTGTGACCCCGGGGACGCTGACGGATGAGCAGATGCTGGATCCTCGCAGCAGCAATTTTCTGGCCTGTATCGCAACGTCCACTGCGGGGATCGGGCTGGCTTGGCTGGAACTGTCGACCGGTCGATTCTTTCTGACTGATTTGCAAAGCGGACAGTTGGCGGATGAACTTGCTCGTATCGCCCCGGCGGAAGTCCTGCTGTCGGAGTCAGCCGCGGCCGCAGGTGAACTGACGACTCAACCCGGCGGGGGGGGATTTCTGTTAACCACCCGACCTGACTGGTGTTTTTCCCGCGACGAGTGTCGCCGGCAGTTGAATCAGCATTTTGGCACTCGAACTCTGGAAGGATACGATGTTGAAGACACGGCCGCGGTGACAGCAGCCGGGGCACTGCTGTCCTACGTCATGGAAACTTCACGCTCGGCACTTCCGCACTTTGATCGTCTGGAATACCGTCGCAGTCGCGGATTCATGGTCATCGACGAAGTAACTCGCCGCAGTCTGGAATTAACGCGCACGATACGGGACGGCCATCGCGACAATACGCTGTTGGAAGTCATGGACCAGACCTGTACGCCAATGGGGGCTCGACTGCTGAGCGACTGGCTGGGAAGCCCGCTGCTGGATCGACCGACCATTGAACTGCGACTGGATGCAGTGGATCGGTTCGTCGAGGAATCAGGGCGAAGGGATTCGCTTCGCGACCTGCTGAAACAGACTTATGACCTGCAGCGTCTGACGTCGCGCGTTGCGACCGGCAGATGCAGTCCGCGTGACTTGCTCTGCCTCGCACGAACACTGGAACAGTTGCCCGGACTCAAGCAGACGCTGGTCGATGTTCAGTCCGAACGCCTGCAGACTTTGCTGCCGTTGATTGATCCATGTTCTGATGCCTGTGATGCCGTCTCACGAACTTTGGTTGATGACCCGCCCATGAACGTCAATGACGGTGGGGTGATTCGCGACGGGTTCAGTGAAGATCTTGATGAATTTCGCGAGCTGATGCAGGGGGGCCGGAAATGGATGGCTGCGTATCAGGCGAGAGAGAGTGAGCGGACCGGAATTCCCAGCCTGAAAATTGGGTTCAACAAGGTGTTTGGCTATTACCTTGAGGTGACCGCCACGCATCGGGACAAGGTCCCTGAAGACTATATTCGCAAGCAGACGCTGAAGAATCAGGAACGCTTCATCACCCCGGAACTCAAAGAGTACGAGGAGAAGGTGCTGCGGGCGGAGGATCGTGCCCGGGCGCTGGAACAGGAGATTTTCAGCCGCCTGCGGGAGCAGATCGCTCAATTCATTCCTCGGCTGTTACGCACAGCCGAGGCGGTGGCGGAAGTTGACGTCCTTGCGGGGCTGGCGGAACTGGCGGCAGGCGGTGATTACTGCAGGCCGGTGCTGCATGAAGAGGCCATTCTTAACGTGAGGGATGGGCGTCATCCTGTGCTCGATCGCCTGCTGCCCGCAGGTGAGTTTGTTCCCAATGATGTTTGCCTGGCCGTTCCGGACGAGCAGGACGGCAGCGCTGCAGCTGGCAGGATTCAGATTATTACCGGTCCCAATATGGCGGGGAAAAGTACATATATCCGGCAGGCTGCACTGCTGACCATCATGGCTCAGATTGGCTCCTTCGTGCCCGCTCGCTCTGCGGAGATTGGCATCGCGGACCGCGTCTTCGCTCGCGTTGGAGCCAGTGACGAACTTGCGCGCGGGCAGAGTACGTTTATGGTGGAGATGACCGAAACTGCGAGGATTCTGAATGCAGCGACCAACCGGAGTCTCGTCATTCTGGATGAGATCGGACGCGGTACCAGCACCTACGACGGGATCTCACTGGCGTGGGCGATTACGGAATACCTGCACGATGAAATCGGTGCTCGCACGATGTTTGCCACGCACTACCACGAACTCACGGAGCTGACCACAACGCTGCGTAACGCGTCCAACTGGAATGTCGCAGTCAGCGAGAGTAACGACGACGTCATTTTTCTGCATCGCATTGTGGAAGGAGCCGCCGGACGCAGTTACGGAATCCATGTGGCTCGCATCGCTGGTGTGCCCGGCATGGTCACGGAACGCGCGACGCGGATTCTCTCCACGCTCGAGACGGATCACTTGCGGGCCGATGGACGTCCCGCTGTTCCTGAACGCGAAACCTCCAGCCATCGACGCCGACAAAAGTCGTTGTTCGAAATGCCCGAAGATCCGGTTCTGGACGAATTGAGAAGTCTGCAGCTGGATCATCTGACGCCGATGCAGGCCCTGCAGGAGCTGCATCGTCTGCGTGACCAGTTAAGCAGTCGTTCGAGTTAAGCCCGCAATGCAGGGGCTTATTCGGAAGTGGCAGCCTGCTGGTCCCGATCGACCAGAGAACGCCGAACGGGAAGCAGCAGGCGAGCAACTGTCTGTGAAGTGCGAGTTGGTACCGGAGTCTCGTTCAGATGCAGGGCTGAAAGTGGTTCGTCCAAGCGACCGATCAGCATTGCTCCGTTCAGATTGATCATCTCGCTCACCTCATCGCGGCGCAGAGTGTCGTTGCGGAGTTTCACAAAGTCCGTTCCCCCAGCTGACTTATAAAGTGAAGTCATCAGCAGGATATCGAGTGCGTCGCGACTGCGAAGATCCCACGGACTCGATATCTGGATCTTGTTGCTCTCCAACAAGTTTTCCGGAGTACCTGGGTCTCGCTTTTTGATCCGCACACCGCGCAGGAAACTTCGGATCTCATAGACGCGGATGTTGTCATTTTTTCGAGACCAGACTTCGCCCGGGTTAAGGACTCGGTCCGAATCAGTGGCCAAATCCGAAGATGTGTAGACGCGATTTCCGCAAACGACGATCCAGTCGCGAACTGGAAACGGCAGGTGGTGCGTCAAAGTGCCTTCCAGCAGGTCACTGGAGGCAAGTTCAAGATCCGATGTGAACCAGGTATCAGCAGGGGCCTGCGTACTGGTTTCATTTGAGAATCCAGAGGCACCGTTCGTCACAAGCGGCATTGCTTCAAATCGTCCTGCCTCCAGTTCAGATCGCCGGCTGGTCTGTTGGCCCAGTCCTGCACCGCCGGGACGATACATTCCACCGTAGACGTCTTCTGCACGCCCTGACCATGA
>Ga0075479_10001014_pt1 | contig 12553 bp, 19 predicted proteins | sample DEB08_DNA_8_FD_76341 | JGI IMG/M metagenome (GOLD analysis project Ga0075479, IMG submission 76341) | Aqueous microbial communities from the Delaware River and Bay under freshwater to marine salinity gradient to study organic matter... | ecosystem: Environmental > Aquatic > Marine > Coastal ... | reverse complement strand
GAGGGAACTAGTTGAGTTCAAAGAGTAACCATTGAGAAGTCAATGGCAGATGAGATTAAGAAACCAGACAAGAGATTAAAAGAAGAACGGAACAAGATGCTTCGCAAGAAATACAATGAGACATCGTTTCAGAGATATGTCCAGCGAAACAGGGTTGTTCCTATTTATCCTGTGAAGAAGGAAGGGAAGTAATGTTCATGGATTTTGCGAAGTATCAAGAGAAAGCCCGTGCCACGGCAATCTACCCAGCGGAACACGCTGTAACCTACCCTACCCTTGGGCTGGCTGGAGAGGCTGGCGAGGTAGCGGAAAAGGTAAAGAAGATTATCCGCGACAAAGGCGGCAAGTTCTCACAGGAAGACCGACTGGCAATCCGCAAGGAACTGGGCGATGTCCTGTGGTACATCAGCCAGATTGCCTGTGACTTAGACATTACGCTTGAGAGTATCGCTATTGCGAACATCGAAAAACTCCGCGTCCGTCAGGAAAAAGGAACTCTGTCAGGGTCAGGTGATGACCGCTGATTGTGCGGTGAACAGAGCATTAAACGCCGTAATGTATCATTTATGGCACAAAACCTATGCGTTGAAGCGCATAAAACTCAGATATGCGCTGAAGCGTATATCATCCCGAAAGGGACGAATAGTTTAATTACACTAACAAATTGGTATTGATAGTACCGATGAGGATTAAAGTGGCAGACCGTTTCGATTTAGAAGAAAAAATAATGAGGGCATCGGTAATATTGGATGACATCGACTGCCTGAGAAACGCCCTCTGCTGTCGAGACATGACGCCAGACCAGATAGACAACTATCTGCTGGGGATGCATTCCATTTATATGGAGAAGTTTGAAGACCTTAATGACATGATGTGTCAGGTTTTCAATCTAAACCAATACAGAGAAAAATAGGCATTAAGCCACAATGACATGATATTTTGTATGTGTGGATAATAACATCCCGCATCGGTGACAATGGACGCATCCGCACAAGAATTACTTAAAAACATTGATAAACTTCCACCGCAACACTACGAGGCGGTTACCAAAGCCCTAGCAAAGTGGCATCAAGCCAAGCAGATTGACAAGGCGAAGGATAACTTTCTCGATTTTGTAAAGGTGGTATGGCCTTCTTTTATTGAAGGACCGCACCACCGCATCATGGCTGAGAAATTTCAAAAGGTAGCCGATGGTGAGTTGAAGCGTATTATCATCAATATCGCTCCTCGCCACGGTAAGTCTGAACTTACCTCATGGCTACTGCCAGCTTGGATGCTTGGCAAAGACCCCAGCAAGAAGATAATCGCGGCTACGCACACCGCTGACTTCTCTGTGAGGTTTGGTCGAAAGGTTCGTAACCTTCTCGACACCGAGTCATTCAAGTCGGTATTCCCAAATGTCTCTCTCAGGGCTGACTCAAAGGCCGCTGGTAGATGGGATGTTTCGGGCGGCGGCGAATACTTTGCCGTAGGTGTAGGTGGTGCCATGACTGGTCGTGGTGCTGACCTGTTAATTATTGATGACCCACACTCTGAGACCGCTGGTATCAGTCCATCCATAGACTACTTCGACAGTGTCTATGAGTGGTACGCCTCAGGTCCACGACAGCGTCTACAACCGGGTGGCGCAATTATTATCGTGATGACACGGTGGCATGAACTGGATTTGACAGGCCACATCCTTCAGTCATCGGAAGAACGCAAGGGTTCTGACAAGTGGGAAGTCATTGAACTCCCAGCGTTATACGAAGATGGAGAACCTCTCTGGCCAGACTTCTGGAGTAAAGAGGAACTACACGCCCTCAAGGCAGAACTGCCAATATCTAAATGGTCTGCCCAGTATCAGCAGAAACCAACCTCTGAAGAAGGCGCACTGATAAAGAGGGAATACTGGAAGGAGTGGAGAAAGGGCAGTCCACCGCCGTGTGACTACATTATCCAGTCTGTCGATACCGCACACACTAAGAATGCGCGGTCAGACTACTCTGCGATTACAACATGGGGCGTGTTTGAACACCCAAACGATGATGGGCAGTTGGTGCCTAACATCATCCTGCTTGACGCTGTTAATGAGAAACTTGAGTTCCCTGAACTAAAGAACAGGGCATTGGAACTATATTATGCTTACGAACCTGACGGATATCTTATTGAGGCTAAAGCGGCGGGTTTACCGCTTATTCAAGAACTTCGCGCTTCAGGTATTCCTGTCATGGATTACACTCCGAGTCGCGGTCAAGACAAACTGTCACGCGTTAATTCAATCACTGATATATTCGCCAACGGTATCGTATGGCATCCAGCAACTCGCTGGGCTGAAGAAGTGGTTGAACAATGCGCGTCTTTCCCTAACGGAGCGCATGACGACCTTGTGGACTGCACGACCTTGGCGTTGATGAGATTCCGCCAAGGCGGTTTCTTGAGTCTTTACAATGACTTTGAGGATGAGGAGCCAGAGTGGCGTCCTCGCCGACAGAACCCTTATTACTAAGGATTAGATATGGAAGAAGATGAAATGGCAGAAGCCGCCGAAGACACATTGCAGATAGGCGTACTGAACCCAGAAGCCATCATCATTGACGATGATGAAGGTGGCGTTGTCATTGACTTTGACCCAATGTCCGATGAGGACAACATTCCTTTTGACGCCAACCTAGCGGAGCATATGGACGATGGGGATTTGAACTCCCTCGCCGCTGACTTGGTCGCCGCATACGAAGAAGACCGCGCATCACGAGACGAGTGGGAACAGGCTTACATTGACGGCCTCGACTTGCTTGGCGTTAAGATTGAGGACAGAACTACACCGTTTGAAGGTGCCACTGGCGTAACACACCCCATCCTAAGTGAGGCTGTAATTCGCTTTGTCTCACAGGCGATGATGGAAATCTTCCCCTCTAACGGACCCGTAAGAACTACGGTCATCGGCAATAAGACAGCCGAGAGGGACGAACAGGCGCGGCGCGTACAGGATTATATGAACTATCTCCTGACAGAGGAGATTGAAGAATACCGTCCATCTACAGAACAACTGCTGTTTAAGACGGCATTGGCTGGCTCTGGTTTCCGTAAGGTATACTACGACCCACAGCACAACAGGCCGGATAGCATCTTCGTTCCTGCCGAAGACTTCGTTGTTAGTTACGACACAACAGACCTGAAGTCTTCTACACGCTACACCCATGTCATGCGGAAAAGTGAAAACTTTGTGCGCCGTATGCAACTCAGTGGCTTCTACCGCGACATCGACTTGGGAGAAAATGCGAATGAAGGTAGTGATATACAAACAAAATACAACGAACTCACAGGAGTCACAGAGGTCTCAGAGTCAGACATCAGAACACTCCTCGAAGTCTTCGTTGAACTCGACCTCGAAGGGTTTGAACACCTTGGACAAGACGGAGAGCCATCAGGACTCAACCTCCCCTATGTCGTCACAATCGACTACGCATCAGGTTCCGTTCTATCAGTTCGCCGTAATTATGAAGAGGACGACCCACTAGCGGAGCCGCATCAGCACTTCGTTCATTATAAATTCCAGCCGGGGCTTGGATTCTATGGCTTCGGGCTTATACATCTCATTGGTTCTATCGCTAAGTCTTCCACTTCAATTCTGCGTCAACTCATTGACGCTGGGACACTCGCAAACCTTCCTGCCGGATTCAAGGCCAGAGGCTTGCGTATTAAAGGTGACGACAAGCCAATCGAACCCGGAGAGTTCAGAGATATTGACCTTCCGGGTGGGGCGATACGCGACAACATCTTACCCTTACCATTCAAGGAGCCGTCCCCTACCCTAGCCCAGTTGATGGGTGTGCTGGTTGAAGAGGGTCGCCGCATTGCATCAATCGCAGACTTGCAGATTGGCGAGGGCAACCAAGAGGCACCAGTCGGAACAACCATTGCCCTGATTGAACGGTCAATGAAAGTCATGTCTGCCGTTCACGCAAGGCTACACAACAGTTTACGCCGCGAGTTCAAACTACTAGCGGCTATCATTAAGGATACTCTTCCTGAGTATCCATATGATGTTGGGGCAGATTCGTTAATAGCGAGGTCAGATTTTGATGACCGAGTTGATATCATACCTGTCTCTGACCCCAACGCCACATCGTTTGCACAGCGGATTATGCAACAACAGGCCGCATTGCAAACATCGGCGCAAGCACCACAACTATACGACTTGAGAAAACTGCATCGCTCTTTCCTCAAGACCGTTGGTGTAGACGGTGTGGACGAAATCGTGCCAGACCCAACAGATGTCCCAGCGTTTGACCCAGTGTCAGAGAACGCACGGATGATGGCTGGCGCACCTGTCAAAGTCTTTTCCTACCAAGACCACGACAGTCACATCTCTGCCCACATGTCTCTCATGCAAGACCCAAGTCTTCAGCAGAACCCAATGGGCAAGCAGATTACTGCCGCGCTGTCAGCGCACATCTCTGAACACATGGCACACAAGTACCGCAATCAGGCGCAGGAACTCATCGCTGATGAACTGCCGCCTCTCAACAGAGAGGCAGAGGGCGGCTTGACCGAGGACGAAGAGATGAGAATTGCCTCACAGGCCGCACAAGCGGCGGCACAAATGACAGGAAAGGCACAGCAACAGGCTGTTCTTGAACGACAAATGGCGGCGGCACAGGACCCAGTAATGCAACAACAGCAAGCAGAATTGCAAATCAAACAAGCGAAGGTACAGCAGGACGCACAGGAAGCACAGTTGGACGCACAGGTGGAACTCCAGAAGGCTAACATGCGTACCCAACTTGAAAGAGAACGACTCCAGCAACAAAGAGAAATAGCAACGATGAAGGTGCAAGCAGACCTGATGAAGGGCAGACGCTAAATAACATCGGCACTGACCACTAACATCATGTTATATATAAGCTAAAGGAGTTCTACATGGACCCACAAGTTCATGCATTTGCGGATGAGGTCCGCAAGACCTTACGGAACTATATGAACGAGTTAACTGATAATGTTGCACTCGGTTCCGCAAAATCATTTGAGGAGTACCAGCGAACTGTCGGTCAGATTGAAGGTCTGGCGATAGCAGAACGAGAACTTCTGAACCTCCTCAATCTCTCAGAAGACTGAGACTCGGCGTGGCTTGACCGCTAGGTAAGTAAGCTAACAGGAGAAAGTATGTCGTCCGTATACAGTACGGGCGCGGTTGTCGTACCTGACAACCCGCCAAAACCTATGGGTTATCACATTCTTATTGTGATGCCGAAGGTAGAAGAAAAAACCAAAGGTGGGGTAATCCTACCTACGGAAGCAAAGTCACGAGAAGATGTTGCTTCGATAGTTGGTAAAGTCATTTCTGTAGGGGAAACTGCGTACCCCGATACAGATTATCGTTTCGCTTCAGGGCCTTGGTGTCAGGAAGGCGACTGGGTGATGGTCAGTAAATATGCCGGACATCGCTTTGAATATGACGGTTGTGAGATGCGTATTCTTAACGATGACGCAATCTTAGCAGTCGTTGATGACCCAACCAAAGTTTCGAGGGCAACAGCATGAGTGAAGAAGATATTAAGGATAATGATGAACTGGAAGTCGAACTGGAGGAGAATGAAGAAGAAACTCCGAAAGATGAAACGGAAGTTCAAGAGGATGATTCTGGGCAGGATTTAGAAGCCTCTGAAGACCAGCCAAAGAAATCATCCAAGTTCCAAAAGCGTATTGATGACCTAGTTCACAAACAGCGCGAAGCGGAACGACAGCGTGACGAATACTATCGCGTAGCCCAGAAGGCTATGGATGAGAACAACTCACTGCGTAAAGCGGCACAAGAGTTCTCTAATACATCCGTAACTGAGATGGAAGCGCGTATCAACGCTGACATTGAAAAAGCAAAGTCTGATTATAAAAAAGCATATGAAGACGGTGATGCTGACAAGATAATCGAAGCACAAGACCGCATGATTAAAGCGGCTTCCCAGAACACAAAACTGGAAGCAATGCGGACAAAGGCTTCGCCAGATAATTATCAGCAGTATGACCCGATTGCACCGCCACCAGATACTAAGGCGGTGGAGTGGGCTGGTCGTAATCCTTGGTTTAACAAGGACATGGTTATGACCAACGCCGCATACGCTATCCACGATGACATTGTCAGAGGTGGGGTCGAGGCGAGTAGTGACAGATACTACGACATGATTGACCAGCGAATGCGCGAAGAGTTCCCACACAAGTTTCAAGGCGAGGCGCAGGACACGCCAAGCCGGACCCGAAAGGGTAACGCAACCTCTGTGGTTACGCCGGGAGGCAACGAAAGTGGCCGTTCCAAGAAAGTCCGACTCTCACCTTCACAGGTGGCCGTAGCGAAACGCTTGGGTGTTCCCCTTGAGGAATACGCAAAGCAGTTTGTTGCGCTTGATAATTAGGAGGCATTCACATGTCTGATACAGCAAAAGCATCCCGTACCCCTCGTTCAGTAGAGAAGCGTGAACAGGAGTTACGCCCCCAAACTTGGTCTCCACCTAACATGTTGCCAGACCCTCTTCCAAAAGACGGTTACACATTTAAGTGGGTTCGCATCGCTACTCAGGGACAAGACGACCCGATGAACTACTCTAAGAAACTCCGTGAGGGGTGGGAGGCAGTTCCTATCGAAGAGGCCCCTGAGATGGAACATCTTGTTCTAGACCCGAACCCTCGCTTCAAAGGCAACATCGAAGTAGGTGGTCTGCTTCTCTGCCGGATGCCCGAACATATGGCACAGCAACGCAACGAACACTATCGGCAACAGTCTACTGATGCCATCCACTCCGTTGACAATGCACTTATGCGGGAATCCAACCCACGGATGCCGATTAACGCTCCAGAGCGTTCTAGTCGTGTGTCCTTTGGAAAAGGCTCCTAACACTCGGTTGGGGGCTATAATCTAACCTTTAGGGAGAGACATAATGTCTGCTACTTCAGCCCCCCGTGGCCTGAAGCCGATTGCACTCCTTGGGGGTATGCCGTTTGCTGGCTCGACTCGTGAGATTCCAATCAAGTCTGGTTACGCTACGGCTATCTTCAATGGTGATGTTGTCGGTTTCGCTGATGTCACAAACTCCACTGACGATGGTTACCTCGTCCGTGAGAGTGCCGCTGGTGAAGTTAACCCTGTCGGTGTTTTCATGGGTGTGTCTTACACAGACCCAAACACTGGTCAGGTAACTCACAAGCAATACTACCCCGGTGGTATCGCCGCTTCCGACATTAAAGCGGTTGTTTCCATCAATCCTTTCACTCTGTACGAAGTTCAAGCTGACGGCGCAGTTGCACAAACTGCACTTGGTCAAACCATTGACCTTGTCCAGACTTCCGCTGGTAATACTACCACTGGTAATTCTGGCCTTCAGGCAGACGCATCAACAGCCGCTATCACTGGTGGTTGCTGGCGCATCGTAGACTTCGTAGACCGTGTTGGCTCTTCAGTAGGTGATTCATACACCGACATTGTCGTGATGATGAACCAGTCTGAACATGCCCTCATGGCCGCAAGCATTACCTAAGGGAGTTGTAAAATGGCTATTGCACGCGCACAGCTAATGAAAGAACTCCTGCCGGGTCTGAATGCATTGTTCGGCATGGAGTACGCACGCTACCCAGAAGAATGGCGTAGCTGTTTCGAGGTTGAAAACTCAGAGCGTAGCTTTGAGGAGGAAACCAAATTAAGTGGCTTTGGAGCCGCGCCAGTGAAAGACGAAGGTGCCGCCATCACTTATGATGACGCACAAGAGGCTTACACCAGCCGGTATACACACGAAACCATTGCAATGGGCTTCTCAATTACTGAAGAAGCGGTTGAAGACAACCTGTACGACAGCCTGTCTGCTCGTTACACCAAGGCATTGGCTCGTGCGTTCCAGCACACCAAGGAAGTAAAAGGCGCAGACCTGTTCAACTCTGGCTTCACTGGCCAAGTTGGTGGTGACGGCGTGTCCTTGTTCAACACTGCACACCCACTGGTAAACGGTGCCACTAACGGCAACACACCAGCGGTTGCTGTTGACCTGAACGAGACTTCTCTGGAAGCCGCAATCATCGCAATCGGCAAATGGACAGACGAGCGTGGCCTCAAGATTGCCGCCCGTCCAACTAAGCTGGTTATCCCATCAGACCTTCAGTTTGTTGCTGAACGCCTGATGAAGTCTGAACTGTCAACTATTGCTGGCGGTACTGCTGGTGCTGACTCATTCGCTAAGAATGACATCAATGCCCTGCGGTCAATGTCTGCAATTCCGGGCGGGTACATGGTTAACCACTACCTGACCGATGTTGACGCATGGTTCCTCGGCACGGACATTCCGAATGGCTTTAAGCACTTCGTCCGCGTACCAATGAAGACCAGCATGGAAGGTGACTTCGAGACTGGTAATGTACGGTACAAAGGTCGTGAGCGTTACAGCTTCGGCTATTCCGACCCGCTGGCCTACTACGGCTCACCGGGTGCCTAACACTCTGGAGGGGCGGGGAAACTCGCCCCTCTTTTTTGCTATTCGGAGGAACTAATGTCAGACATTACCGCAACAACCGTTACCGCTGACGGTGTGGCCGTCAACCACGCGGCACGGGTGAAATCAATCTATTATATCCGCACATCCACGGCTGGTTCTGTAGTTCTGAAGGATGGCGGCGCAAGTGGGACAACTCTTCTATCGTTGACTGTACCCGCTACTGAGGCAGGGGAAGACGAGAGTAACACTCTTGCCATTCCATCTGACGGCATTCGCTTCTCGACAAATGTCTATGTCGATGTAACCAATGTTAGTTCAGTGACCCTGTTCCATGCCTAGTAAGTCAAAATACCCCGGCGTAAAGAGACTGCCATCAGGCGGCATTGAATACAGAGGCAAGAAGTTTGCTGGCTTTAACAAGCCAAGAACCTCAGACCGCCCCGGCAAAAAGGGCATGGTGCTGGCCAAGGAAGGCGACAAGGTTAAACTTATTCACTTTGGCGCAAAGGGTTACGGACATAATTACTCTTCAGCCGCCAGAAAATCCTTCAAAGCCAGACACGCCAAGAACATCTCTAAGGGTAAGATGAGTGCCGCATACTGGGCAGACCGCAAGTTGTGGGCTGGACCCAGCGGTTCCAAGAAGTCACCCCCCAAAGGAAAGAAGGGGAAATACTAATGGAGCCAGTAGAGGTAACACTTGCCCGTTTAGAGGAACGAATAAAGACACTCTCTGACGAAGTGCGTCATGTTCACGAAGAGGTGTCAGACCTGAAAGCCCAAGCCAATAGGTGGAAGGGTGCTTTCTGGGTAATGGTAGCGTTGGGTGGATTGGTTGGAACATTCGCCCATATGTTCACAGGATGGTTCAAATGACAATGTCGAGGGCTAACATGTATAACCAAGTATCAAAACCACCAATGAAAAAGAAACCCGTCAAGGGTATGAAGTACGGCGGTAAGCCAAAGAAGATGAAGAATGGCGGTTCCTGTAAGGGTATGGGTGCGGCTTCACGAGGCGGTAATTACACCGTGTCTTAATGCAACATGTCTTTTTACTTATGGTGTACCTCGGCACAGGTGACGCGAGGACGCTAGTAAGTAATGACATGTATTTTGAAGATGTTGACCGATGCAACTACTTCGCATCGCAAGTTACTAAAAGATATGGAAACTACCAGTACCACTCCTTACTAGACCCAAGGGATAGGGTTACTGCCTACTGTTTGCCGAAGCAAATAGAGAAAGGGTCTGTAACCGTATACTAGGGGTGGAAACGGTGTTAGCTGAGTTAAGCGCGGCCAATGCCGCATTTGCGGTTATCAAGACAGCCGTACAAAATTCTGGTGATTTGCTTAAAGCCGGAAAGGCTATAGCGGATTTCGTTAATGCGAAAGACTCTCTTCACCAGAGGGCTAACAAGAAAAAGAACTCTCTGTTTGGCGACCCAAACAAAACTTCAGATATAGAGGAGTTCATAGCACTCGAACAGATACGGGAGCGTGAAGAGGAGTTAAAGCAGTATATGATTTACTGTGGAAGACCCGGCCTCTGGAATGACTGGATTAAGTTCCAAGTGGACGCAAGGGTCGAGAGACAGCGTCAGAAGAAGTTGGCCGAAGAGAGGCGAGAAGAAATACTAGTGTGGGCAACAATAATCGGGGCCGTCATCTTGGCTTCAAGTTTGTTCATCTGGTTTATTTATATGTTCAAGTTTGCGGGGAACTGATGGCCACTAAGGGAACAGCGACAAAGCGTGACCCAAAGAAATGGGCGGCGGCAAAGGCCAAAGCAAAAGCGAAGATGGGTGGCAAGCACTCAGCAAGAGCCATGCAACTGGCTGTTAAATACTACAAGGATTCCGGCGGTTCTTACGCTGGCAAGAAGAAGTCTTCCAACAAGTTGTCCAAGTGGACAAAACAAAAGTGGAGAACGAAGAGTGGTAAGAACAGCACACTTGGTCCAAAAGCAACGGGTGAACGCTATTTGCCGGAGAAGGCAATCAAATCTCTTTCCTCAAAAGAGTACGCCGCAACATCAGCGGCTAAAAGAAAAGGAACAAAGGCTGGCAAGCAATTTGTTAGACAGCCAAAAGGCGTAGCGAAAAAGACAGCCAAGTTCCGAAAATAACATATGTGTTATCGCCGCGTCCGAAAAGCGCACAGACATCACAAACAAACATCGGTCTCTGAACAAGGTCGCCTTACCAAGATTAAAAGGCACCAAGAACGGAGAGAAGAAACTGCTTACGCTTTAGAAAGTATGAAAGAATGGCTACCTCTGGAACAGCTACATTCAATCTTGACATCCATGAAATAATCGAAGAAGCGTATGAACGCGCTGGTCTTGGCCGTGCATATTCAGGAAGTGACTTCCGTACAGCACGCCGTTCCCTAAACCTCCTAGCCCAAGACTTTGCAAACCGTGGAATCAACCTATGGACTGTTGACCAAGCCACGCTTTCCCTCACCTCAGGCACAGCATCCTACACACTCCCAGCAGACACGGTAAGCGTACTAGACCACGCAGTTCGTGAAGGCACGGGTTCATCCCAAACTGATTTGGCGATTACACGGATGAGCCTCGGTGAATACTCAGCACTTACATCAAAGAACACACAGGGCCGTCCTGTAAAAATATACATTGAGAGGTTAGTCGCCGCGCCAAGAATTACTGTTTGGCCAGTTCCTAACAACAACAACTACACTCTCGTGTATTACCGCATTCGCCGGATTGAGGATTCTGTAAAGGGTTCGGTCACACAGTACGATGCCCCTACCCGTTTTCTTCCGGCAATCATTGCAGGGCTTGCTTATCAACTGGCGTTGAAAAACCCAGATGTGTCTGACCGCATTCCACTCCTGAAACAAGTTTACGAAGAGGACTTTGCGCTTGCGGCGACCGAAGACCGTGATAGGTCTGACTTTAGAATTATTCCTGCACTGGGGTAACAAATGGCGAGATATGCATCAGGTAAGAAGTCTGTAGCGGTATGTGACCGCTGTGGACTGAAGTACCCGTACAAGAGGTTGAAGGAAGAGATATACAACCGTAGGCCAAATGGTTTGCGTGTGTGTTCATCCTGCCTTGATGACGACCATCCACAGTTGCAGTTGGGTCGCCACAAGATTTCAGACCCACAAGCATTACGCAATCCGCGTCCTGAGGACAAGGATGCGCCGACAAACAACACGGCATTTACCAGTCGTTATCCACATACTGCTGGAAGTTAGAGATGAATTACACAGACTTAGTTCAGAACATTAAAGATTTTATGGAAGATGATGGCGCGGAGTTCTCAGCCGCAATCCCAACTTTTATTGACCTTACTGAACTGCGCCTGTCCCGCGACCTGAAGATACCAGCGTTTCGTAGACGCCAGACCTCATCACTAACAGCCAACGACCCATTCCTCACGATGCCAACGGACATGGTTTCACTAGAGAACCTACAACTTGTTCCGGGCTATACTTCTGGAAACACTGGAACACATCAAGTTCTGCTTCTCAGGTCTGATGAATTTATGATGGAGTTCTGGCCTGATAGAACTACAACGGGTGACCCAGAGTATTACGCATACTTTGACGACCTCACCATTTATGTTGCACCAACTCCGGCGACTAACATCCCTGTTGAGATTAGTTACCGCCGCCGTCTCCCTGCCTTGTCAGCGGCAAACCTGACAAACTGGCTTACAGACAATGCAAGCGATGCGTTGCTGTACGGGAGTCTTATGGAAGCGTCAGCCTTCAATAGAAATGCTGGCCTTCAAGAACGGTACATGGGTTTGTACCAAGCCGCTGTTCAGAAAATTACCGAAGAACAACAGGCGAGAAACTCAATCGACAACTTCTATATGAGAAACGAGGGTTAAGACATGGCAACGACTAACGCCGCAACCACATATTTGGAGAACAAACTTCTTAGTTTCCTCTTCAAGAACAACGCTGGGAGTATCACATCCCCCGGCGATAGCATCTATATTGGACTGGCAACCGCTGTATCTGACGCAGAGGCTGGCACACTCACTGAGGTAAACACCACCTCAGAGGACGCCAACTACACCCGTCAACAGGTAGCCGCCGCTGACTGGACACTGAC
>Ga0075479_10001012_pt1 | contig 12566 bp, 11 predicted proteins | sample DEB08_DNA_8_FD_76341 | JGI IMG/M metagenome (GOLD analysis project Ga0075479, IMG submission 76341) | Aqueous microbial communities from the Delaware River and Bay under freshwater to marine salinity gradient to study organic matter... | ecosystem: Environmental > Aquatic > Marine > Coastal ... | reverse complement strand
AGTCCGCTCACCGGCGCGGACCGGCAAGACTCGCGGCGATCTCGAGTCGCAGCCGCTCGGCGTCGGCGTCTCGTCCCGCCGCGAGGGCCGCGCGGCGCTCGAACTCGAGCAGGGAGAGTCGGGCCAGATCGCGTCGCGGAAGTGGAAACCACGCCTCCGGTCCCGGCGGCAGGGCGAGGCTCTCGACGACGCCCAGCGCGCCTCCGGGAAGCGGTGCGAGGCGCGACCCGATCGTGCGATCGACCTCGATGGCGAAGGCGGCGATGGGCATGGTCTCCCGGATGGCCTGCAGGCTTCGCCTCGCGGCCGGAAGGTCGCCGCGCAGCCAGGCCGTCGTCGCCAGAGCGAGGCGCGGCGCGAGCGTGCCGATCGCCGCGTCGATCGCCTCGGGCCGCACCCACCATGCCGCCCACGGCGCAACCCGGCGCCCCGGCGAGTCGCCGGTCTCGGCCTGGAGGCCTTGGACCTGCTCGACGATCGCCAGCAGTTCCTCCAGGGTCGCAAACTCGGCCTCGATCGACGAGGCGCGCCGATCGTCGCCGGCGGTCCATGCCTCGATCCATTGCCGCCTCCGAGCATCGAGTCGATCTCGCAGCGCCGCGGCGCCGTCGAACGACGTGCTGTCGGCGTCCAGCACGGTGAATCGCAGCGGCGACGCGTCGAGCGTTCGGTCGATGTTCTCCGCCGCTGCGGAACGCTTGAGCGGCTCGACGAGAGGTGCGGCCAGTTCACGAGCTCGGTTCGCAGCGGGCACGGTCGCCCGTGGATCGAAGCCGCCGAGGCGATCCACCAGGGTCGAGAGCCCGGCGAGGCGCTCGAGATCCCGAAGGTGGGCGAGTCCGGAGGTGCGGGTTGCGGCCCGGTCGACCCCTCCGCCCGCACGGGCGTCCGACACGCCGGAGATCCATCGAGACTCCGACTCGATCGCGCGGCGTCGAAGCGTGGCTCGAGTGGCTCGCAGTTCTCGGCGGATCTCACGGTCCTCGATCGCTGCGGCGAGATTCCCGAGAGCGAGCGTCGCCGCAGCCTGCCGGATCGATTCGGTCTGGGCCGGCGTGGTGGATTCGGTCGTCGTCAGCGGTCGCAGCACGGACTCGACCAGCATCGGCCGAGACCGACGAGATCGATCCGGACGTCGCGCGGCCCGGTCGATCGCATCGAGAAGTTCGCCGACGGCGACGATCCAGGCCGAGCCGGCGGAGATCGAGTCGTCGCGCCGATCGCCGAGGCGTTCGACGCTGGCTTCAAGCAGCTCGTCCCGCAACGGCGGCGGAAGATGGGAGGCCGAGACGATCGTCTCGAGCGCCGCGCCGGTCGCCTCGATCGCGCCTGCGGAGAGGTCGGCGTGCACGGCCCGGAGACGCCACGACTCGTAGGTCGATGCGATCTCGGGGTTCTCCGAGAGATCCACGTCGATGGCGATGGTCGCGTCTGCATCGGGCGCGGCGGCGGGGCGAGTCAGTTCGTGCGGAGACGCTGCGGGCCAGTGGTTGCCGACGGCATGCGAGGTTCCGGCGATCATCGCTTCGAGGAGCGGCGTCATGCTTCGAGCCAGGGGCCCGTCGAGACCGCGTCGTCCGCTCACCGCTTCGCGAAGATCCTCCAACGAACGGTCCGCGAACCGTTCGAGAAGCAGACTTCGCCAAGCGGCGAGGCGGCGGCCCGCAAGTTCGTCGACCGAACTCGACGTGTCGGTTGCGTACCGATCCACCGCGGCTCGAGCCATCGCCAGGCGGAGACCCGCCAGAGCCGCGATGTCCGCCTCTCCGCCCCGAGCCTCCAGCAGCAGCACCGCCCGTTCGCGCAGGGCGCGAGCGACCTTGTCCGCCGCGGTCGCGGGCCCGGCGTCGAGGCGTCGGATCTCCTCCCGGAGACGTGCGGTCAGATCCTCGATCGCCGGTCCGGTCGGCACGCGCGCGTCCAGATCGAGATCGAGACGGTCCTCCGCCGAGGCGGGCGACGGTGGGGATCGCCCCGCCTTCTCCCAGCGAAGTGCCGCCGAAGGCTCGCTTGCAGCGACGTGATCCGGAGCGACCGGTGTCGCCGCGTTCGCCGTCGCGATCGCCACCGCGACGACGATCGCCGATGGGGGCCGTGCCGATCGGAGACCGAGGCTCATGCCGAGGGTTCGGCGTCGCCGGGATAGCGGATCCACATCAGGCAAAGTCCCTCGGGTGGCATGGTGGGGCCTGCCAGGCGCCGGTCGCCGGTGGCGAGGATCTCGTCGATGCGTTCGCCGTCGAAACGGCCGCGTCCGATCTCGTGCAGCGTGCCCGCGACGATGCGCACCATGTTGTAGAGGAAGCCGCTGCCGGCGATCTCGATGTCGACTTCGCCGGACGCGGACTCGCGAACGTGGCAGTGGTGGATGGTGCGCACGGTGGTGCGACGGCCGTGGTCGATCTGGGCGAAGCCGGCGACGTCGTGTTCGCCGACGAGCCGTTGCGCCGCGGCCTGCATCCGGGCGACGTCGAGATCGTGTCGCGTCCATGCGACGGTCCGGCGATCGAACAGTGGTGGCCAGCGGCGGGGCGGCTCCGCCGAGGCGAGCCGGTAGCGGTAGGCCTTGCTGACCGGATCCGCGATGGGATCGAACGAGTCGGCGACGAGGGACGCCTCCCGAACCTGCACGTCCGCGGGAAGGCGTGCCGTGATCGCCATCGCGAGACGATCGATCGGGATGCGAAGATCGGCGTCGAACGCCGCGACTTGACCGATGGCATGGACCCCGGCATCGGTGCGGCTTGCGCCCACGAGCGTGACCGGGGCCCGAACCACCTGAGTCACCACGTCCGACAGCACGCCTTGGACCGTGCGCAGCGGGGGACCGTCGGGCGGGGTCTGGGCCTGCCAGCCGTGGAAGTCGGTGCCTTCGTAGGCGACGGTCAGGCGGACCCGCGGCATCGCTGGACAGGGCTCAGTGCCCGAAGAGCCCGGCGGTGGCGAACATGCCTTCGGTCTCGAAGTGGGCGAGCGCCTCGTCGACGCTGCGGAAGATCTTCGTCGCGGTCTCGGTGATGAACGGGCTGGGCGCCTTCTTCGGCTTCCACACCACGTAGACCTCCTTGGTGTGCTCGAACGCGTGCTGAAGTTCGCGTTCGACGCCGGAGGAGAGTCCGGGCACGCCACCGGGAAGCTCGGGGATCAGCGAGACGATCATGTCGGCCTGGTCGATCAGCTTGAAGTCCCGCATGTAGATCTGGCCGTCGATGTCGCCTGCGATGTCGAGGACCTCGCGCACCGGAAGTCGCATCGGCGGAGCGGTGCCGGACTTTCCGAACCCGTGGCTGGTGACCTCGATGAAGTCCTCGCCGTCGCGGGCCGCTGCGATGGCCCGATCGAGCAGCAGCTTCTCGTCGACGTCGCCCGGGTCGAAGGCGATGAAGTGCTTCGCGATCGCGGCACGGAACTGGTCGATCTCCTCGAGGACATCGGGAAGATCCACGACGTGGCTCATCGGGAAGCTCGGATAGACCTTCCGCATGTCCGGACGGGCGGCGAGGCGGAAGCAGGTCTCGATGGTGTCGGACTCGCGGCCGCGACTGAGGATGTAGAAGCGGTTCCGTCCGCCGAGGGCGTCGGCGAGCAGTTCGGTGGCGAGGATCTCCTCCTCGCGCCAGACCATGCAGTCCTTCAGGGTGGCGTCGATCACGTGTTCGGAATGCAGGCGCCGATGGACCATCTCCACGTTGTCCACGAGGCAGATGAACATGTCCGGTTCGAATCGCTGCATCAGATCGAAGTCGAACGCGCTGAACAGGCCGTGACGCCAGCGGAAGGTCGCGTGGGTGTTGACGAGCACGTTGCGGTGCTCCGACGCGGGGCTGGTGGCGGCGATGAGGTCGCGGAACGCCGCACGACGAAGCGTCGCCAGGCGGCTGAGGGAGAGGTCGAGGATGCGTCCGGGTCGGACGTCCGGCGCCTCGGCGTACATCATGTCGCCGAGATGGAACACCTCCAGGCGTTCCCCCTCGTCGCGGGCCCGGCGGGCGACCTGGTCGAGATAGGGCTTCTTCTCCATGCCGACCTGGCCGGTGACGATCGCTCGCATAGGGGATTCCTCGGGACGTGGCGGGGACGCGACGGTCTCTCCGCCGGATGAAGTCAGGCGGTCGGAAGGGGCGGTTCGGCCGGGGGACTCTCGCCGCCTTGTCGGGGACGATAGCGCCGCAGCCACGAGGCCCGCGCTCTTGGAAGGGGGTGGTTTCGGCGCCACGCCTGCATCAGCACCGGAATCAGCGCCGAGACGATCAGCACGCCGGCGATCACCGCGACGACGACCGTGGCGGTTCGGGCCAGATCGCCGCCGCCGAGGTGCCGCCCGATCAGATATCCGGCCCCAAGCTGCATCGGGACGGTGATCAGCACGCAGAGGAGTTCGACCAGCAGGAAGTGCCGCCACGGCATGTGGAGCAGGGCGGATGCCGTCAGCACCGGACTTCGCATGCCCGGGATGAATCGGGCCGCCACCAGCACCCACGCGCCCCGCTGGTCGATCTGGTGCTTGACCTGCAGGAGACGCTTGGGGTGGACGAACCGCTTGAACCAGCGGCGGTGGAGGAGCGGCGTGCCGAACGTCCGGATGTTGAAGAACCAGATCGCATCGCCGCCGATCACGCCAACGTACGAGGCGATCAGGACCGGGACGAGCGGCCAACTTCCCTGGCCGATCAGGATCCCTGCCGGCAGGTTCACCACGTCCTCCGAGACGGGGATCCCGAAACCCGACAGCAGCAGGAGGCCCAGGACCAGGAACGGACTCCAGGCGCCGAAGCTGGCACCGTGTTCCGTCAACCAGGCCTGCAGGTCTTCCAATGCGGGCGATCCTGAAGTGGGGCGTCCGGTCCGGAGCGTCCCGGGAGGGGCGAAGCCTGCCGACGACCGATGGCTCCTCGCGGGCTCGGACCGCCGACGAGCCGGTGGCCGATCGGCCGTCGGTTCATCGGTCGCGAGCGGCGTCTCTCGCCCCTCGAGGCGAGCCCCCGAGTGTATCTCGCGGTCCCGCCGATCCGCGATGCGGAATCGGATTCAGGCGATTCGTTCGAGCAGGATCACGGCGTGGGTCTCGATGGCCCGGCCCTCGCCGACGGCATCGACCCGCTCGTGGGTCTTGCCCTTGAGATTGACCCGGTCCAGCCCGCAGCCCAACGTGGATGCGATCTGCTCGATCATGCGGCCCTTCGCCGGTCCGAGCTTGGGACGCTCGCAGATCACCGTGACGTCGAGGTTCACGATCCGATAACCCGCGTCGGTCATCCTTCGGACGGCCTCTTCGAGGAAGATCTTCGAATCGCCGCCTTCCCAGCGAGGATCGTCGTCGGGAAAGAGCTGTCCGATGTCGGGAGATCCAAGCGCTCCCAGGATCGCATCGGTGACCGCGTGCAGCACGACGTCGCCGTCGGAGTGTCCGACCGGTCCGACCGGGTGTTGGAAGGGGATCCCCGCGAGGATCAGGGACCGACCCGCGCCTTCGGGCGGCGGTGCCTCGAGGCGGTGAAGGTCGTATCCGTGGCCGATCCGCAGTGGGCAGGTCATGGCGGGGACGATAACCCACCGACAGAATTCCGCGGTTTGTCCGAGCCGATCGGGTTCCGTGGTCGATAAGACGGCTCGGAGAGCGTTCGCCCGGATGCGATCGCCCCTACCTCGTCCGACCCGACGCCGCTGCCGAACGCCATGCGAACCAACCGCCCTGCCCTCGCCGCCTCGATGCTCGCCCCCACGCTCGCTGCAGTGCTTGCGGTCGGAGGCTGCTACGCCCCGGATGGCGGGTTCATGCCCGCCTCGGGGCGAGGGTTCACCTACGTCTCGACTCCCTTCAAGCCGCTGACGGTCACGCTGGTCGATGTCCGAACGGAGGAGCCGTTCTTCGTGATGGCGATTCCCCCGGGCCAGCAGCTCACCTTCAAGTTCCTCGAAGGCAAGGGAGACGACGAGGTGTGGACGCCCGATCTCATGGAGTGGGAACTCTTCGACGAGATCTCCACCATGGGCAGTCTCAACAACGCCATGACCGTCCCGCCCGCGAACTGCCGCAGGATCGATCTGGCGCTTCGGCCGGCTCCCGAGAATCCGCCGGTTCCGGACAACGAGAATCTCGAGATCGTCGATCCGCTGACCGCCCCATGGTGGACGCCCGAAGGCGGGCCCAAGCCGCGGGGCAAGGTCCGCATCTACGACTGATCGGTCGTCGCGCCGACGTCGAGGCTCGAGTCCTCCACGTCCGCCGAAGACGCCCCGGCGAAGCGCGCGAAGATCTCGCCGCGTTCGCGATAGTCGCGAAACTGATCCCAGCTGGCGCATCCCGGGCTGAGCAGCACGATGTCGCCGTCTCGAAGGCGGGGGCGAAGATCGGCGAAGGCCTGCTGAAGGGTTCCGGACAGGATCGCGTCGGGATGCTGCGCCAAGCGGGTTGCAGTGGTTCCTATGGCGTAGAGGCCGGCGAGCGACGGTGTCAGCGCGGCGATCGAATCGAGATCGGCTCCCTTGTCGTGGCCGCCCGCGATCAGGTGGACGCGCGATCGATCGCCCAACGAGTCCACCGCGAGGCATGTCGCCTCGGGAGTGGTCGACTTGGAATCGTCGATGTACCGGATGGCCGTCTTCGACCGCTCCCCGACGTCGGCAAGACGATGCGGAAGCCCGCGGAAGTCCGCGAGCGATTCGAGCAGTCGTGCTTGCCCCGGGGCCGCTCGGCCGTCGATCGCATGGATCGCAAGAATCGCCGCCAACGCGAGGCGGGCATTGCGTCGCTGATGTTCGCCGGGAATCGCGAGGTCGATCGCGTCCGGATCGATCTCGGCCAACGTCGGTGCGAAGCGATCGGCCGGATCGCGCCACCACGGCCCCCCGACCTTCGCGGCCTCTCTTGCAGCATCGGGATCCTCCGCCTCGAACGCGGTGACCAGAGGGGCACGGCCATCGCCGCCCACGATGGCCGCCTTGCTGCGGACGTAGTGGTCCAGATCGAGATGCCAGTCGAGATGGTTGGGCCGGATCGTCGTCAGCACCGCGAGGTCGGGCGACCACGGCCGAGCGTCCTCGGCGAGCCAGTGCAGCATGAAGCTCGAGAGTTCCAGCACGACCCACGCGTCGGAAGGAACCCGATCGAGTTGCCCAAGCAGCGATCCGCCGATGTTGCCGCCCAGCGCCGTGGGAATGCCCATGCGTTCGAGCCCGTGGTGCAGCATGGCCGCGGTGGAGCTCTTGCCGACGCTTCCGGTGACGCCTACGAAGCGTCGGCCGGGGAGGGCGTCGATGGCGATTCGAATCTCCGTGGTGATCGGAACCCCTGCATCGCGTGCCGCCTGCAGGCACGGGTGGTTCCAAGGCGCGGGGATCGCGGGGTTGGCGACCACGAGATCGGCGCCTCGGAAGTCCCGCGGTTCGTGTTCGCCGAGCCGGAGTTCGAGGTGTCCTTCGCCGGCGGCGAGACGTTGCAGCCGATCGTGCGTCTCGCCAAGCGACTCGGCATCGAGACGATCCGTCGCCAGCACCCGGGCCCCAAGGCCGAGCAGATGCTCGATCGCTCCAAGACCACCGCCGAAGCGACCGATGCCCATCACCGTGACGCGCCGGTTCGCAAGCGAAGGTGCCGCCATGGGCGAAGTGTACGGATCGTCTCGCCCGGTAGAGTCTGCAACCGATGGAAGCCGCCGACGATCCCAACCGACCGCTGAGCCAACTCTCGATCGCGGCGATCGTCTGCGCGATCGGTGGAGTGGCGTTGCCGTGCTGCCCGGTGTTTCCGTTGCTTGCCGTCGTCCTTGGATTCGTCGCCAGATCGCGGATCCGCCGGGGAGCGGAGGTGCGAGGTGCGGGCCTGGCTCTCGCGGCCATGCTGCTCGGTGGACTGGGTCTGCTCGGGCAAGGCCTGGCCTTCGACTGGATGGCCGGTCGCTTCCAGGAGCAGGTCGAGTCGCGGAGCATCGATCGCGTCGAACGTCTCATGGCCGCCGCCACCGCCCAAGACCTCGAGGCCACGCTCGAGGCATGGCCGCGAAGGCACGGCGGTCGTGCCGACGACATCATCGCCTTCGCCGGCGAGGCCCAGTCGCGATACGGCCCCTTCGAATCGATCTCGGTCAGTGGATGGACCTACGGGGGCGACTTCGGAGAACCGGATCTGCTGGCCGCGGCGGTGTGGCGATTCCGCGATCGGGATCTGACCGGGACCTTCCGCATGCTGCTGGTGCCGGGCACGAGCCTCGCCGACCCCTATCCCACGCCCGTTCCGATCGAACTGCTGATCGCCGACGAGAAGTTGGGCGACCTCCGAATCGGCGATGACGCCGAATCCGACATCGTCGACGAGGCCCTCGGCCCCGCCGGCGACGCTGCGGAACGCGATGATGTGGAGTCTTCCGCCTCCGCTCTCGATTTGCCAGGCTGAGCGTCCCTTCCGGCGTCGCCACTACCATTGGCGTTCCGGAGTGCACGAGTCTCCGAATTCGGAACGACCCGAGAGTCAGGTCCATGAACGAAGACAACCCCTATGCGGATCCGGAGGCATCCGGGCCCGAGATCGGCACCATCGCGGTTCCCCCAACCACCGGGAAGCTGGCGATCGCCTCGCTGGTCTGCGGCCTGGTCTTCTGCTGCCCGGTCACGTCCTTGCTGGCGCCGGTGCTGGGAATCGCCCACTTCATCGCCGCTGCCGGCAAGCCGTGGGTCCGCGGCGCCGGACTCGCCATTGGCGGCATCCTGCTTGGCCTGGTCTTCTCGGCGGGTTGGGCGTTCATCGCCTGGAGCGGCTACGCGGTGTTCCGGCAGGCCGTCGAGATCCCCGCGGACGTCTTCGCGGACTTCGAGTCGGGCGACTTCGAGGCCGCTGCGGCTCGCTTCCTCGGCGACGGGGTCTCGGCCGAGGACCTTGCATCCGGCTGGTCGGCGATCACGGATCGCTTCGGCACGTTCGAGTCCATCCGCTTCGACGAGGCCGCCGAGGCGCCCCCGAGCGGAAACACCATCGATCTGCCGTTTCTGGCCACCTTCAAGCTCGGCGACGAGTCCCGGGATGTCCCGGTGCTGGTGCGGTTCATGCCGTTGCCGGGAACGCTGGACCTGCGGATCGTGGACCTCGAGGTCGGGGACTCCGCCGACGGGTTGCTGCTGATGCCGCCGGCCGGGAGTGATCCGGACGCATCGACTCCGGACGCCGAGGTCGGTGAGGGTGGCGAGACATGAACGCGGAATCACCCGCAGGCGCCGAGCCGATCATCGAGGTACGGGATCTCGTCAAGGTCTTCGGTACGCAGACGGTGCTGTCAGGAGTCGACCTTCGGATCGAGCCCGGCGAGACGCTCGTGGTGATGGGTGGATCGGGCTGCGGGAAGAGCACGTTCCTGCGACTGTTGATCGGATCGCTGCAGCCGACCTCGGGTCGCATCAGCATGTTCGGGCAGGATCTCTCGGCGCTCGACGAGGCCGGGCTCGATTCGATTCGACGCCGCTTCGGGATCCTCTTCCAGTCCGGTGCGTTGTTCCAATCGATGACGCTTGCCGAGAACGTGGCCTTGCCGCTCCGCGAGCACACCTCGCTCGATCCGGAGATCATCGACATCCAGGTCAAGATCAAGCTCGAGCTGGTGGGGCTTCGCGAGCATGCCGCGAAGCTGCCATCGCAGATCTCCGGCGGCATGAAGAAGCGGGCGGGCCTCGCACGGGCGCTTGCGCTCGATCCGAAGATCCTCTTCTACGACGAACCCTCCGCGGGACTCGATCCGGTGACGTCGGCGGAGATCGATCAGCTGATCCTCGACCTGACCCGCAAGCTCGAGGTCACCAGCGTCGTGGTCACCCACGAGATGGACTCGGCGTTCACCATCGCCGACCGGATGGTGATGCTCGACAAGGGGGTGGTGCTCAAGGTCGGGACCCGCGACGAGTTCGATCGCCTGCGATCGCTGGACGACGCGGATACGGCCTCGCTCGACGAGCAGGAGCGGATCATCCGGCAGTTCCTGCGAGGCGACGCGATCGGGCCGATCACCGAGCGACGTTCGACCAGCGGATTCGCCGAGGATCTCCTGGGAACGGTTTGACCGGATGTGGCGGTGCTCGAACCGGGAGTCGCTCCGCCGTCGGATGCCTCAGGCAAGAAGACACGCCCCGCCGACTTCGGCGGGGCGTGGTCGTCGATGACGGACACCCAGCCGGAGGCGGGGCGCAAGTCCGATTCGTTCAGGGACAGGGGCCCCAACTGCTCAGCAGTTCGGCCAGGTCGGCGCCGCCCACCTCGCCGTTGCCGTCGAGGTCGGCGGGACAGCCGACGCAGGGCCCCCAGGAACCGAGCATCGTCGCGAGGTCCTCACCACCCACCTCGCCGTTGTCGTTGAGATCGGCTGGACACGCGGGTCCGTCGCCGGTGCAGGTGATCACCAGCGCACCTTCACCGGTGCCGTTGGGATCGGAGGTGTCGACCCTGAGGAAGAGCTGCTGCCCCGCGACGGCCGCGGTGATGATCTTCGCGCCGGTCCCGCAGAGCGGGAAGTCGAAGCTGCACAGCAAGGGAGCGTCGACGCCCGTGGGGCAACCCGCCGACCCGTCGTAGATCGCGAGATAGGAGTCGAATGCGGCGTCGCAGGCGTCGATCTCCAGCAGTCCATTGCAAGGCACGGTGTAGGCGAACCAGACGTCCGCGGCCATCTCGTAGTCGGTGCCGTTGCCGCAGGCGAACGGCATGAGCGGCTCGCCCGCCGTGGCGCCGACGAGGGTGTAGGGCGTGGCGCCGCTTGCGACCGCGATCGCGCCGGCGCATTCGTCGTTGGCCGGCGGGGGCTCGGTGGGCACGATCTCGACGATGACATTGTCGATGAACCAGTCGTCGTTCGTCTCATTCACCTCGGTTCGGAAGCGGATCCTGAACTCCTCGTGCTTGGCGTTCTGCGGAAGCACATGACGGTGTTCGACGAACTCCTCCTGGACGGTGCCGTCGGAGACCACCTCGCCGATGACGACCCAGTCGTTGAAGAAGGTCAGGTACTCGACGACCAGCGTTTCGCCGGCCTCCGGTCCGCGGTGCTGGGTCCAGTAGCCGAGTTCGACGGTCTCGCCGCCGAGGCCGTCGAGCGGAATGAAGTTGCTGCGAACCTCGTCGTCGTCGAATTCGCCGCTGCCGGAGGCGTCGAGTTGCAGGGCCCGCGTCGGAGATGGAGGGTTGACGGATGAACTGCTGCTGATCGCTCCGTTGCGGTAGATCCAACGCGACGGGCTGACGGTGGTGGAGAGGAACTCGTCCACGAACGGAAGGTCCGACGGAGGAGGCAGCAGGGTGTCGCAACTGAGCTGGTTGCGATAGCTGGTGATCGTCGAGATCGACGATGGGCCGAACTTGAGGTTCGACCCGACGACGCCGCCGCAGCCGTTGTTCGACGCGCACATGATGTGGCAGGTGCCACCGCTGCAGTGGTCGGAGTTCCAGTTGTGCCCCATCTCGTGGGCCGAGAGCGAGACCCGCAGGTTGTAGGACGTGGTGTAGCGGCTCTCCACGACCGAGTAGGCGAGGTTGCCGAACGACCCGCAGCCGCTGCCGCTGTCGTTGCAGACCACCCCGAGCCACGCGAGACCGATGACCGAGCCCTGCATGCTCTTGCCCGAGAACATCTGGGCCATGTCGCGCTGGATCGAGGTCTCTGGAGCCGAGTTCCAACGGTTGCGGAACTCGCAAAGCAGGGTCTCGATGTTGGTGGTCCCCGAGTAGCCGTCGTTGGAGCCGCTTCGCACGATGATCGTGGTGATCTCGTAGAAGATTCCGACGTCTCGGCGGTAGACGGTGTTGACGCCGTTCATGATCGACTCGATGTCGTTGACGGTGTTGGCGACGTTGGAGCCGTTCTTCTGGAAGAACTCGTAGTCGCTGTCGATGCCGATCTCGACGAGATACTCGTTCGCTCCGGCGATGCCGCCCTGGTCGCCGGGGGCGCCGTCGCCGAACCCGTGGGGGTCCATGTCGAAGAGGTCGTTGCCGCAGCCGCGGCCATCGGGCACGACGGCGCTGGATTCGAAGACGAAGTGGGGGAGCGCCCGGCCACGAAAGACGGCGAGTGGATCGACCGGCTCGATCACCAGATCCTCGAAGCCCTCCCGTTGCACCGTCGCCCAGAAGCGGCCGTTGTCGATGGTCGCCCACACCGTGCTCTCGGGATCGCCCACAACGTGGCCGCGATAGGTCTTGACCGGAGGCGCCTCGATCTCGTGAAGTTCACCGTCGCCGCGGTCCTCGAGCACGCGGAAGTTCGCGGCGCGGTTGGCGTACCGAGTCAGTTCGAGTGTCAGCAGGCCATCCGGCGTCGGAATCTCGACGATCGCCTCGGTCGGCTGGCCGTCGGGCAGGACGATCGGGGCGATCCGACGGTCGCGCAGGTCGAGCCTTTCCGCCTTGGGAGTCGACTTGGCACGCTGACCCACGCCGGCCTTCTGGGATGAACCCTCGGCCACTCCGGCCCGACCCATGGGCAGGGCGAGAATGCAGCCGAGAAGGGCGAGGACGGCGAGCAGACGGGGCGATCTCGAGTGCATGGACGAACTCTGGTGTGGGGTTCGGATCATGGAGGAATCATGGAGGA